>Ga0214543_1001470_pt1 | contig 45511 bp, 23 predicted proteins | sample CNSS2metaG_FD_160094 | JGI IMG/M metagenome (GOLD analysis project Ga0214543, IMG submission 160094) | Root nodule microbial communities from cowpea collected in UCLA plant growth center, Los Angeles, California, USA - CNSS2 | ecosystem: Host-associated > Plants > Roots > Nodule | place: USA...
TTAATTTGTATTTGTTTTTTTTTTTTTTTTATTAAATATAAAAAAAAAAAAAATTTTTTTTTTTTTTTTTTTTTTTTTTTTTTTTTTTAAATTTTTACACGGGTTAGGGAGCCTACTACGGGGTGAGTTGAGCTAGAGCCAGGTTGTAAAAGTTCTGGATCATCATAAAATGATCCGGGTATGGCTGCTGCCTCTTTCTTAAACTCAAAACGTGTGAGGTGTTTGACATGTCTAACTGAAATACGATAGAACTTTCAAGCAATATTTTGTGCAAAGAATGTAGACATAGAACTGCTTATATTTCTTGAAACATTTATTGGTGTCAATAAAGATAAAAATAATGATGTGTTGAATCAGATTGGCAGTTTTAGTTAGTTATCTGCAATGATAGAAGGCAGTAGAATTCGGTTGAAGACATGGCAGCAGGCTGCTGTGGCAATGGGTTCGGCAGTGGGAGCATTGTTGGACCCTCGAAGAGCGGATTTGATAGCGGCTCTTGGTGAGACGACTGGAAAGCCTGCTTTTGAGAAAGTTCTTCAGAGGATGAAGAGTTGCCCTGAAGGAAGGGTGAGCTAGTTTGTTTTATTCTAATCTTATTTGTTTTTCGTTAAGGTGGATATTTCCTGCCCATATTGTTTTGGATGCTGATTTTTTCTATTTGCTTATTGGATGCTCTATAGCTAGTACTAGCAACAACCATAGTTTATTTGTTCTTGAGATAACAAAGAGTTTAGGATCAGGTGATGGCTGGCCCTTGGTCTTACTCATTGATAAAAGTGATTATAAAAAGCTATCACTTATCACTAAATCACTATCATTTATCACTAAATTAACTGGCATTCTTTTTTGCCTGTTGAAGCATACAACTATGCCACAACAACAACCAATCATTTTCTTTTATAATTCTGATTTATAGGCTGTGTTATTGGAGCGCCCTCGTGTTGTTTCTGCAAACGTTGGACATGCTTGGGACCTGCCGGAAAACACATTCGGTGCTGCCTATGCTAGGTTTATGGGATCTAGGAACTTTTCACCAGATGATCGACCTCCTGTGCGGTTCATGGATACAGATGAACTGGCCTATGTAACAATGAGAGCTCGTGAAGTGCATGACTTCTGGCATACCCTTTTTGACCTTCCCACTAACTTGATTGGGGAGACAGCGTTGAAGGTTATTGAGTTTGAACAGATGGGCCTTCCTATGTGCCTGCTGTCTGTTGTAGGGGGCACTGCTAGATTCAGTGGAAAGCAGAGGAAATTGTTTTATCAGCATTACTTCCCCTGGGCTATTCGTGCTGGTATGCAATCCACTGATCTTATGTGTGTGTATTATGAGCGGCATTTTCATGAAGACTTGGAAGATGTTCGCAGAAAACTGCAAATTGTTCCTGCTCCCATTGTTCCTTAGCTGTATGTATTCGCTCTTGATAAGTTGTCTTGGTGATGACACTGTGCTTGAACTTTGCTATCCAAATTTTGGAATAAAATCCACTGTACTGTACAACCCCTTCCTCTTATATCTTAGTCAATTAGTTTTGATTTTATCATATGATCAGTAAAATAGACTTACAATCACTAGTTCTATTTTTCAACATATCCTGTTATGTTATAGTTTTATTCTTGTATCAATAGTGATTTATCAATCCATGTGATTGCAAATTTCTAATCTAATCACTGACTTTATTTGTCTTACCGGCTAGGGGTATGCAGAAACCACTTGTGAACCAAACCAAACTGTGAAACGCACAGAATTAAATTGAAATAATCAAACTTAAAACAATTCAATTACCAAACCACTTTTTCAAAACAGTTCGGCTACGCAAACTAATTTGCTTAAGTAATTTGTTGAGCAAAATGCAAGTTTGTAAATACTTAAAGGCCAAATTGCATGTTTTTTTAAAGATTCTGAACTTACTGTTTCAAAATTTTCAAACCCTACCATCAAATAAGAATCCTGTCCCTTAATTTTGTATGCAAACTCCATATGAACCCCTTACTTCAGAATTTTCAAACACTAGCTCCAAATCCTCACTGTGAAGTAGGGATTATGTCTCTTTATCTCTGATCACATGAATTAAGCCTCACTGTGGTTCAGTACTTCTAAGTTGTTTGTTCTTGATTCGGTCCTTTTGGCCGGCCCATATATCAGATTGGACGGATTTATTGACTCAGCATTCACATCCATGAAGGGCTGGTAAGAAATAATATTGTTACATAGTCTTTTTTTATTCTTACAAGCCTGACTTAAATTGTATATATGATTAAGTGTAAAAGTTTTAATGATTAGCAGGATTTCTTTTTGTTGCTGGGTAAAAAATGTAGTGCTTTTCTGACGTTGCGATTAACTAAAATTTATGTTTTGCTTATGTCAACGTGTGAATATGGGATGACTATCATCTGATGGGTTATGCAAGTGGAAACCTGATTGTGTGTATGCTTTTTGAGATTTGAGGACTTAAGCATCTTTTTGATGTGTGCATTGTTGTGCTTACTTTCTCAATTTCGGTGATTGCTTTGTGGGTGTTTATGGCATGCTGTTAATGGTGATTGGATCCTAAATTTGGCATGTCTCTTGCAAAAGTTTCAGAAAATTGCAGGAACTATTAGAAGCTATAATTCTAGTCTCCCTACTTCAACTTTTGTAAAATTGGTATGTGGTTTTGAACGTTTGTACGTAAAATTGACTTTGGTGAGACTTGATTCTTTAGTGAAGTGATTGATGTTTGTCGGATGTTTTTATCCCGAAACCATGTTTGCTTAAACTTGGCTAGTTTTTCAATCCAGTAGAGAAGCTACTATTTATTTATCATTCTAGTCAAATCTAGCTTTGAAGCAAAACCAATTTTACTTAGCAATAATCAAACTACCATATTTTTATAAAATCAAGTATGCTGTCAAAATCAATTCTTATTATTCCCATGCTGTGACAGCAAACACAATTTTAGTATATCATGCAGATATAGTTGAATGTATTGAGCCTTATATGAATGCCAGTTTGACGATACGATTTTGGGAGTTTATCTCAGTGTGAATTATTTTGTTCAAAATATCATCCAGATGGAATTGGATGTGCTGAGCCTTTTATGAATGAGAGTTTGATGATTCGGTTGAGAAATTATCTCGATCTGAATTATTCTGTTTGCATGCTATATGTTCAATAAATGCTAGATTTCTAAAAAACATGATGATGGGCCCATATCATATAAAATTCTGATTCTTGCTTCACTTATTAATGGAACCTTATCTGTTTTGTATATCAAGCTTTCGTTACTACTTTATTATGGATGGAAACAGATGAAGGTTATTAATACCTTCTGCTATATTGACCTGTCGATTGACTTGTCAAATTGCTTTACCCTATGACAAGTCAATCTGGCCCGTTATTCAATCACTTTATCATCAACCCCTGTTCTAAGTTATTCTGAAGATCTGTTTTCAGTTGATTCGTCGTTATTCGTGAATTAATAATTGTCAACAATAATATAATTTACTATCTTTACTCGTTTTTGGAAAATTATTCAGTTGCTACTTTTATGTGTCACTATAATCTGTAAACTGTATATTGTATCTGTTCAAAACAAAAACATATGGTCTAAAGTAACCGAAACTGATATTTTGTTATGTTAAAGTCGCAAATTGTTTTCAGTACAACTATGATATCATAAGGGATTGTTCTATAATTTATAGCTTGATATTTTCTTTATGGTTCTTATTTCTGTTAGCATATTATTGTTAGATTCTACCTCAAATTCTGGACAATAGAAACCATGGAATGAATGATAATGTCAATTGGATAAAAGCCTCAAGAGTATCAGAGTTTTCAGATGAACATGACAGCCAATGTTTCCGAGTCATGTCTTATGGATTTTGTCTCTATTCATTTTTGGACCACAATCTGGGAAAGTTTCTGTGTTTGCAAATTCCATGATCACACTAGGGATGAAAACAAGGACCCAAAGAAAAAGTCTAAGAAAGAAATGAAGACCGAGTATTTTGCATATCAGAAACACATATTTTTTTATTAGAAATGAATCATTGACTGTAAAATTTACTTATAATTTGCAATTTGAATCTGGTTTTCAGAGACTTCATTTCTGATAACACCATTAAGCTCAATCTTGTAAGTAAGTTTGGGTGTTCAAATTAACGAGTAAACCAATTCTTGTTTGTGCTACGTTGACGATGACTTGGACGTGTATTATTTCGCAGAAACAGAAATTTCATTGACTTGACTTTGATCAGTGCAAGTTACTTTGACAATTTATGAAAATATGGTAAATACAAAGTCGGTGTTTTCTAGAGTAGAATGACGTTTCTTATAAACTTTTTTACGTGCTCGTTACTTCACATGATAACATAGATGTCAAAAAAATTGTTTAACTACAATTGAATGGTGATACAATTTCTAAACTATGAACTGACATGCATATAAATATTGTTCATCTGAATACGTAAACATCTGAGGCTTACTATTAAAAAAGTTTTATCAGTTCTTTTACAAAATTAATGTAATAATGTTATTTTGATGAAAAATATAGACCATATGGGTTGTGCATTATTGGATTGGAGTAATCGAAATATTTCATTTGTTGTAAATGTTTTAAATATTTCGCAACATAAGAAAAAATATGACCAGCTGGTTATAAAATACCCATGAATGTTGTTTGAATGTTTACATTTTTATTTTAAATTTCTCTATTAAATTCCATACCACGAGTTTGAAAATAATAATAATAAAAGATCTTGTACTTGCATTGAAAATGCATAAACTAGTTTCAAAGTTGGAGCTTTGCATTGACCAAAACAAAGAAAATGTTGCAGCTTTGCTAGTTGTTTTTTTTTTTTTTTTTTTTTTTTCCTTTTTAAAGTTAATAATACTCTACTTGAGGTAAACAAAGCAGCATATTGATATTTATGCAATTTTTTAACACCAGAACCATAACATTATTCATTGAGAACCAGTTCCTTTTAATTTTTATATATAGGTTTGATTTAATTTTCAAAAATCTGTACTACATAAATTAAAGCAATATACATAGAAATCAGAGTAAATAACTTGTACGTGAATTAAAAGAATAATTTTTAGATGTAATGAGCATGTATAGAACTAAATATGTAATTAAATCTATAAAAAGTAATGTAGATACAATTATGATTTTCGAGGAAGGAAGATGAAGTTGAACAAAAAGGGTAATCAAAATAATAAACAAAATGGGAAGAAAGGATTGGAAATGGAAAATCACAGACAGCACACCAACGTTGATGAAAAAAAGTGAAAAGAAAAGTCAATAAGATCACGGGTTCACACATGCGTGTCCGCTAGAAAAGCCTCAGACTCTTACCACTCTTTCTCTCTCTCTCTCTCTCTATGTCTTGAAACCGAAGTGCCTCAAAGTTAGCTCCTTTTCCACTCTGAATCACTCTATTTATATTGGGTCTTTCCTCCAGCTCCTTCTGAGTTTCTGGTATTGAATTGAGTTCAGAAGAGGTCATAGATACAAGACATGTCTGGTGTTGAGTCTGGTGACCACCACAACATCAAAGGGGTACCAACTCATGGTGGACGCTACATTCAGTACAATATCTATGGCAACCTCTTCGAAGTTTCCAGAAAGTATGTCCCTCCTATTCGCCCTGTGGGTAGAGGTGCTTATGGTATTGTTTGGTAAGTCAAAAGTCCCTTTCTTTTTCTGGTGTTTTCTTTTGCTGAATTTATTACATTTGTTTTGTTGTTTGTTGCCTTTTGGGTAAAGGGGTTTTCTTGCTTTGAGCTATGTTGCTGTACTTTCCTATTGTGGTCTAGGATTAGCTGACTTTAGGAGCAAAGACTAGTTTTTGTTACTGATCAAACCTCTTTTGTTAAGAATTAAGCAATTAACTTTTTTTGCTTTTGAATTCTGTCATTCTTTAGTTATGTATGATCTGGTTGTTGACTTATTGAAGATTGGATTGGTTATTTTCGTTTGATGGTGAGGGAGACCAGTTTTGAGCTCAAATTGTTGCATTTTTCTTGTTTTTGTTTTACCAATTGCCGTGTCTTTATGGGATTTGTGTGTTACTCGTTCCCAGACACTGTTTTTGTAGATTTTAAAATGTTGGCCAAGTGCGTAGACTTTCAAATCTCTTCCAATTTTGTTTCTGGTGTTTAATTAGTTGTTGATACTATGATTTTGCTGGAGTCAAAAATGGAAAATGAGATGAGATCATTCCTTTTTTGTGTCTGGGTGCTCTTGTGATACTGATGCTGTTAACAGCGTAGTTGTTGGTATTTCAAGATTCAATTACATGGAGTACAATGTATATGTTTTGGATTGTGTATGAAATTCTGGGTCTGACTAGGAGTTCACTTTATTTTCTGTTATCAAAGATGTGTAGAACACTAACAATTTTATTGTTTCCTTCAGTGCTGCTGTAAATGCGGAGACAGGAGAGGAAGTTGCCATTAAGAAGGTTGGCAATGCATTTGACAACAGAATAGATGCCAAGAGGACCTTACGAGAAATTAAACTTCTTCGGCACATGGATCATGCAAACGTAATTTTGATGCTTTTTTACTTGCACTCATCTACAGCTTGTTTTCTTCAATGTTATTGTTTATTTAAATTATTTACTTCCCTATGAGACTGTGTGAATTGTATTTGGCCTATTATTACTTTCTTTCTTCAGTTTCTTCTTTTGCTTCTTCGCCCATTTTCTGTTGCTTCTATAAAAGCTTTGATATGTAGCGTTTAATGTTGCACGTTGAACAAGAAGAAATGACATAGTGCAGCATCTTGTAATGTGATACGCTGATTCACCACTATGGACTTTTCTTATACATAGTATTTTCACCATATGCATAAATTTATGCTCTGTTGGGCTGAACATTTTAAAACAACCTAGTTAATGCTATTTATCTATCTTCATATTCTTACAATCTCAATTTAGCACAGTCAAATTTGTTTTTGAGTAAATAACTATTTATCAGAAGCATACTTTTGAGTTGGACTTTCTTGACATCCTTGCTATAATTTTATTCAAATGCTTTTTGTATGCTTGAATGCAGATTGTGATTAGCTTTAGTATGAATGATTTCATTTATTTAAGTCAGGTTATGGTAAAATCTTTCGATCTTAGTTGTAGAAAATACTTGTCTAGTTCTCTGGGTATACTTGTCTTTGATTCATGAAAGGTGTTTGATTGGGTTTTCCTCCTTCAGTTTTGACTAAAATTTTCATTAGCATTCAACTTGCTAAGATTACTATTATATTTTCAATGCAGATTATGTCTATTAGAGATATTATACGACCTCCTCAGAAGGAAAACTTCAATGATGTATACCTTGTTTCCGAGTTAATGGACACAGATCTCCATCAAATAATACGTTCCAATCAACCACTGACTGATGATCATTGTCGGGTTAGCACTTTAATTACTTTTAGCATACGACTTTTAATCTATGTAGTTTGAAGACTTTATAGCAAACAGCTTCATTAATGTACTCTCCTTTAGTTGTATAGTGACACAAACTGGAGATAAAGCCAAAAATAAACTGCTTAGTAGATATTTTGAACATAAATATTGGTGTCGAGTATGCTATATTGCGTGTGTGTGAAGTAGTTCTATCTTAGTTTAATAGGCCTGAGTTTTATATTTTCATGTCAAACTAAATCAGTGTTTTGTTTGCAGTTCAATGTTTTATGCTGTGACGGCTACAATACTGTGGTTGCATTGTTGTTACTTTCTGCAAAGTTTTACTTCCAATATAATGTCAAGGGCATAAATTAATTTGTTTTAGCATGCTTTATACTTGAGCCAACTATTGAATTTGCATAACACCAGACTTGAATTTGTGCCTCTACAATGATACATGTTTTCATATGGTTAGGATTTGAACAATAACATTGTGCATGGATAATACCTTACCTGATTACTCTCTTTTACTTTGCTTATAAGCATTATGTGTTAGCCACTCTCTAAAGTTTAGACCTATTATTAACTTTTATCTGAGGTATTCTTTTGCTGAAAATTTCCCCCCATTCTTCTACCTTTTTTTTTGGTGTTGATTTGTGACTTCATTTCATTGTTATAAATAAATTAAATCCTTGGAAAGGTTATGCTTTGGTTTTCACCTGTATTAATGTTTGTGGACAAAGCTTTGATCTCCAGTTATGTGAAAAATGTGATATAAATCTGAGCTGAATGTGTATAATGTTCTTCACTTCCTCTACAACAGACTAGAGAAAATATTTTAATACGAATTTGTTTTATAATTTACATTGATATGCTGAATTACCTTGCAATTTTCTTAGTAATTTAGTCTTCTTGCTTTGGATTAATTTGGTTAATGACATTCAATGTTTTATGTATCAAATCAATAGGTAAAATGTAATTATACTTATGAACATCCTGAAGAGCCTGGAACCTTGGAACACTGAATGAAGCTCAGTCTGTGTACTAGGTGGTGTCGGTCTCCTATCTCGCTTGTGGGATCCACATCATCTATTACACTGCTTGGACTTAGTGTGGTCTTTAAGGCTTCCGGCAGTGTAACATTGTTTTTATATTTTCTTACAGTAACTCTTAAGATCTTTCTTTTTTTCCCCAGTATTTTCTGTATCAATTGCTTCGAGGACTCAAATATGTACATTCAGCAAATGTGTTGCACCGTGATCTAAAGCCTAGCAATTTGCTATTGAATGCCAATTGTGACCTCAAGATTGCCGATTTTGGCCTTGCTAGAACTACATCTGAAACTGATTTTATGACTGAGTATGTGGTCACTCGATGGTACCGAGCTCCTGAATTGCTTCTTAATTGTTCAGAATATACCGCAGCCATTGATATATGGTCTGTTGGTTGCATACTTGGAGAAATCATAACAAGACAACCACTCTTTCCTGGCAAAGATTATGTTCATCAGCTGAGACTGGTCACTGAGGTATTAGTTTTTGATATCATCCTTCTGATTGCTATCATAAATCTATTGAGACTGCTTATGTTCTTATTTATTTGTATTTCTTTTGTCTCTTCTAGATCTGGAAGTTGGATCTACTTGTAAATTAGAGTTCCAACTTCTACAGCTTTATGCAATTGTGAATTTTGGGTGTCAAGCTTTGCTGAAATGCTGTTGGTACTTTGATTATTTTGAACCTTTGGTTTATTTCAGTCAAATTGACCTCTTTGGTATAGTATGATAGAATTTGGGGAAAATTCAAGGAAAAAACAACTAAGTTTTTGAAGGGTTGAATATTTTAATGGTGTCTGACAAAGGATTCAGGTCTGGTGGCATAAAATTTTTATTTTGAAATAAAATAATATGAAAAGAAAAGCTGTGCATCAGTGATATCACTTGTGCCCAAATGAAAAAGATGCATCACATCAATAAGATTTTGGATCTTTATGCTTATATCTTCTGGATTTTACAACCTGTATCACCATGTGGAAATGTAAAATTACAAAATTGTATACCAGTTTTGAAGTTCTGAAATGTTATAGGATGGTATTTGTGGTCCTGGCCTTTACAGTAGTTTTACTAGCAGAGTAGACCATATGATATTGTTATTAAAAAATATTAAAGACTTGTATTGTCTATGACTACTTTTGTACCCTTGGTTTCTTTTGGCGTTTTGAGAAACCTAAGGAAATCATATATGTAAGAAATGAAAATTGATTAAATTAAGAATGCTTATATAGTCTCTGACCCATCCCGTTCTAGGTTATCAATAGATTCAGATTATACAGTTTCCTGGTAGAATGTAAAGTTTCATTCTTTCATGCTTTTGAGATCTCTTACTGATTTAAAATTAACAATACAATAACAATTCTCATTTCTTTCAAAAAGCTGATTGGTTCACCCGATGATGCAAGCCTTGGATTTCTACGAAGTGATAATGCTCGTAGATATGTAAAACAGCTTCCCCAGTATCCAAAGCAAAACTTTTCTGCTAGATTTCCCAACATGTCTCCTGGTGCTGTTGATTTGCTGGAGAAGATGCTTATCTTTGATCCTAACAGGCGTATTACAGGTATTCAGCATGCAGAACTTTTTCCACAGTTTTATGAATAGCTGTCTGTGACTTTTATTGTTCCTGGAGCAGTATATGAATTGGAATGACATATATATAGGGACAGATGTGAAAGACCAAGTTATGAACTTTAGCACCAATAAGTACCTCATGAAAAAAATAAACGGGAATAATAATTAAAATATGAGGTTACGAGTTAAAAATCTGTTACAATTTTTTCCAATTTTGTTTTGAAGGGTACCCTTGTAAGTCTGTAGTGTTTTCTGGCCTAGAAATGACTTCTCAGTTTAGAACAACCAAATCAATGACTAGTTTGTACGGCTATCTTGAACCTGTTACCATTAGGTGGTGTGTAAAAGCTGTTACAATATCTAGTATTTGTGGTGTGGTTCTCCCAAGGTTCTTATCATAACATAAGAGTAAAGCCAACTAGTTTTGTGAAGTCATTTAAACATCATATTTTTTTTTTTCTGAACAATATACATACCACAAATGATGATAATGATGAGATGGGAATTCAGTGATTTCTGTTAGATGTATTTGTACAAATATTATACAATGAGAGTGTTCATATCTATAAATAACGAGATTCTCTTTTGTCTATATTTTTATTAAATTGTATCCTATTTCTTAATTCTTTTCAGTTGATGAGGCATTGAGCCACCCATACATGGCACCTCTCCACGACATCAATGAGGAACCTGTTTGCACTAGACCCTTCAGTTTTGACTTTGAGCAACCGTCATTCACTGAAGAAGATATCAAGGAACTCATCTGGAGAGAATCTGTGAAGTTCAATCCTCATCCACCAGTCTACTGAGATTTTGTTTTTATGTTGTATATGCTTAGCGAAATACCTGATAACTAATATACGTTATGACACTACTTTGGCAAGTTGCAGAGCACCACAGAACATGAAACATATTGGACATATCTGAGGTTGTTGTGAGGTTTCTTTCATTTCAGTCTCATCTCAGATTCTTGGATAATCATATTGTTGTACTGTACTGAGGAAAGGATCAGAAGATGTGCAGCTTTACTCAGTTTTTCAGCTGAATATTCTTGAGCTCCAACTCCTTGTTGCACTTCTATCCTTCATTTTAGACTCCAGGATCGTGCACTGAACTCATCTTGCCAGTTTTTCATCATTCACACCAAGATAAATACACAACTTTTCATTTGTGTGGACAGACATTATCCCATGTTCCCATTGTATGACATAAAATGTAATGGTTTGTTAGTATTCGAATAATTTAAAATAATTTAAAAAATTTCTTAAGTCAGACGTGTGCAGTGGTCCTTTTAGCAGAACTTAACAGACAAAACTTGACTCATGTAACAACATAATATATAGGTTCTAAGAAGCTTAAAGCCATTGCATGAAATTTTAGCAAAAGGAAAATTTTTTTGTGACAATAATTTCACAGAAAATTCATTGCTCTACACGAGTAACGATTTCTGTACTGTGGATAAGATGGTAAAGACTAGACTTACATAAATAACTATATGAAACATTGTATCACTAGTGTAGTCATGCATGTTTAATTAGGTAAACACATTTCTTAAGCTGCAACGAATCAATTGGTAAATCATCTGTGGGGAAATCACAGGGTTTGATGTTCTCCTGCCCTTGATCAGGTAAAGAACTGCATGGCTTAGGAGTCACCCCACTTGTGGTCCCTTCAATATCAGTACATGTCCATGGTTGTTTTTTGGCCTTGGCTGCCATGTTAATGGTGACATTGGAAATGCAGATTCCAGTAAAAGGGTCATTGGAGATTCCTTCCAACCTAGCAGCCATGGTGACATTGTCAGCCACCACATCTCTGTAGTTGATGCCTTTGATCTCAGGCAAGGCTTTAGGATCATAGTGGCTATCAGCATGGGAGCCATAGCTACCAGTCATCCAAAAAACCCATTTCATGGTGTGCAAAGTCATTCCCTTTACATATATGTCCTTCACATACCCTCCTCTCCCTACTGCAGTTTTGATTCTGACCCCTGATTCTGTATGAATGGCTGTGATATCCTCTGCTCTGACATCTTGGATTCCACCTGACATCTCACTTCCTAAGGCAATGGCTGCACTTTCTGGAGAAATGCATGTTAGCCGTCTGATCACTAGTTGTTTTGTGGGCCATCCAAACTTTATGCCATACTGATCCCATCCACTTTTCACTGCTACACAGTCATCTCCAGAAACTATGTAGCAGTCTTCAATTCTGGTATTTGTGCAAGAATCTATTGCAGAAAACAAGGAAAAGTGATAATATCAATATACTCACCGTCCAAAACCTGTTCTGTGCTAGCATCTTTAACAATTCTAATTATTTTATTAGAATTGTTTTTAATACTATTGAAATCTGATTCTTTGTTTCTTCCTATCTAATAATTAGTGAAGTTGAAGACTCATAGAATGGATGAAGACAAACTTTGTGAAAGGTTTCCCTAGAAAGGACCAAAGTAGTGATTTTGAACCCTCTTAACTGAAATTATTTTTAATGTTTATTCCTTTTCTTTAAAGTCTCATGTTTAAATACTTATTTAATCTTGATAAATTATATTAAAGTTGAGATTTTCTCCCTGGATAAATTGCATTTTAAGACTATTATAATCTAAACAAAATAAATTTTGAATTTACTTTTAAAATTTTTGACATAACATATAGTGACTTTTCTGTAGAAAGGATGAAAATTTCAAAGTTTTGGCATACCCTTTTTTTCATAATTTTCTCAGCGCCTTTTAAAAGTTTTACTTCTTTAATTTTCTTCTATCTAATTAAATAAAATATTATTATTAACAATGAAACAATTAATGTTCTTTTCAAATTTATTTATTTATATATTTTTAAAATTTAATGATACAAAAAAATTTATCAGTTGCATATTAGGTGAGAGCGTGAAAATCCATATATGATACAAGGAAAAACTACTTATAACCATACACTCATATACAAATAACTAAATTAATATTTTTTTATCTGACTAAATTAATATTAACATTTACGTAAACTTGGATGGTTAATATTAGTTTCTTTTACTATTTTTTAATTGGCATGTTCTCCCCACTGGAACATATATATATAACAAATAATCTTCACGTACTCACCTGGGTTGATGCCATCAGTGTTTGGAGATGGGACAGGAGCGATAATGGTGAGGCCTTTAATAATAATATTGCTGTACAGTGTTCAAAAAATTATCATAAAATCTTGAAATTGGAACAACATTTCAGAGATTTAATAATGCATCTTGAAGGCATTTATAACTTAAATAAGTTACCTGCTATAAACAGGATGAACATTCCATGATGGAGAATTTAGGAGGGTCAAATTAGAAATTTGAATCTTGTCTGAGAACATTAATTCAATCAAATATGGACGAGTGTACTTCAACTGTTTCTTGTGAAATTTCTGCCACCAAAATGCTCCTTGACCATCTATGGTGCCATTGTCACCTATCAACCCAACAGTGACATCAACCTTAATGTAACATCAAACTTACAGAAAATTTTTAAATGACAAGAAACTGATGTTATTTTTTTTTGTTGGAATTTAAGAAATCATCTCATGGGACCAATAAAGGGATGCAATTGCAATATGATCATTGGTCACAAAAGATTAACCAGCCTGTTCTGAAAGTAACTGTATGTCTAATTTGACGCAAAGTAGCTCTTGAGAGATACATTGAGTGCACATATTAAATTAAACAATTAACTAATCCAAAATGTTTAAGGAAAAAAAGAAAGAAAAGAAAGCCTAATGGGAATACATTGAATCAGAGAAAGGAAATTTTGGCTACTTGGAATTCAAACTTTAGATGCGTAGCACATGTTTGCTGAAAAGGTTCACCAACCCTTAACTACTGGTTTGATAATTGTTTCATGCATGCAACTTTTTGCATACCTGTGACAATAACATCGGTGAGGTTTGTTCCAAATATGAGGCTGGTGTACCTTCCTGCTGCTGCATCTCTTCCTCTACCGTACGATGGGAGTGGTTCAATCACAGGCCACTCACTAATATCCTACACCAGTTTATATTAATTAATGACTAATATTATTAATACAAAGAAAAACTTTGGTTAGTGGTGTTGCACATGGAAGTGCTACAAAATGTGCCACTCTAGGAACTGCTTCCTATGAAAAAAGACAAAAAGTGTTTTGGACCAGACTATGTCAGGAATAACCAAAAGTGAAGGGATGAAAAATTGACTTGATTTTGGTTTTGGGGATTGAAGGTTCCTTTGATATGGAACCAAATTTTTCTAGTGAGTTTGTGAACAGTTTTTGTTGATCAAAGGTTTGGGAGTTTGTAAATTGCTTTCACGAGTTACTTTGACAACATTGCTTTGATGGCCTAGTTTTCTAGTAACAGTAGAAAGTGAAGAACCTTGTGACACGTTTGAATTTCATTTATCCAACATTTTACCTTATTTGTAACTCAAGTGAATCCCTTTAAAAAGGTATATCTCCAATTTCATCCGTAAGTCACGAGTCTATGACACTATGACAGCGATAAATAACAAACTAGTTCTGTTTTTCATTTAGTTTTGAAATCAAACTAAGAACATATTACTAATTTTCCATCAGTGAAGTCCACTGACATAATATATTTTCCCATGCACCAAAAAGAAAGCTTAATAGCACCACTTCCTTGACTTATTATTGGTTTTTTTTGTCAGATTTGGAAAATAGTTCTCCCAAAATGCTGCCACAAGGAAAGGTGCAAGAAAGGGAAAAAGAAGCTAAGTGGGTGAAAAAACAGTAGTTCAAATACCAGAATCAGTAGAATAGTTTTTTCAACTATACAGGAACAGTATAACACCTTGAGAACATACAAAGAAACTGATATTTGTGGTTTGGTCAGAAAATCAGTTAACATTATCTGGACATGTGAACAGAAGGTTATTAGAAACACATACAAAAAGTATATTAAAAGATCTTCGTGTAAAAGGTTTAGAAGGAGACTGAGATATTTGATCATTAACTGAAACTAATGGTATCAAGTAATCTATGTAACTGATCTCTGCAAGAGAAACAGGAGTATAGTAGCTGCAAATCAAGAAACTGGATGTTGGCCAGGTCATGAATCTCATATTTGTGATAGCTTTTTCATCAAAGAATGAACAAAATGAGAGAGATACCTGAGATGCAAGAAGAACAGCATCTTTGTGAAGATAGAGAGTGAAATGACTGGTAAGACTAAAACTCCCAGTGAGCCATTTTCCAGCAGGAACATAGAGCTGAGACCCCCCTTTTGAAGCATGCTCACTCAGATGACTGATTGCAGACTTAAAAGCCTTTGTGTTTGATGTTTTTCCATCTCCAACACCACCAAAATCCGTCAATGAAGCACTGTAAGCCCTGCAATTTATAGCTTTGTATTCAAAAGAAGTGCCAACAGTTTTGGATTTTCTGCTCTCTGCTACCTCTGAGTTTAGCAGTGTCACCAAAAGAAGACCACAAACCAATCTAATTACCTGTAAAACAAAACACCCCTCAGAGAAAAAAAGTGCAGAAAATGAAGATATATGTATACACGTAACTCGATACATTTGTCAAACGGTTTCCATGCATAAGCTCTAAAAGTATATGCAGGAAAGAATTGCTATATGAAACAAAAATGCAACTTAGAATGACAGAGGAGGAAAAAGGGTCTAAGTTGTACCCTCATGTGAGCTTTCCACAAGAGCTCCATACTAAGAAAAGATACTTTTGTATTTGTTTGAGGTACATGTGAAGAGTGCAGCAACCATGCCAAGTATTTATAGGTGAAGTTTAGATATGGTCACTAGGTTCATTCATGAATTCTCAAAATTCAAAAAGGTGAATGATTATTGTTTAGGATTTGTTTAACTAAATAAGCAACAATTATTTTTCTCTCTTGATAAACAATTTGGTAAATATGCCTATAACCTATGTACCAAATCTTCTTTTTCTCGTTCCTAGACACACAAAAACAAACATGTCCAAGGTTACTTGTTATCCTAGGAGCCATGATGTGCCAAAAGAATGATACTGTATTTGTTGCGTCCAAGGCTTCATTCAATCCTAGTTGCAACTTCAAATAGGAGTTGCCCTGTTTTCTCCGAATTCATGAGTAGATTTTCGTTTATTTCCATTTGCTTCAAAGGTTTTGCTGAGTTAGAATCTCTTAAGGAGAAAGGAACATTAATTATAACTTGTATTCTTAATCTTATTGTGCTCACATATCTTTACATATACAAAATGTTGCATAACTTGTTTTTTCGAAATTTATAGAAATAGATTTATGTCTTGGCATAATATGGTAAGAATGTGAGAAAATATATATTGGAAATTCAAGTGTAAGTTTTTACCAAGAGTTTACCTCTCTAAAGACCCATATATTGAACATATATCAGTGCAATTTTGTTATGATTATGCTTTATGAATTTAGGAAGAAGTTTAGAAATGTAAGATATTGGGTTGGTGTGGTATCTACTATGATTGTATTGGAACATATTTTTTTCTTATTGGAATTCTCACTTATCTTTTTGGGTCTTCTTCTTTTCCTTTAAGCCAACGCCAATCCCCACTATTAACCACCCATTTCATAGAATTATTTGGGATGTTTGGATGAAAAAAAAAGAAAATAATAGGAAAACGAGAGTAAAAAATATGGTTTGTGTAGAGGAATGGAAATAAGAAAGGAAGAAAACAGATTATTTATATTTGGTTGTTTGCATAAATTGAAAAGACAGCGAAAATATAATAATTTCTTGCATTAACAATTGATAGTGGTGAAATGTTGTTGAGGTTGGAAAAAGTCATTTCTGTGATCCTTTAATTAACTGTACCAAATAGCATGAGAAACCAAAGAAAGATGAGCATTAAGAAGGAAATAATAGTGATTTTGACAGTTTTCAATCACAACTACTCCATTCCATCACAAGCAATACCAAACAACTATTTGGAGTAGTGCTTGTTACATCGCCGTTACCTACATTTCAATGCCTTCTTTACCTACGACACTTATTCTGTCTTCTAATTTTTCAGGAAAAAGGGTTATTTTACAGCAACTACAGTTTGAAAACCTTTTATATGAATAAAATGTTCCAGAAAAAAGTGATTTTTTTTAAAAGAAAAAGAAAAAAGTAGTAAAGGAAAATAATAAATTGAAGTAAAAAAAAAAATCGTGTGAAAGTCCTATTGTCAAAGTTTCTCGAAATATTGTCAAAGTCATATTGGGTTTCCATTTGGAGTATGAGAGTGTGGCAATAGGAGGTTTTCGTTTCAAGTGTAATTTTCTTTTGTAACTATTAAAATAGACAAATTTTCAATTTTTTATAATATGGATAAATAGTTCAATCTATCTTTTTATTAAACTAGTGTTTTGAAACATAATTTTTTTTTATTAAATTCGTGTTTAAAATTGTGATTACAATTTATTTATATTTTTTAAAGGGTGATTCCAAAACATGCTTTTTATTTTTTTTATTGGTTTTCAAAATGATTTTAGTTCGCACGTTTGAGGTTTTTTTCTAAATGGTGACTGTAGGCTCATTTTTAATATATATATATATATATATATATATATATATATATATATATATTAATAAACCAACATTTTTTAATTAATTTTTGGCTTTTTCTTATTTATTTAATAATGTAACTTTTTTTTGAAAAAAATAAAAAATAACATATAATTTTAAATTTTAAATTAATTATTGTATTTATTTCGTATAGTGTGATTAATTACTTAAAATAGTTATGCTAATTCAATCTAATTTCATAAATAAAAAATAAGTAAACTAATAATTTGAATAAAAAAATATTTCAAACATTTAAATAAACAGCAAACTGAAATTAATTTTTTTTATTGTATACATGAATAATTCTTCATTTTCTTTACATACAAAGTAGAAAAAAAATTTACAATCTTTATTCTTTTTCAAAATGTTGATGAATATGTTGAATGTAAATTAACTAATCATTTTCCTATAAACTTTATAGTTACAAACAACAAAAACAATCTCATAATTAAATGATCATTATATTTTATAAATTTCATACAAGCAATATCATTTGGATAACAATGGAAATTCCAGACTTATCTTGGTACAAATGTCGCATATTTAATGTCGTGTCAAGATTTTTTTTGTGTAGATTTTTTGGCGTTATTTTTTTATTGAATTATTGGTACAATAATTTTGTACTTTAATTTTTTTAATATATTTTAAAATATTAAAATTAATATTCAACAGTGTATTTTAAAGACAAGAACAATACAGAAAAATTTAGTAAATTTCATTAAATGAATCCAAATCAATCGGCAAAATCTCTTGTGGAAAATCACAATCTTTGATTTCCATGGCTGTTCACAAGCTTTGTCTGAGATGATGTTAATAGTGGCATTATCAATGCACTTAGAGGACAACAAAAATGATAGGTTTATATAAGTTATGTGATATGATAGGAAAAGAGAGATAAAAGAAAAAAATTAAGTGTCTAATAAGTGTTCACAAAATCAAGATATATGTGTATACATTGCTGATTTAATTATTGATTATAATGTTCTTAATAATTTAAAAGTACTCTTAAAACTGCTGTGTAATTAATTAATTATTGCATATATTCAAGACTAATTTTGTTAAAAGCTAATTAGTAAGAATAGATATAATAATTTTGAATTCTCACAATTCTACAAAATATTTTAAGTAGAGTTGTTTTCTTTGTCGAAAAACATTGTTTTTCCTCTTTAAGTTTATGTTTGGCTTAAAATTCTAAAACTTGACTCCATATATAAAATTTACTATTTTTCGTTTTTTGGATAAATTGAGTTTTAATGTTATACTAATCATGCGAGAAAATATAATTGTAAATTTAACTTTTAAAGTTTACCTTGCATATCAATAGAAATGTCTTATCTTTTCACATAAATGTTTTTCTAATAATTTTCCATTTTACTTTATCTAATTATAATAAAGTAAGGTATTTATTATTAATGATGAAAGCATTTCCATTCAACCTATTTTTGTTTATAAATTTTACTTAAATTTAAAAGTAGGCAAATAATATAGAGAAAAACAGGTTAATATTAACACACATTTGAAATATAAAATATAATTAAATTGTATAAATGAAAATAAATTGAAATTAATTGGACATTTAAAAATAAGATTAAAGTTTAAGTAACATATATTATTACAAGTGAAATGTAAAGCAAGAACATGAATAAGGTTAAAAAAATAATTAGAATCACACAATAATATATAAATCACCAAATTAATTTTGTATTGTTTTTACATTTTTTCTTTGTGTGTTCTCGATATATAAATTATAGTTACCAAATCTTTAGCTGCATACCTGGGTTTATGCCATCAGTGTTTGGAGATGGGAGAGAAGCCATTATGGTGAGGCCTTTCACAATAATATTGCTGTATAGTGTTTCATAAGTTGTAGTTAATATTATTTTACTAGATAAATATTTATTTATAAATTCAAATTTATAATAAATAAATCTTTTCAATTTTATTTTAAATAAATGTGTTTAGAAAATTTAATATTTACTCATTCTATTTGAAACAACATTTGAAGGAAAAAAAAAAGGATTACCTGTTATCAACCAGATGAACATTTCACAATGGAGAATTTAGGAGCATAAACACAAATATTTTGATACCACTATTTTTTTATTACTATTTGACATTACTTATTATTTACTTTCTTTTAAAAAAAATATAAAAGTTATTTTTTATAAAACTATTTTATCATTATATAAATTATCAAATCATCGTCAAATAATATTAAACAACATTTATCCTATTATCAAAGAACATTAATTCAATCAGGTACGCGCAGTGTAGTTTAAGGTTTTTTTGTCCCCTTTCAAACCGCAATTTATCCTATAAAGACATTTAATTTATAAAAAGTATAAATATTTATTAAAAAATAGTTATTCTTATTAAGATTAATCAACCCTACCAACAACAAAATCATTTAACCCATAGTTAGTGTGAAATTGATCTGGAAAGTATGTTATTTAAGTAATGACCAGGTCAGAAATCATTGACCAGAAAACAAATGAATGAGAGTAAGTGAAGTTTGGGAACTAGAATTCAAAGTTTTGATGCGTATCACATGTTTGATGAAAAGGTTGATGACCAACTTTAACTACTAGGTTGATTGTTTGATGCATATGCAACTTTTTGTTCGCATAACTGTGACAATAACATCAGTGAGGTTTGTTCCAAGAAAAACTTTGGTTAGTATAGTGTCACACATCATAGTGCCAAAATGTGTCACGCTAATTTGTTGTAGGTGTCTGAATCTCCTTTCAGAACCAACATTATATATGTCTTATGGGTATTTTATTGTGAAAACATGAGAATGGTGAAAATTACCCAATACGTTCAAAGTTCAGCATATACTTTGAAACATCTCTCCATGAGTATTGATATAAGTTCAAATTATAGAAGGAAATTTCATTTTATAAACTCTTATTTCATTAAATTTCACAGAAGACTTGTGTAATTAAGGATTGCACCTATCAAAGGTTAGTAATAAGTCATTTATATGTATTACTTGTTCCTGAAAAGGTGTCCTTTTGTTATGACTTTTTGGACCCTTTGTACATTTCTTACAAAGACTCATAAGTGGATGATGACTTTGTAAGTTTATATGTATTACTTGTTCATGAAAAGGTGTCATTTTATTGTCAGTTCTTGTTTTGACCCTTTGCACCTCTTATGAAGAAAACACCATAATGAGTGGGAAAAGTGTAGGATGAAACCATATTTAACGCAAGAGATGTAAGAAAATATTCAGTGAGACATCCTTTTTACCGTATTTTTTTTATATATCTAGTATATGGGCTGGACATTTTGCAATAGTGATTTTAATATAATTTTTTTCTTAAAAAAGAAACAAGTTGGAAGAAATTAAATTTGACAATAGAATGTGAAATGAAGAAAAACTTGTTTTAAGAGGGTGTATTTATAAAGCAGATTCGATGAATTGTGGTGGTAGATGAATGTCACTAAGAAAAAAATTCCATGCAAAAACTAGAAATGAACTAACATCAAGCACATACATATAAGTATAAGAAGTTTAAGAAAGCACCGCTTCTTTCTATTATACCACTTAGTTTGAAAAGTTTGCATCTGTGAAGGATGCTTCATCTTTTTCAGCTTGTCGCATACCGAGATCACACGAATGTACAACCAAAGAATTAATGTGTTTCCCACTTGTTTATCACTTTAATATCTTCACATATATGCACAAAGACTAAAGGTAAAACAGTAGTATACCAAATATATTATGAAGATGGTTATTCTCATCACTCTTTGCCACTCATGAGAATTCATACAGCCATTAGGGCTAGTGTTGCCTCACATAAATAGTTATGTTTAATGTGAAGTGATAATGGAAGAATTTCTCCCGGTTGAGATCCAAACACATTCAACCAATCATTAAAGTGTAATGCAGAAAACAGGGAGGGAAAAAGGAAATTTATTTTTTTACAATTAAATTTTAATAACTATTTCGTTTTTATGACGTGAGTTGATATCTTTTAAGTGATTTTTTATCGTTTTGATTTCTCATTTACTTATATTTTAAACTTATTTAAAACATGTCACCTTATGCTATAAAAGAAAAGTTGTCAGTCGGAAGAAAAATCAAAGTTTATCGGACATTATTTTGTTGGAAATATGTATGACAGCAATGAAGTTTAGCAGCAATCAAAGTTTTGTAGCTTTTACCCTAATTAGCCGCCACAGTTGCAATTTGGTCTCCGAGAGACAAGTGTTTTGTCTCCTCTTCAGCTCACGCACATGACTTGTCACATATATATGCATTAATCCAACTAAACACACAAGCAATGAAAGAGAAACACACTTCCTTCCTTTATATTTGACATAATTCAACCCGAAAGTACTTATGATTTAATTCGGACATCACCCACTGAAGGAAACAAAGCAAGAACCAACACTTTGAACCCAAGACAGAAAGAGAAAAACAAAGTACTAGGAAAACAAAGAACATATAGCTGCGTGGTTCCTTATGAAGCTAGCATCACTTCTTTTTTCTGCCAAATATTTGCTGAATGGTTAATGGTTTGGTTATGACATTGGAAGTGGAGCTGGAAGTAGAAGAGGCTGAAGTGGAGGATGAAGAACTTGCAGTTCCACTTCCACCACTTGGTGGCTTTCGGAAAGGTGATAGAACCTGCTGAATGTCTATCTTTGGGGCCATTTGGATAGTGGAAACAAGATCTTACACAACAGAAGAAGAACAAATGAAACGCTATAACTTTTGCCCTTAATTTGAAGATAAATTGCTCCCATACAATGAAATTATTTATACTATTTGAACTTAAGTTAATGACTGTATGGATCTTTTTTAACTATTATTAATACCACTGGAATCTTTATTTTCTTTGAGAAATTAATTAAAGAAAGATTACATAAATGTAATGAGTCAAACAAAAATAACAAACCACCGGACAAAGATCGATATTATAAAGAAATTGGATTTTAAGCTTAACTCAATCCTACAAAATTGACTTGTAAAGTGAAGTTTGCATTCCACTTATATATTGTGAAATTATTTTATCTTTAGTTAATGTAGGACTTCCAACACACCTTCTTACGCCGAGATATATACATTTCGTGCGTGAATCTAGAAATGGGTGGTCCAATTGCGGCCCAAGATAGCAGGTAAAACAGAATGTCTAAAAAATTTCACTAAGATAGATTTTTTTTTTTCTAAACAATAGTTTTGATACCTTGTTAAAAAATGGATTTTAAGCCTAACTAGGAGATGAATTATGCTTAAAGTCTACTTTCTCGACAAATATTACTTTTAATCAAAAATATTAAAGCAACCGGTTTATAAATTTTCTCTTATATAGTGTTCAAATTTCTTATTTTTTAATATATGTACTTAGATTTCTAACATTTAGTTTGAAATTCTAGGTAAAAGGAAAATGAATATAGATTTTTATAATTAAAATTAGTTTACAAATAAGCTAATATTTAAAAGTTTTATAATATAATAATTTTTAATGGAAAGAAGGAATTTAAAACTCATCCTATATGGTTTCATTTATAATGTGCCATTTAAAATTATTTTACACAATATTGTATTTATTTATTTATTTACTTATAATAAACACATAAATATAATTTTGGTTTAAGATAATCTTTCTTCTTCACAAGGTACGGTTCATTTTCTTAATTTTCGGTACAATGTTCTATTGTTTGTCTTTTCTAGGGTTTCTTCTGCACAACGTTCCACCACTTTCACCATGGTTCTTCCCTTACCGTCTTCTTCACCCAACCACCATTTATATCATATCATTCCTCCCATCTGAAGGTTTATTAGCACTACATTGAAACAGTAAACATAACTTACGATGATATATTTGTTAGGTTTACACATTGGGTTACATTGGAAAAATACAACACCAATAAAACATGAGTCCAATCAGATAAGAAATTGACACTATTTTAAAGTCAAAACCTTAAAACAATGAATTTATAGTCAATGTAAAACTTTGACTCATACTTGAATTCTTAGTAATTGCCTAACTTATCCTTTCGGGGGTGGAGACTCGAGACTCGAAAAACGACCACTCAAGAATCTCTCCCTCTGGTGACTCATGAAAGCGGATACCAATGGAAAGGTTTTTATTTAGCACCGGAAAGCTTGAAAGACAGTAATAACATTGTACATGAGAAAATTAGAAGATGAATAATAATATTGGGGAGGAGAAATAATCTCTTATATTAAAACTACATTTAAATTTTTATTAAAATAAATAAATAATTTCAGAGGACATAGCCACTTAAGATGGTTTCAAAACCTTACGAGGAAGTAACACCCATTTTTATTTTTAATTTGTATAACTAGTTCTAATATATATAAATCTATTTATGCTTTCTATTAAAACTAAGATGTATATAAAAATGTTTGTCCACACATCGTAACTTTATTTGAGTGAGTAGGTATATAAACAGTTATAATACACGAACTTTCACTAAATATATAGTAATTTAAAACATTTGGTTGAACAAGGTAGTTTTGAATCTTAAAATTTAAATTTTTAGTAGTTGATTTAAAGGATGAATAGATGTAAAAGTTCGGTAATGACATATTATTTTTTATTAAAAGAAAAGTTTTTTTTAATGTACACATACTTATATATTATCCACTATATTGCTTGAATTTTAACTTTAATGTTCCAAATTTCAAATTTATAAAACTTTGTTTGCATTTAAAATCGTCTAAAAATCTCCAATAACTTATCTATTTTATCAATTAATTAGTTCCGAAACAAACTATACAAATTTAACAACTAGTTGTAAACCGCAGGAAAAAAAAAATATATGTATACTCTTATTAATCATAGTTTTGTTCTCTTCTTTTTGATAGATAACTTTTATCATTTGAACTTTTACTGGTGTCCAGCTTAAATAACTTCTATCTAATTTTTTTTTGTCAACAAAAAAATAAATTAAATTAAAGAAAGTACTTAAAAGGTGTTTTAATTCTTATATAAACATGCTCTTACTTAACTTTATAAATTAAAGAGACCACTTAAAAGGTGTTTTAACCCTTAGTCACATGATCATAATTGTAATAGCATGAGCAAGGCTAATTGAGATTTCTATATGAACCTTCCTAGGTGTACGAATGAATTTGGTTGAGAGCTTCTTCCAGAACACATTTGTGGGTGTGGTGTGTAAATCTTGGACTACGGGATTTTCGGATTAGTGTAGGTTGTGGCTAATGATTGTGTTCTTTCCTATGAGTCATATTCTCGACCTTTTTGTTGTTTTGGCAAAGCCTTTGTCGGTTTTAAGTTGTTCTGGTTTCATGAAATTGGTTTCTTGGATGTTGATTTTCTTGCATAATGGAGGGTCCTAGTTTGAGAGTTGGTTTAGGTTCACTTTGTCGAACCGATCCATGAATATCTACAAAGATTCTCTTTTTTTCTTCAATGGAAGTTTAGGAGATGAAGTCGTTGGTCAAAACTTAGGTATAGGTGTATCAAATGAATCTATATAGAGTATGTCGGTAGTTATGTGAACTATAAGGATAATTTTCCTAAGTTCGGCCAACACAGTTGACTATATATTCCACATGCTTCCGTAGATTGTTGTTACTCGCCATTTACCAACTCATCGATAATATACAGTGCATGAAAGTTTCTCATGCATAATGAATATCAAATATTCCTACAAGAACGAGATTTTTCTTATAATGTTTTCAAATATTATCGTTAGTCAATTGCTATGCTATTAATCGACTTAATCAACTCTAACATCACACTAAAGATTAATTTAAAAAAGAACTCAAAAAACATAAAATTCTTTTTAATTCTTTTATTAGATAAATATTTTAGTTAAACTATAAAATAAATAAAGTTAACATTGATTTATCGGACATGTATTTTAAATATTTGGATTTATTTAAGTTAATATTGATACTAACTATAAAAAAAACTAAAAAACAATATTAAAAATAAATAATATTGATATTGATTCAAAATAAATAATGTTGACATTGATTTAATTTATTTAAGAGATGTTAACTTTATTTAATTTTAATATTTTATTTATTTAAATTAGTATAAGCTAAACAAATGCTAAATATAAATTAAAAAAACTAAAATAAATAGTGTGAATTTAACCTATACTAACCTTATTTATTTTTAATATATTATATTTATTTAAGTTAACGTTAACTCAATGAACACTAACTATAAAAGAAATTAAAATAAATAAGATTAATAAGAGTTAAGTGAACGCTAACCATCTTTATTTTTTTTAGGCTTAAATACCTTTTTGGTCCCCATTTTCGTAGTGTTTGTGGTTGATGATCTTCATTTTGACAGAATGTTTAAAATGGTCATCATTTTTGCCGAATGTTTAAAATAGTCATCATTTTCGCAATTTGTGTTTTATTTGGTCCTTTTCTATGACATTGTTTAAATCAGTAACTGAGTATTGTACATGTGGCACCATTTGTATTATGTTGCATTGGGGTGTGTTAGGTGTATTGTACAGGTGATTCGTTACTGATTTAAACGGTGTCACAGAAAATAACCAAATAAAACACGAATTGTGAAAATGAGGACCATTTTAAATATTTGGTAAAAATGAGGACCATTTTAAACATTCTGTCAAAATGAGGACCATCCGCAACAAACACTACGAAAATGAGAACGAAAAAGGTATTTAAGCCTTTCTGTTTTAATATTTATAATTATTTAAATTAGTGTGGACTTAGCCAACAATAAGTTATATATTTTGAATCACACACATAAATGTAAACTTATTTATAGGGGTTAGATTCGTGGAAAGTTGTGGAAAGTTGTGGAGGAAGATAGTCAACAAATTTCATGACTCAAATAAAAATGCAAAAGAAAAAAAAGAGATAAAGAAGACAAACACCAAATCATGTTTGTTTGTCGATATTTCATAAATTCTTATTAGGATCATAACCCTAAAGTCATCTAAAGAAATTTATGATTATTTAAAAAGAAAATAATAAGAAAGCAAAAATAAATTGAGAAATGAAAGTTTTAAACTTGACAATATAACTTAAGTTGCAAATGATGAAAGAGTGTGAGACAATTAAAGAATATTCAAACAAATTATTAGATGCTGCTAACAAAATTAAATTATTGGAAAAATAATTGTCCACACAACAAGTGTAGATGAAAATAAATGCAAATTGTCATAAATGTAACCAATTGGAACATGTGAAGGAATTACTTCGTACACTATCATGTGTTATAACTAACAAATTTACAAATGATTCCATTATAGATAGTGATTGTATAAATTCATGACTCATGATTGAGAATTTTTAAAATAGTTTCATAAATCATATATATATATATATATATATATATATATATATATATATATATGTGTGTGTGTGTTAACTGTCATCCTAAGAGTTCTTCTTTTAACCTTTGAACAGAAAAACCAAAAAGCATGTGTATGCATGTATGTTACACATGATTTTTTTACATGTATTTTTCTCTGATAACTCATTAATATTGTTTTCTTCAGTTGAAGTTTGTACAATGATGTTAATCATGGGACATTGTTGAAAATGTGACTACAATAACTGCACACACGATTCAGTTTTTAGTTGTTTATTTTTTCTGTTGCTTTCTTAGGAACATCATCATACATGTATTATGTATACGTGCAAATATGTTGAATCTAATAAAGCATGCATGTCTTGATATCTTGCCAACTGTTTTGAACTTTGGATATTAATATGTTTTGTTTATGATCATGTACGTGCAATTATAACCAGACAACAACAAAGTGAGTTCGCATCAATCATGAAAATGAAACGATCGAATTGATTGCATGAATGAATATATAATAAAAGTATGAGTTTCCACGTTACCTGCCTTAAGTTTTGCTTGCATTGTCCGGTGTCTGTATTCGCAAATATTCGCAAAGTTAACAGTTTTGCAGACAAAAGTGTTGAGATTATAATAAAAAATGTGATTTGGCGTATGAAAATCTTTTGTTTTCACACGTGCAGTTAAACAGTGTATGTGATATGCCTTTTTCATGCTTTTGCTTCTAATCGGAGGAATTTGAATTAAAGACAGTGAAAAAACTGAGGTTGGTGTGAGTTATGTTTTTTTACTGCATAATCCATTAACATGTGCACATGCTATCCTAGAGATGTAGTGCAAATATGGCACATAAAGAGATTGAGTGGGCCAATAATTAGGACATGCAGAAGTTTTGTTTGTTTGAATGGTAGCATGACCAAAAAGGAAGGTTCACATTTTCTTTTCTTCTTTCAAGATCAATGTCACCATTCTCTCTGTATCGCAATCATCGGTGTAGCGTGCTTATTACTGTAATAAAAAAATATCTCTTAACCATTTTTTTTTCAAACAACCTTTCTTTACCGTAAGTAGGATGCATTCACGGTCAATATCACTGTTACAATAATAATAATAATAATAATAATAACAATTATGAGCATAAACACGTTGTGATATCGTGCCTGTATGTACACATGTTATATTATATTCACGGCCAATATTACTGTTACAAAAAATAATAATAATTATTATTATTATTATAAAATCATATATATATATATATATATATATATAATATTGTCAAAACCTCGTTTTTCTTATTATTTTGATCTTTTAAGAAGCTAAAGAAACTCAACATAGCCGAAAAAATGTTAGAGAAATGTGAAACTGTTGCGTTTAACATTTAATACATAATTAGACTTCTAATTTTATTCGAATTTTAAAAAAAACTCCTAATTAACCTTTTATTTGTTCAATTTAGTTTTTTAATTTTTAAAAAATATTTAATTTGATCACTTCTGTTAGACTGGTTAGACCGAAGTTATAACGCTATATTTGTACGTAACGGATGACAATACTTGTTTTCAATTTAGTCATCTTATTTATAATTTTGAATCAATTTGTTTTTTTTAAATAAAAAAAATTAAAGCAATTTGGTCTCTCCCCAATTTAAACCAAATTAGTAATTAAATTTAATTATAATTTATAAAAAACATGTTAAAATATTTTTTAAAAATTTATATATCAAATTACTCCACCTAAATATTTAAATTATTTTTTTTTTTACTTTTTTACATAATAAAAATCCCTATTTAAATTTATAATTTTTTAAAAAAATATTAAAAATATAAATATAAAGTGACACTTATAAATTGTAAACGTCACAAGTATTACTCTATATTTACATTTTGAAAACTTTTAAAATATTATAATTTTAAATAGGGATTCTATTAAGTAAAAGTGTAAAAATAAAAATATTTAAATATTTAAGTAGACTATTTTCATATATAAATTATAATTAAGTTTAATTATTAATTTCGTATAAAATTTTTTGAGAGAACGAAATTACTCTATTTAAAAAAATATCAAATTGAATCAAAATTAAAAATAAAGACATAAATATCATGTGACAAAAATGATTAGATTTAACATTTTTTAAAAGTTAAAGAACTAATTTAACAATTTATTTTTTAAAAAATTCAAATAAGATTTGATGACCAAATTAGGCATTAAACATAACCTAAATAATAGAATTTTATCATCATTTATTATATTGGTATGAGATTAATATTTATATTTTTAAAAAATAATATCACATGCTAATATATATATATATATATATAATATTATTAATGTAGACTTGAAATTATCCACTAATATTAATATATATATATATATATGTATATATATATATATATATATATATATATATATATATATGTTGAAATATATATCACTTTGTTTCTTAGAAGGGTGAATACTAAATGTTTTCGAAACCAAACTAAATATATAAAATGGATTAAAAACTAAAAAATATCAAAACCAAAAAATATTTTTATATTTGGGATTCTCCGTTTCTTAATCAAGAATGTTTGGCTTGGCTTCGATTGGAAAATCAGAACTGAATACTGTATTTATATATAATATTTTATTTTTTGAATTAATCAGTAACCAACAAAGATAGATAAATGCGACGTGACTATTAAAAGTTTATTTCCAATATATTTATATTTAACGATTTTGTGTTATAATAGCGAGATTATATAAATGAAATACATAAATATAATTGCAAAATAAAAATACAATATCTCTCTATTTGACAATTGTTTTGCAAATATATATGAGATTTTTAAACTACTAAAAATCTCAAAAGTCAACCCCTTTCACGATTCGCGCTCTCGCTGCTGCCCCCACCATTCACGACGCTGACGTTGCTGCTGCCCCACCCATTCACGGCCACCGCACCGCAGCCGCAGGAGCGCACCCCTCCACCCTTTCACGAATCAAGGCCACCGCCGCGCAGGAGCTCCTCCACCCCTTTCACGATTCACGGCCACCGCGGCGAATTAGCGGCTCTCCTCGACCACTTTCACGATTCACGCTCGTCAACCATCCGTCAAGATTCCGGCCAGCTCTCTGCATCGAAGTCGAACGCCCCCTTCCCGAATTGGTTTGGTCCCGAAATCGCCTTTCTCGAACGCTTTCCGTTGCCATCCGTTGCGAACAACAGGTGAACCATCTCTTCAATTTCATTTTCTTTGCTTTGTATGAACCTGCAACAGCCTGCATTGATGCTGAATTGATTTGCTGTTTAAATTGGGTTCGTTTTTCATGTGTATTGCTGCAACAGTCATGTGTGTGTACTGCTGCTGTTTATTAGGTTTGCTTTGCTGTTGAAATTGGTTTGTGTATTGCTTCTGCTGAATTTGTTTGCTGTTTAAATTGGGTTCGTTTTGTTGTGTGTATTGCTGTTGCTGATTTGGATTGCTGATGTGTATCTGGAAATTGAATTGGAATTAATTTAGAAATGAGAATGTTAACATACCTCTTTATGAAAGTGAAATCGAGAAAGATGATACTGAAAAACATTCTGAAACAGTTGAGAATGATAAAAGGTGAAATAAGACTAATACAACTGATTGTTGGAAGTATTTTACTAAGATTAGAAGTGTTAAGTAATGCTTTAGATCAAATTAGAACTAGGGTTCAGAGACTAGAATGGTAAAATGTATGTAGGTTGTCAACACTTGTATCTCTGTGTGGTGCTTCATGCTTCCTGTTATGTTTTAACTGATGACTTCAGAGACAACAAGCACTAAAATCTTAATGATTACACTGTACAAGCATTAAAATCTTAATGATTACACCTTACAAGCACTAAAGAATACTATAAATTTTGTTAAATTACTGCAACAGACTGAGAAACAAGTTTTCTAGGAACTGACAACATCAGATCAATTTTGCAATTACCTGAATTTACCTTGCCCCCCAAGGAAAGCTTACTTTTAAATCTTACACCACATGTTTACTTCCTGAATTTGAAGCTCAAACCATAAGATCACATAGACATTGATCATCGGAGAATGTCAAACCTTTGAGATGAAGTGAGATTATGAATTGAAAAGGCAGCATATCTTCAGTCACAGAAAAAGGAAAAATGTTAGTTTGGATCGGCAAAGTAAAAATTGTCAAAATGTGAAGGATCTCTTTACTTGGAATCGATGTTATTGAGAAAACATTATTATCACTAGTCCCATTTTATTTTTAATTAGCTTTGTTTGTTTTGATTACAAAGTTGGATATTTGCTATCATCTAACTTTTTGTAAGTGGTAGTAAGATAATGGGATGAATATTTTGAGTGTAATTTTTTGAATATGATAAAATGTGTAGTTTTTATTTATGTTTTCTTAAAAGATATGACAAAAGATGTTTAGTTTAGTCATGTTTTTTTACATATAAGGACACTTTCTTTGAAAACATCAAATATTGGTAATAAGTATGTCAAATATAGTGGTGCTTAATTTTAATATAATTGTCATCTTAAAATTTATTTAAATATATGAATATTTATTGAATCGGAATTTCAATTGAATTTTTCTCATGAATTTTGAACTGTGAGTTTAATCTTATTTTAAATCTTAAGATACATAACTTGTATAACTTAAAAGATAAAATATATAAAACCCTTAAATAATTACTATTTTTTATAAAAAAGAAACAATATAACAAAATTTGTATATTAATTCAAAATTTTTTTCTTTTAAAAAATTTTAAATGAAAAAATCCAGAAATAATTAATTTAAATGAAAAATATATAAAAAAAATTAGAAAGAAAATATTAAACAATAATTGAAGGATATAAGAATACTTATATATTAGTTTAAACCATAACTAAGTTTTTCAAAGCGATAATATTATTTTTTTTATAAAAATTAGAATAAAAAAATAAAATATAAATTATTACTGTCACTTTAGTATGATTAAAGTTGTCAATAAAAGAATATGAAAAAACATTTTATATTTAAAATATTATCATGAAAAACCTATTCGAATGTATAAAATCTAAACACAAACAAAGAGATAGCGTTAAATTAAAAAGATATAAAAGACAAACACCAACTAAATTAAAAAAATATTATTGAACACGACAAAATATATATATATATATATATATATATATATATATATATATATATTTTATCAATTTAATTAGTATATATATATATATATTTATTGAAATATAACAATTACACTTTATAGTAAAAAGATTGTATAAAAGTCTGTCTATCAATTATAATTCATAAATTAATAAAAATCAAGATAAATATTTATAAAAAAAATGGTCTAGAAAAGGAAAAGAAATCTAGATAAACATTTATAAAAAAAATAATCTAACACTCTAAATCATAATATTTAATTCTGATGTTTATTCATTTTCTGATATTCTCTCATAACCGACTTTATCTTCATTTTTCATAAAAAAAATACAAATTTACTTGAATATGAAAATAAATAAAAAATCATAATTTTAATTTTAAATTTAAATTAAAAATAATTATAATACAAACAAATTAAGAAAAAGATAAGTTTAAATAAATATTTATAAACGAATATTTATTTTCAATCCAAAGATAAATTTTCTCAATTCAATTCAATAATATAATACATAAACTTTATGTTGTGTGAGTAAAGTTTTTTAAAAAAGAATGTTTTTATCCAAATTCACAGACTTCTTCCTCCCAAAATTCACAAACTATCTTTCTCCTTCCCTAGATTCCAAATTCACAGAGTAGAAGACCACCAGTGTCCAACTCAACAAACCCCAGACACCGTCTCGTGCACGTGTTGCCGGCGTGTTCGTGTCGGAGACGCTTCGGGAGGTGGACGCGAGGCTTTGTAGAACAGTCCCTCTCACACGGTCATCTTTTCATGGTCACCTAGGTTTGTTTTCTCTCCCTTCATCTTCTCCCTTCCCACTATTCATCTCCTCCCAGTTTCTTTTCACATTGTCTTCTGTGGTTCTATTTGTTGATCTTCTTCTTCTCCTTTTCATTTTCTCCCTGTTTATTTTGCCCTGAACTTTCATCTTCCTTTGTTTTCTCTCCTATGTGTTTCTTTTTTATTTTTTCCAGTTTTTTTCCTTCATCTTATGTAATGCAAACCTAAATGCGAATTACACGCTTCACATTCGATCCCACGATTCATGTTACGATTCAGGTTACAAAACTATTCATCAAATATCGCTGCGGGATAATTTTGTAATGAATCGCGATTCAGATAGTATGGTCCTGATTATTCTATCTACACTTAAAAGTAAAGAAGAATTTTTCTTTTTAATTTTTACACGGGTTAGCGAGCCAACCTACGGGTGGGTTGAGTTAGAGCCTGGTTTTAAAAATTCTGGCTCATCATAAAGTGATCCGGTTTGGACTGCGCCCTCCTTTTTAAACTCAAAACGTGTGAGGGACTAGCTTATTTTGACATGTCTAACTGAAATACCATAGAGCTTTCAAGCAATATTTTGTGCAAAGAATGTAGAGATAGAACTGCTTATATTTCTTAAAACATTTATTGGTGTCAATAAAGGTAAAAATAAATTTCTGGTTCTCTGTATTGAATTTGGAATCTTGCACTATACCTATTCAAATCTTAATTACACAATTTCAGTAAGACAAACCTGAATTAAAGCTTTCATTCTTTGACAATGATTTACAGAATTATTTTAGTGCATTCACTTTTATAATAAGCTAACAGCATGCCATCTAATTCCTCAAGTATGTTTTTTTCTTTTTTAAATTTTCATAAATTTGTAAAAATATGTTTGGAAAATGGTGTTTGAAGATATCTAGATTTTTGAGAGTGACATTGTTAGTTACTGAACCAGAAATCAGGATAAAAATGTTATCTTTATTTCTAAAAGTAAAACTTTCTCCTAGTGTAGATTCTATGTGATACATACTCTAGCTAATTACCCCTTTTATCCCCTTTCTTTATTGAAGATAAAAAGTTGTTCTGTTAAACAAAACAAAGTTCTAATCCCCTACTGAATAGAAATAGTACTTCCAGTCTTACCCTTCCTAACCTAGGCATAATAGACATTTAATTGCTTGAATAGGAGATTTGCATTCATAGTTACTATTCTTAACCCTATTAGCTTTAACATCCACATTTCAACATTTTAGTTGCTTACTCTTTGTTAATGGCCCTTGCGTTATAATGTCACCTCGGTTATCTTCCAGAAACAAGGGTCAGCAAGAGGTTGTAGGTGATTAACTTATTATTTATGTGGAATGGTAGAATTGGACCAAGAGTAGAATGAAAATTAGGAAGTAAACAGAATGTGTAGTATTATTATTTAGTGGAACGCCTCCTTCGGGTATTCATGGGACCCTGTTCATCTCCATGTCTGCTGAGGAGACCCCAAACATCCCTAATATGGATAAGGAGTGGATGCTACCATTGACTGTCTTAAAATGGGTAAGCTTGACAAAACCATTATAATTGGCATTGAATAAAAACTCTGGCCAAGAAGCTATTTTGGCTATTTCTGTTATCCATAGATAAGACTATACACAAGACAAACCTCTCTTAAGGGTTTTGAACACTTTCCCAATCTGCCCACTCAAATAAAATTTATCTTGTCGTAGTATAGAATCATGTGTTTATCAGAGCAAGACATTCTTTTGACCTCTAATGAAGTTTGTTCCTATTGTTCTTATCTACAAACTATTCGTTTTGTAATTGTATACATCATTAGTGTTAAAAGTGTCCTGGAAGAACTCAGTTTGATTTTGTTGTGTCAATTATTGAACATACAATGCTTTATCCATCATTCTAGGCTTGAAAGAAAGAAGAGAGACTTTAATTCTGTAGAGAAGAGAATGGACTCTGTTGTCAATGTGGCAGTGGAAGAGATATGTAGTGGAATTGAAGATGGGGTCACTCTTGCAGCCTTATGGGTCAAACTTCAAGGCTCATCCACTCTTTCATCCACCAATCTCCATTTGAACCGCACCGTCAAAAGAGCCATATGGAGGAACCTGCTTCGCATTCCGGGTCTTCGTTTTGAACCACAACCATCTTCTTCGGAATTGGAGGATGCTGAGAAGCTCAATATAAAGATTTTTCCTCAATTGAGCCTTGTTGACAACTTCGTTGGTCTGTACGAATCACAATCACTCCAACATGCCCAAACGCGTGTCCTTCACCTTCTTGCCAATGCTAGAGGCAATGGTATAACCCAAGCTCAACTTGCTAAATTGTTGCACATTAATGCCAATAACTTCCACTATGTGTTGAGGAGTCTTGAGTGTCAAGGTTTAATTGTCAAGCGTTCTGCAATTGAGAAGAAGAAACAAATCTCCAGTCTTGGTGAATCCAAAAATTTTCCATGTGTAACTACCCATTTAGTTTACTTACGCCGCTATGCGAAACAACTTGCCTGTCATCAAAGGTTTGAGTTTGAAATTACTAAATTCAACTCCCCAGAAGAGGAGGAGGAGGATGCAGATGGAGCCACGTTTCAAACAGATGTTCATCTAAAGGATTATTCACCTCAACTGAAAGCTATTTGTGACAAACTTGCAAAAGCCAATGGCAAGGTTCATTTTCATTCAGTTCTCTTTAAAGTTACCTTCCAGACCAACTAATACCATCATTTATGCTCACGTTTTTATTGCAATATATTTCTTCAAGGTTCTTCTTGTGTCGGATATTAAAAAGGATCTTGGTTACTGTGGATCACGTCCAAGACAAAGGGCTTGGAGACAAGTATGTTTTCTCTGACTTTGAACATACCAAATTATGATTATGTCTTCTGCTATTACTACATTCCCTTATTGCTCTTGTGTGACCAGATTTCTCACAGGTTGAAAGCAGATGGTATTGTGGAGCAGTTTGATGCTAAAGTGAATGGCAAGGTTGGTTAGTTTACACTGTATCATTACTTTTATGTCTCATTTTGATGATTTTTTAGTCTCTGCAATGTCTTTCTTGGAAAGCATTGCAAAATCATCTTCTTATGGAGAGGAAATTCCAACTTATCAGTCACATATGTGAAAAATAAATAATGAATAAACAGTCTCATTATGGGTAAAAATATATTGTCTGAGTTTGCAATGTATCATTTTTAATTGCAACAGTATGACATATTTTTATGGTTGCAATACAAAAATGGACTTGATTGATTAATTGCCTGAAAACATAAAATGTGGTTAAGTGGTGGTTCTGTGCTTTAACGCAATCCTTTCAAAAAACATGGTAATGATGACAAAAACCAAATTTCTTTTTTCAGTTCCTATTCTTCAGTCTTTTATTTTAATATAGATTGATATTTTATACCTCACCGTTACACAGTCAAGTGGTACTCTTCTTATCAATTGAACATTAATTCCCCCCACCCCCTCTTTGGCATAACTTTGTTCTGGTAGTAATGTAGATGTAAGTCTTTAAGTGTTTTGTAGATTGAGGCTTGCATGCGCCTTCTTGACCCAATAACTGCTGAATCTGGAAATGAAGATACAGGGTTGAGTTCTGAAAAAACATGTCAAATTATTGATCAGCTTGTGGAGCTTCCCATTGAGCATCAAATTTTTGATATTATTGATGCTGCAGGATCTTGTGGCATTACTTTGAAGGAGGTACAATTTTTATTCTTATATTATCCACTTTGGTAATTGCAGGAAAAGAGAAAGAGTAAACAAAAGGAAAGATGTGTGGGATTTAAATGTGCTATACCACAAATATTATTCATTTAATACATAATATTTACCACCAAACCACCTTTCTCTTTCTATCTGTGTCCTGTATTCTCTTGTGAACACTTTTGACTGAATAAGCTTCTTTTTTTTTTTTTTCATCTTTCTGGCTTTAAGTAAAGATTTGTTTATTAGTGCTGCTTCTCCTTGATTGCCTTTTCACTTCGAATATATTGGGTGTTAAATGTAAACAGATATGTGAGAGGCTTGGGATTGAACTGAAAAAGAGCCACATTCGACTTGTAAATTTGTGCTATAGATTTGGAATGAAAGTGAAGGAAGAACAGTGCCTCAAATCAAAGACAATTCGAGTTTGGACTTCTAAAAATTACAACCTTGGACCAGAAGTTGAACTTATTTGCAAGCGTGATGAAAATAAGATTTTAAATCATGTACCTGACAGTTCAAAAATAATATCTGAATTTGTGGCTTCGACTGCCAGTGGGGAACTTGCTGATCAAGCGAAATTGGAAGATATATTAGTTGGTGCAGAACTATCGACTGTATCTCCTACAAATATTGAGTCAAACTTTGTAGAAACATCAACAAACTTGCAGGATTTGGTCCTTGATCAAAGAGGTACGATTTCTTGCTGGAAATTTGTCAGTTCATCAGTGGACACAGACAATGCCCCATCAGGAGCATTTCCATCTGAGGTGTTGAAACAATTCTCTACTGGATCATATAAAAGATGTGCAAGTTTTTCTTTAAGTGACGATAACACTAGAAGGGCAAACAGGATACTTGAAAGACTAAAGGTTTATCTTTCTTCCCCTTCCTAATCCTATTGCAAATAGAGTAAATATTTTTTTTCTTAACATTTATATCCAACGTTCCTAAGTCATTTTTTCCATTTTCCCCATTCAGGATGAAAGGTTCATTTTGAAACCTGAATTAAATAGGTGGCTTAATAGCTTTGAGAAGGATAAGTCTACAAAAGTGGATCGCAAGACTATAGACCGAATATTAAGCAAACTTCAAGAACAAGAGCAGGTCAAATGCATGACTGTACATTCACCTGTTATTTCTGAATATTCCAGGACAAAAGATTGTGTGGTAGTTCTACGTCCATCCATGAGTCTATCTCAAGAGTTATTTGATGAAATTCAGGATAGAATTCGATCATTTAATAATTATATTCGCAAGAAAAGTACTTTGCATCAGAAAAATGATGAATTGATACCTGTAATGGAGGATATTCAGAAAAATCAAAGTATTATAGTTCCAGATGGGCAGGTTAGTAAATCAGAAGCCATGCGTGTCAATGGATTTGTATTAGCAAAAATGATTCGTGCTAAGCTGCTGCATAGTTATATTTGGGATTGTCTGCATAGGTCAACTGGCCAGGTTGATGCTTTATCATCTAAAATATGTGAAGAGGAGCTAACTGATACTCCTCACAGTACCAGCAAACTATTTACTCTAGAAGAAGTTGTTAAAGAAATGCCAGTTGAATTATTCTTACAAGTGGTTGGGTCCACCAAAAAATATGAAGAATTGATTGAAATGTGCAAGATGCATTTACGTCTCTCTAATCTCCCTCCAGAGGAGTACAAGTGTTTAATGGATTGTCATGCAAAGGGGAGACTGTCATTAGTTATTGACATTTTACGGCGATTAAAGGTATGCCTGTTGATTTAAACTGAAATCTTTGTATTTAATTAGAAAATTTATCTTTTTTTTTTTTATTTTGTTGGTTCCATCTTATTACAGTCTCCCACTGGGGTTGGTGGAGTATTCAACCACATAGCATCCTAGAGCCTAGAATCATCTTTACAAAATCTAAATTTTCAATTCCGTGACATGTTACAGTCATCATTGGACAAAACTACTTTTTTTTTATTTCTTTTAGGGAATTGTTGTGAACAAATACTTTTTTCTATCCCGCTGTTAAATTACGTTTCTGAAAGATAAAGAGCTGCTAATAACCAATTAGGGGGAAAGTGGTCCACCACGATGGAAAGTAAGAATTTATTAGGAAAAAAAAGTTAACAAAAAGAAGATAACAATTAAATTCAAAATTTTAATGATGCATGCTTGATGTGTAGTTGATTCGCATGGTAACTGATTTGCAATCTAGAGATGCAGCCAAAAGCCCTCATACTCACACCATGGAGCTTAGCCCTTATATTGAGGAACCTATTTCAAATTATGCAGCGTCTTCAAATTTTATATCTCTTGATCTTCGACCAAGAGTCAGGCATGATTTTACTCTGTCTAATAGAGATGCAGTCAATGAGTATTGGAAAACATTGGAGTATTACTATGCTACTGCTGATCGAAAAGCTGCTTCGTATGCATTTCCTGGATCTGTTGTACAAGAGGTAACCTCCAAGTTTATCTTCAGTGCACAATTGCAATATTTCTAAGTTTTAATGCATTATTTCTAACCCAATATTATATTTTGAAATCATGGTATCAGTTCAAACTCTGAAGATAGTAATTGTTTTGTTTATATTGTTAGCTTTTCCGCTTCCGTTCATGGGCATCTGCTCATGTTATGACAGTCGAACAACGTGCTGAGCTTTTAAAGCATGTCACGAAGGATAATCTCAGTGAAAAAATATCACTTAGGGACTTTGAGAAGAGTGCTAAAGAACTGAATCTTACCATGGATCAGGTTAGTTTGTTTCAAGTTGTAGACTTTCAGTGTTGTTTATCCCTTTTGGAAAGGATAAGGCAATCAGTTGCAACCCCTCTGCTCTTTTAAAAAGTTTCAGTATCTACAGGTGATTATATCCTTGAGGATACAATATCATTTTGAATTTTCATTAATATGTATCTCCCAAAATAGTACTATTTTTCTTTTGTCTAAGAAAGCATGATTGTGTAGTTGTAGTCTACAAGAAAAGTTATCTATGGAAGGAAATTAACTGGATGAAATTTCTCACTGATTTCGTTTTTTAATCTTCTTGTTGCTTATAGTTTGAGAGAGTCTGGTAGATTATACTGAGAACTGTAAATGGAAATGAACTCTCAGAATTTAAAACTTTTAAGTGAGAAAAGTGTTTTTATTTTTTTATTTGAGTAAAAATTTAACTCGTATTATTACCACTGTTTCAATATTAGTGACTCTTGCAAATCTTTCCTATTAATACCACTTATAGGTACTTAGCATGTATTCTTGTAAACGACGCCGCCATTTGGTTAATCAGTTCAAAGATGAAGAGAATGACGATAATTCGCCTGAAGACACGGGTAATGCATCTTGTTGTAGGAAAAACAAATCCACTGATCTCAGGCCTGCAAAACGTGCTAGAACTGATGCATTAACTGATGTTGTGGACATGCACATTGAAGAACCACATAATTTGGATGTGCACTCAGAAGACTGTGCCACAGATATGCAAGAATTTGGTGAAAGTATGCCTGAAGGCTGTACCCTCCTCATTAACCAGTGTGTCTTAAACAAAATGAAGGCAACACGTCGTAGAAGATTCATATGGTCAGACAAAACTGATAGGTAAGAGAAGTTTTAGGAACCTGCTAAATCTTAAGTGAGATAACTAAGTTAGTTTAGATCAGGTGTGGAAATAATGGCTCTCTGAAGTTGGACCATTTATATATATTAAGGTCAAATTGCATGAAACAATTCAGCTCTTTTTCTTGCTTGAATTTTTAGTTTTCTGAATTGAATATAATGTCAGTCTAGTATTAGTTTGTTAGCATTATTAGTGGAACCTGTATTACAAACTTAAATCAAAAGAGAGTTCTTTGTCATGTGTATTTTTGTGTTAACTTCTTACAAAACCTATTGTGACTCTAATTGATGTGGAATAGTTATTTTAAGAATTGTGATTAACTTGCAAAGAAAGGTTAAAAACTAAAGAAATTACTGTTAATTGATATTATTGCTGATTTTATGAAACAATTTTTTATTAACCAGAAAATTTAAAAAATAATTGGCTTGAATTATAGTTTATATATAGCTTAAGAGTGTCAAGGATTAGTATTTAATAAGATAACAAAGTACTTTCCCCCCTGTCTGTGTCCATTCTATTGTTCTGTAAGTTGAGGCATATTTGCAGTAATTCAGATTACTAGTTGTCTGTTTGTCTTATAAGCCTATGAATATATTATTTTTGTGGTCTGAGTTTGTATGATTTTGTATCATGTCAGGCAGTTGGTGATCCAATATGTTAAACACCGTGCTGTTCTTGGTGCCAGATATCACCGAGTAGATTGGACGTCAATTTCTGATCTACCAACTTTTCCAGCTACTTGTATGAGAAGAATGAATTTGTTGAATGCTAACTCGAGAGTTAGGAAAGCAGTGAATAAACTCTGTAACATACTTAGTGAACGATATGCAAAACATCTGCTGAAGTCTCAGAACATGTCATTAAACTCAGATGAATGCAAACAGTTTGTGCGTTCCCAGTCCTGTGAAGGTATCTCAAATAATTCTAGTCCGGATTCGGAAATTCAGATGAGAAGTTTAAAGAGTGAAGCTTGGGATGACTTTGAAAACAAAAATATCAAGACAGCCCTTGAGGAGATTCTTCGCTGCAAGATGATGGCTAAGCTGGATTCCTGCTCCCAAAAGGGTCAATTGCAATATGAAGGGTGCTCAGATGCAAGTGTGAATGCTGATGGCTATGTAATTCTCTAATAACTTTAACAACACTTGTGTCAAGTCATTGCTTCTGAGTATCTAAAAAAGACTTAAACATATTTCTTGCTGAATCTTGTATTTAAGTTTTAATTTCATAATTTTCCTTTTGCTCTCTTGTCTTTATCCTTCCTGAATGAATTTTTTTCCTTTTTCTTATAATTTATGTTCTATAATCTTTAAGTATTCTGAAATCTGTCTGACACACTGACTAATTTTTTTTTTTTTGCAGGAATCTCCAGAAAATAAAGAAAGTACGTCAGCTCAGAGTCATCATGGGAAGGCCCATTCTTTTTCCTCCCAAAGATCACGTCGTCGGCGACTTGATAAAAAAATTACTAGGTTTCTGAATAATATGGCTAATGTTTATGGACAAGTAAACGAATCATTGCCTATTTCAAATGCTGTCGAGTTATTTAAACTTGTTTTTTTAAGCACCTCAACTGGTCCTCAGCCACCCAATTTACTTGCGGACATTCTTCGGCGATACTCAGAACATGATCTATTTGCTGCTTTTAACTATCTTAGAGAGAAAAAAATTATGGTAAGGTGTTCTCAATCTCATTGGTTTTCTTCAATGCATTATATATGAATTTGATCAGTTATGTGCTTAACTTGTCTTTGTGCTGTTACTTAATGTAGTCATCTTGTGAAATAGCAATAAGCCTGGTATTGCATACACTGCCTATTATGTTTCCATATAATTTTGCCCATATTTTACGAATTGTGTCTGGAATGCTTCATCATAAAATGTTTGTGGGTGTGTAGACTGACATACCCAAACTCTTAAGCCTGTTGTAAATGAAGTGATCTTTCTTTCACAAGAAAGTTGCAGCTTAACCTGTTAAAAAGTATATGTAATGTGGTTATATTTTTCAAGGTGGCTTCTAAGAAAATCTTGTGTCAATGTTAACTTAATTTGGTGAGAAAGTGATTGTATTCTTGTTCTTAGTATTGGAATTAAGCCCGCGTCAACAGAGATAAGCACACGAATACCTCAGATTCAATGCAACTGATATTTAGCTGATTAAGAGATTAATTCCTATATGTTAAACTTAAAATCGGAATCCATTTTATTGAATGTTGTACAAATTATAAATATACACATGTAGACTGATTAGTACCAGAATTCACCAAATTCTTTCCATGTGTACAAAGGTTTACTAAAAATAAAGTATGGATTAAAATATGTTTATACTAATGTAAAAGTTCCTACATTCCCCCAAGCTAGGTCGAACTTGCTTGTATATTTTTAAATAATACTTATTTGAGCTATGGAATTTTTATCGAAGTCATTGATTGGTAGTTGAATAAAGATTCATATCATGAACCAAATGACCCATTCATATTTTGAAATAATACACTATTAAATCCCAAAGAAGATAAATCTTATCAGGGTCACTACAATCTTGTTCTTAATCCTTAGGTTCAAGGTAGTTGAACAAGCTATGGAATTCTTATCTAAGTCATTGATTGGTAGTTGAATAAAGATTCATATCATGAACCAAATGACCCATTCATATTTTGAAATATTACATTGTTAAATCCCAAAGAAGATAAATCTGATAAGGGTCACTACAATCTTCTTCTTAATCCTTAGGTTCAAGGTAGTTGAATAAAGATTCATATCATGAACCAAATGACCCATTCTTTGGTTTGCAAATAAAACCGTGACCCACTTATATATTACAAAACTAATGTATGTGAACTGATTCTATCAAGTTGAGAATGACAAGAAAAAAATACTAGTTATAGTTTTCCGAGAATTTCTTAGTCTGACTTTTTTTATATATATAGTTCATTTAGTTTGTGTGCGTGCCCAAGTGTGTGTTTTTCTACAAATTTAATTACATTAATATTTGACAGGTTGGGGGCACTGGCAGTGAACGTTTTGAACTTTCACAGCAATTCTTGCAGAGTGTTTCAAAGTCACCATTTCCATATAATACTGGAAAGCAGGCTGTTAAATTTTCTGCATGGCTGGATGAAAGAGGCAAAGACCTTACAGAAGTGGGGGCCAATATTTCTGAAGATTTACAATGTGGAGACATTTTTCATTTGTTTGCTTTAGTCTCATCAGGTGACATCTCAGTTTTGCCATGCCTACCAGACAACGGTGTTGGAGAGGCCGAAGATTTGAGAAGTGCAAAGCGTAACCTTGATGTTAGCGAGTCTTCATGTGGTGATAGAGCCAAAAAACCAAAATCTGCATATGGAGTAGAAGGTGAAATAATTTCTCGTCGGGAAAAAGGTTTTCCTGGTATCGCCATCTCTGCATACCGAACAACAATATCAAAAGCTGATATTTTAAATTTGTTCAAGGATAATGATAACAATGGCCAACCTTTTGGCGGTGATTTACAATTAAACATAGGCCAAAGCCATGATGATTCTATTTCTGACCATATGTTGGAAATTGTTAAATCTTGTGACCCTATACCTGTGGATAAAAATCATACTGAATCACCCTGGGAAGCTATGGCGGGCTATGCACATCGTTTATCGTCAGAGTATTCCAATCAAGAACACGCAAATGGCATTTGTGCTGAGGTCTTCAGAGTTGTTTATGCTGCCATCCAAAAGGCTGGTGACCAAGGATTAAGCATGGGAGAAATTTCCAAGGTTATAAACCTTCCAGGTATAGATGGGGTGATTTACCAATGTATACAATTTACTTGAAATTGACTAATATGGATGATTTTTTTACTTATTTAAACTTGAGATTGTTTATTTTTCTTTGGCTGTCTTTCAGGAGCTGAGGTAGATGGGTTGATTGTTGATGCTCTTCAAGCATTTGGACTAACATTAAAGGTTCCTCCCTATTTCCTTGTTTCAATAGTTTATAGAATGTCTACTTTCAACTCAATGGAAAACATCTATTTCCCCCTTCTTCTACTCGAACAATGGTTTGAGACCCAAAATCATGTTCAAACACAACCAACATACCAAACCATTATGTCACATAACTTGTGATTTGTGGATTAGAGTCAATTTAAACATTGGAACTAGGATTTGGGGTGTGATCTATGTTCCGGTCAATTTAAACACCTGAACTAGAATATTTTTTTAACTTTAAAAACTGCAGCTACTACAGGGCTCTATAAGTGTGCTTCTTTGTGCATTGATAGATTGGTTATGTACACATTTCCCAAGTGGAAGCTATGATACCATAATCCTGTGCTTTCATTGAATCTTTTCATTTCTTTTAGTTTTGTTGAATGCAGTATATATATCAGATGATTACAGAGTATATTTTTATTCTTCTATTGTTCAGAATCATAGTAATTTGGGTATTTATGCAGAATTAAAAGATTGATTATGCTATAAAAAAGGAATAAACAGTGAAACGAATTTCCTTAAAATCAGGAGAGTGCAAAAGAAATAAATGCTCCTAATTCTGAATGCATCTAAAAAGATCCAATAAATCTGATGGATTCTACCAAAACTGTATGCATCTAAAGAGAAGAAGATTTAGAGTGAATTTGAGGGAGAGTAAGTTCTCTCCTCTTAGGTTTCCATATTTATAGTAGTTTGAGATGCATTAGATACAATGGATGAGAGGAAAGAAGAGAACTCTTGATGCTCCTAGGAACTAGGTCTAAAGCATGCTCCTAGGTACTAGGTCCAACACAGAGTACAATGAATCATATTTAAGACTATTTATTCTAACAAAAGTGTTGATCAATTTCCCCATGTTTACTGCAGTTATTCTGTATTAGATTTTGTGCTATGCTTATTATTGACTTATTTTCACAATATAGTTTCAATGGTAGACAAATAGGTATTCCCAACTCCTCAAGGATTCTCTTTAGCAACAAAATTTCACAAACTCAGTTAGTCATAGTGCTATAATCGGCTTCAACACTAATCCTTGCCACAATATTTTGTCTTTTATTATGCCATGTATCTGAATCACCCCAAACAAATGTATTAAGGGGGGCCTCAGATTGAATTTATTAGTTTGAAGCTTCGTCTTGAGAGAGTTGGAATTTTTAAATATGGGTAGAAAGTAATTGTATTGGAAAACTGTTGCATGCTTCATCTGAGCTGTACTTTGTAGCTAGGACTACAGTTCATGCTTTTGATCTTTGCTCTTCCCTCTATTGATTGTATCAGAATTCTATCAGTATAAATTTGAGAAACATAAGAGAGGTGTAATTAAGCCCACTAAATTATATTAGTCTCTTGTTTATGTTAAGTTATATATATATATATATATATATATATATATATATATATATATATATATATATATATATATATATATATATATATATATTTTTCTTATTTATTTTATATTTT
>Ga0214543_1001471_pt1 | contig 45477 bp, 29 predicted proteins | sample CNSS2metaG_FD_160094 | JGI IMG/M metagenome (GOLD analysis project Ga0214543, IMG submission 160094) | Root nodule microbial communities from cowpea collected in UCLA plant growth center, Los Angeles, California, USA - CNSS2 | ecosystem: Host-associated > Plants > Roots > Nodule | place: USA...
CAGTTCCTTGCCCATCGTGCGCCCGACACATGCAATCACCATACTAAGGACTCCTCGCCCAATAGTAGCCGACGGGAACTCAACCAGTTCCATGCCCATCATGTGTCCAACCACCGAGCACATCCCAAACCCCTAATGGACTTAGTCCTTCAAGCCCAACACGCCACAACACATGCATATACAATCTAACCATGGTATAACAACCAAACCCACTCACAAGCACATAGAAACATAGTAATTAGCATAAACTCGCTTAGGCTAGGGACCCCTCGCCCAAGCTAGACCCTCAATCTCGCTTAGGCTAGTCCACCTCGCCTGGGCGAGTTTAACTCAGCAACCAAAACACGCCATCTCGCTTAGGCGAGATCCTCTCACCTGGGCGAGTCACACGTTCGCCCAACACCCATTCCCACCTCGCTTGGGCTAAAATACACGTGAAGCACCAAACATGACCAAGACATCTCGCTTAGGCGAGGCCATCTCGCCTGAGCGAGACTCTGGTTCGCTCAAAACCCATAAAACCTCGCCTGGACGAGAAATCACGCTCAACATGAGCACACCTCCTTGCTATCTCGCTTAGACGAGCCATTCTCGCCTAAGCGAGAGTGTCACTCGCTCAACAATAACATAGCTCGCCTAGATGAGCTACAAGACCTTTAAATCAACAGAGTAGCTCTGCAATTCTCGCTTAGGCGAGATGGACTCGCTTGGGCGAGACTTGCAGGGTTTTGCCTCTGTACACGCACACAAATACTCGAAATATACCCAAACCAATCCCAAATTGCAACCAAACATGTTCAAACAACTTGTATCATCAACCAAGCCCTATATATGCAGTGCAACACATTTGAATCCTCTGAACCCAAATATTGGCCATGACCCAAAAATAACAACACCAAAACCCTCATTCTAATCATATAATGCATCACATGGTTATGCACACAACCTCAAACCAATCAACCTCTCAATCACTGCACATAATACATGAATTTCATGCCAAACAGAGATCAATTTGTGAAATCCATGACACAGAACCATATACATATTACATAATTCACACGCACAAAGAAAAGCTCCCCTAACCTGGAGTTAGTGACCAAAAATTGAAAAAGTAGAAGCCTTGATTCGCAGTCCCCGCTTGGTCCATCCCTTGCACACTCACAACTCCACTCACTCTCTCTCAAATTCGTTCTCCTCTCTGTAGGCACAATAACCAATTGCAGAAACCCTATTCTCTCTTCAATTTAGCCTTTTATAAGTGGCTCATGGTAGGTTAATGCAAAAAAACGAATTGGACTTATGTGTGGGCTTAATAGCTATTCAAGTCACTTAGTGGAAATATTTTTCAACACCTAATGGTTATCCTTCTGCTAGGTTTTCTTTACCCCTTCACATTCATACCACCACTAATAGTTAGCAAAAATAAAGCCTACTTTATGCCCAACAAGGTTTGAACCCGTGACCTCCACTCACAAGAAAAAAGTATAACCACCATGCCAAATCACATGTGATGATACTCACAAATCAACAATATCTTACAATACTAATCACATACTCTTTCATATCCTTAAAATAAATAACAAAACAATCACACAAAATTGGCATACATAGGACTCGAACCCAAGTCCTCTCACATAACCAAAGTACTCTCAACCACTTGAGCTAGTACTATTCCACGTCACATTAAACAACAATTAAGGTCATAAAGGCGGCTTCTACCCGCATTTATTAATTAATTAATTATTTAATTAATTAATTTTCCCGGGTCTTACAGCATCCGCTTCGTCCTCTGGGATGAAGCCACACAGGAGATGACCTGGGAGATGGAGGATCTGATGAAACGGTCTTAACCGCATCTCTTTCCTGGTAAGCTCTAATTTTCGAGGACCAAAATTTTATAAGGTGGGGGAATGTAAGACCCAATATTTTTTACTAATTAAATAGATAAGAAGTTAATTAAATGAAAGTAGTCAAAGCCTTTATGGCAATTAATGCTAATTCTCGAGACGTGGAAAAGTACTAGCTCAAGTTGTTGAGAGTACTTGTTTGTGTGAGAGGACTTGGGTTCGAGTCTTATGTTTGCCAATTGGGTGTTATTTAATGTTATTATTTTTCTGATGATGTGTTTAGAGCGTGATGAGTAAGTAGATATTTTTATATGCATAAAAATTGGCATGAAATATGACATGGTTGAGTTGGTTGTGCACTTGAATTGCAATTGTGTGGTGATGGGTTCAAACCTTGGCTTGAGCAAAACAACTTTCTTGTTAAAACTATATTTTTGGTAGGAATGTGAAGAGGCCTAGAAAACCTAGGAGGCAGCCAAGGTGGGTTGTAAAAGCAACTCATAAGCCTTGAAAGTTAATTAAAATCAATTGTTAATGTTAATTTCGTTTTTGAACCATAAACTCCCATTAAGGGTTGAGTAATTGGCCAAATGAGTGGAAAGAGAGTGGGAGAAGAAGGTTCTGGGTAAAAGAGAGTTTTATGAGCATAAAAAAGACCCTAAAGACTATGGGTGGAGGCAAGGGTTTGGAATCAAATTGGAATTCATAGAAGGATCTTGAAAGAGCAATTGTGCGAGAAAATTCAGGTTAGGGGAGTTCCTATTCGATGTTTTACTCTTTCTCATATGGATATACATTTTGTGAAAGGATTGAAATGCATGAACTCTGCTATTCTTGAATTTTTTTCATGTTTCTGGGTTTTTCCCAGAAACCGCCTGATGGCGCATGAGCTGCCGCCAGGCGACGCATGTGGTTGCAGCCCAGTTTTCTGGGTTTTTCTATGAACCGCCTGGCGGCTGATGATGACCCGTCAGGCGACGTATGCTGCGTTGTCATTTTTTTCTGCTTTATTAGGTTGTTAGTGATGTTGGGATGCATATATGTGATTTATCTTGTGCGCATATGATGGACATAATGAATTATGATTGGAAATTATCTAATTGTTGGCAACTGCATGAATTCTTGAATGAAATTGGGATTAGGGTTCATGATGGGGTTTGTAAATAAATAGGCATAAAATATATATATGATCAGTGCACTATTTTATGGAATTGATCTTAATATGAGTGAAGTATGAACTCTGTCATATGCGTGCATGTGAGATTATGTATGTGGGAAAACTGGTATTGTGATTTGAGTGCTTAGGAATCAGATATGAATCGAAGTAAAAAAAAACTAGGCAGAAACCATGTTGGCAAGTACTGCCTGGCGGCTTCTAGGTTGCCGCTAGATGATACCTCAGCCTGCTGATCATTTTCAAGTTATGTTGTGATTGCGGTTTTTGGTTGTTATGACTGGATGACTTAGTATGTATGAAAGGGCTTAGGGGGGTGTAATGAGATGAAGGGAACTCGACATAACATAATCACTAATTTGTGTATGAGTGTATAATAATTGGGACATAGGCTTTAAACTAAATAAAGTTGTATGTTGAATTGATAGAGACTGTATTTAATTGGAAGTTGGAATGAGGACAACATGTATTACTGATTAATTGATTTTGTGTTGGTTAATTTGGTAATAGGAGGAGTGTGGAGTAGAATGTGGCATTGTTGTTAAATAGATGGTATGCTAATAACTGAGAAAAATGCCAAGTGCAGTGTGTGGAAGTGCAATTCCGTTTTATGAACATGCTTGGATGAATGTGATTGATGTCTATTAGGTGGTGTAGCTAGTATGCTACACTGTTTGTGCTATTTTAAGAAGTGTGTGCAACATTGGTAATTACAATTAGCATGATTGATTGGGTGCCTTGTAATCTAGTTATGGAATTGTGACTGGAGTGCAATAATTGTGCTACAAGTTTTGTATGTTGTGTGATTGAGGCCCATTAGGATCTGTTTTAAGTGTCAAACACCAGTAGCATTGCGCTACTGGTATGGCGCCTGGCGGTGCAGAGTAGGCCGCCAGGCGGTAGGGTCGCAAAATAGTGGCAGTGGTTACTACCTACGCGAGGCACCTGGCGGTGGGGTGCAGTCCGCCAGGCGGTGACAGAGCGGTAGGGTTCCTGTATGGCGCTTGGCGCCTGGCGGTGTGAGATGTCCACCAGGCGGTCTGGAACCAGATTCCGCCTACCGGTGTGAGATGCGCGCCAGGCGGTTTTTGTGTAGTGTTGGCGTGTGAGGAGGATTTCTACACGGCTTTAGGTGACATTCGTGATGCAATGCTTTGGCTGGGGGCCCAGTTACGAGTGCATCTTGTATTGAGGAACACGTGGCCACTCTAGGTTGTAGCCTGGTGGTTTAGGAAGTCCAGTGGAGTGTGCGAGTTGTGGCTCGTACAATGAGGTTTCAGATGGTTGCCCTCTTCAGTGCATCTGATAGAGTTTTGGTAGTCTGAGAACAACTACAAACTTATGTTTGTTTTGGGAAGCTCCACTTGGTGTCATGGTGAGATGCTTTGTCAAATTTATTCCCACGTGTGGACTATCAGGTGGTGGCCTGTAGTCAGAGGGGTGAGTAGACACTCTTGCAGCAAAGATTGATCATTGATCTCACCTAAAGAGTATAGAAATGATAGACGTCTAATGAAAATATTGGAAATGAGGAACTATGGAAAAAGAGAAAACACTAACTTGGGTTATAATATTGATAATGTACTCATTATGTTATTTGTTTGGTTTATTTAAATGAGCTCACCCTATCTGTGTGTTTGGCGATGATCATGTAACTTGTTACATGGGAGCAGATGTTGATGCAAGTGAGCATGCAGATGCGTAGAGACGAAGTGGGGGATCACTATGGGACAGTTTATTTAATTTTATAATGGAACTTCTTTTGTAACGTTTCGATTTGGATGTTTTGGATTTGTAATGTCTAAATAATGTGGTTTTAATTTCCATTGAAGCGACGTTTGAAGTTTTAAATTTTCCCGCGATTTGGGAAATTATTGATAATAAATGAGGTTGTTTTATTGGATTTTATTTTGTTTTGTTTTAATAAGTAATTTCCGGCTAGGACGTTACACACGGCACGAGTAGGTGCGACTCTGGCTCTGGATTACGCTGCATTAGGCTGCATCACGTCTACCATCCGATGAATCGCATGTGAAATCTCATCCGCCCAAGTATTATCCCTTCTTTTCCTGTTTGCCAAAGCTTGTGCATGCCACATTTTAGTTGGATTAAACCACACAGCTTAAGTCATGACTATGCAACAAAAGGTTTAACACAAAAGAATTAACATACTGACTCGTAAGCAGAACACGGCAAGCTCACTCCCCATAGACCCCAAAAATCATTTGAAAACCATTGCTCTGATACCAAATGTAACATCCCGTCCGGATATTACGAATTTAAATAATAAAACATAAACATAATAATAATACTTCATTTATTATAAATCGTTTCCCAAAAACCGTGGGAATTTAAATCTTTATTACACTGATAAAACCAACTTTTATAAACACAATACATTATAAAAAAAATCTCCTTCTAAGGCAAGTTATATAATTCAAGTGATTATAATAAAATCCTTAAAACTCATCAAATGATAAAACGTTGCCACAAAGTTTCCCAACTAGCCCACGCTCCGGCTTTAAGCTCCACCAAAACCACCTGCAACAACATCTGCTCCTTGTACCGCGTACACGATCATCGCCAAACACACGCAGATAGGGTGAGCTAAAGGAATATAAATATATGCAACACTTTATATAAAAAAACACACACAATAAAGGAACTTCATCCTTTGGTCTCATCACCCATGGCCACCATCATGTAATCCATGTTCTATGTCTTTGGTTGGTAATCTCAAGTCATCATTGTTGTCCAACCTACAAGCCACCACTTGTAGAACACATGCGGGAACACTCGCTATTCCTAGCCATAACTCAAAGAATGCTCATATTACCCTCAATCCTAAGCTACAACTCTAGGAATACTCCAGCATCTGACCCTTGAGATATCGCCCAAAGCCTCGTAGACCACGCACATTCAAAGCAAGCAAAACACAATGTCTGCTTCATCAAAAATTGCCTGGCGCTCCACACGAGTCGTCAGGCGCAAAAGGCTTCTAGACCACCTGGCGGGGGACACGTGCCGCTAGGCGCCAAATGCCTCTGATGCTACTGTTTCCACAAGTATCACCTGGCGTGAAAACCCTTATCGCCAGGCGCAACATGCTTCAATTCTCTACTGGTTTTGTAGCCATCGCCTGGCGGTCAAACACCACCGCCAGGCGCTACACCAGTACTTATGTAGTATTAGTTTTTCAACACCCAGAACAAGTAAAAATAATCCATTCACATTTCACATATATATATATATATATATATATATATATATATATATATATATATATATATATATATATATATTCCCCCCCTTTTAAACCATGCTAGCATTCAGTTCTAACTTATGAATAACGCATGCTCAAACAAATATAAGCAGCAACACTATAACAATTTAAGCACATGATCCCATGCACTAATGCAAATTAATATGGACACACATGCATTCACCAATAACCAATTCTCAACATGTGACTAACCCAAAGGGACACTCAAATTGATAGAGACTTACCACATAACCCAATCATGCTTCATTATAAGTTACTTGAAATTATCATGAGCTTATTCATGTATTCTAAGGACTCCAAAATCAACAATATTGAGTAACGTATATCCCTAGTTACTGACCTCCAAATCAAAGATCCCCCGTTCAAAGTAAAGAACTAGATGTTATGGACCACCTGTCAAAATGTCACCTAAATCGGACGGTTAACGAACGGGAAATTTAGTTTTACGAAAACTGCACAAACTAGAAAAATGGTGGCGCCTAGCGCCCAAAAGTGAGGAAGGTGGCGCCTGGCGGGACTATACTAGCGTCGGGTCATTCCTATTCCGCGAAGAATATGAAAAACAATGTTTTCCGTGAATCAGAGCACCATACATCACTGCTATGGCGCCTAGCGGCCAATTAGGTGCCGCCAGGCGGTTCCTATTGTTCCAAGAACCCATAAATTTCCTCAACACCTACGAAACTTATTCCAATCCCTACAATTCTGATTCCCTTCGATTTTAGACTCCATACTCACATCTCAAGTGTTTAGGTTTGCAATTTATTTTATACAACTTCCAATCACCCGAAATTTCATTAATTTAACCCATTCAATTTAATCCAACTCTAAATTCCCAAATTCACAACCCTAACATGACGTCTATGAGATTTTCGTCCAATTTGACCCCAAACCATGTTTAATCCAATGACTATGACATATAATCATTCTCACACAGTTAGAGTAGCATTTTTCCCCTATCAAAATCATCCCAAAACATCCAGAGCATCAAAATTGAACCAAAATTGGTTTGCGTCACCTGACAGGTGTTCATCACCGCCAGGCAGTTCATCAGAAACCCAGAAACTGGGTTTTTATGACGGCATGACCCTGGCCGCCAAGCGGTTCCTCTTTAGGAACCCAGATATTTTGCAAAATTGTGTGTGCCGCCTGGTGGCTTTGAAGGCCTGCCAAGCGGTTTCTGAAAAATTTCCAGAAATCCAGAATTACGAGTTTAATAGATGAAAAATATGCATTTTTATACAAACACAATTGCAATATATCACAACCAATTAAAGTTACAGGTTCAGCTCCCCTAACCTAGATTCCTTGCTCCCAAAGTGTGCAAAGTTTTGAGTCCTTGATCCTAATAGGCCTTAGATCTTGATTCCTCCTTCAAGACACCTTCTCACTCTCACTTTTCTCTCCTTGCACGCACTCAAACACCCTTTTTACAACACTCACGTTTTGGTAGCTTCAGGAACCCTTTCTCCCCTCTCACAATGTCCTTAATTGGTTAATTACCAAGCCTTAATGGTGCTTTAATGACTCAAAACGAAAATGATCATTACATTGGGTTTAATGGTCATTCAATGGCCCTTCTATGATGGTTTTCCAGCCCCCTTGGCTGCTAGGGCTTCCTTGCCCTTTCAACTTCATGCCAAAGGAAATTTTGGCAAAAAGAAAGTTTAATTTGGTTCCACCAAGGTTCAAGCCCATAACCATTCCAACATTCAATTCAATGAGCCATCATTCAACCAATTCACGTTTTGTGATAATTCTTATAATTCTATAATTATATTACCACTCAACATGATCAAGCATAATTATTAAAAATAATTATAAATTAAATAGCACATAAATGGCATACATAGGACTCAAACTCAAGTTCTATCACACAATCCAATACTCTCAACCACTTAATCTAGTACTTTTTCACGTCATACATGTTAGACTTAAATGTCATAAAGACTCCCACTAACCACATTTATTTATTAATTATTTATTTAATTAATGAAATTTAACCGGTCTTACACTCGAGATCTCCAATGGTGGTGTTTTGCATGGCTCACGCGATGCTTCGTCAACAGTGGGTGTTGCGTCGTTGTGTTATGGTAGTGTCGTGGCTTGACCAAGGTGGCGCTACGATGGGGATTCCACTTGAGTATCAATGAATTGTTAATGACAAAGATGTGGAAGTTGTCGATAACGAGTCTGATTTGCAAGGCGATTAGGGCCGTTGATGAGAAAGATTGTCATTGTCAAAGAGTCTGTGTAAATCACTGGTAGCAAGAGTGGTTCAACCAAATTTGTTGACAGTGTGTCAAATGTTTGTTTCATAGCATGTGAGACTTTTGGTGAAGGGAGGATATGTTGGTTCTTAAGTGAGTATTCACCAAAGTCTCACATTGAGTAATGTTTAGAAGAGAGCAGCATAAAAGTAAAGAGTTTGTTTTGGAGTTGCCACCACAACTCAATAGATCTCTTGGGTATATGAGGGACTTGGGTAGTTGTGTGTCATTGGAAGGTTTGCAATATTTGCCAGAAAAATTGCACTAGGAAGGGTTTGCAATTTTGGTCCACAAAAAATTACACTATGAAGGGTTTGCAGTTTTGGTCCATAAAAATTGTATGAAGGTTTGCAATTTTTGCCCGAAAAATTGCACTTGAGTGATAATACTTCTTGTTGAGTGTTTGTGGATGTAGGCCTTGAGGTGCCAAACCACGTTAAATTTCTTGTGTGCTTTTATTTATTTTTCTACTCTTATTTATAAGTGTACTTCCGCTTGAAGAGATTATTATTTGTATTGCGTGATTTCCCAAACATATTTTTATTTGTTAGGTTCGATATATCATATCTTAATAAATTTATAGACCTATTCATACTCATTATTAATAACTCAACTATAATTTAAAGTTAATATAATAATTTAATAACTCAACTATAATAATAATTTAAAATTAAAATTTTATCTATATTCATATATAAAAAATTATTTATTTTGGTGTATAGATATCTTTTAAAAAAAAGCATTTAGCTATGAAGAATATTTTCTTACCCTTACTCTATTCACCACACCAACTTTATGTGCCAGATTGTTTGAATTTGCACACATGACTCACTATTAATGGTAAATTTCATCACAGACCCGCCTATCTCAAACGTCAAACACATTTTTGCGGCAGCATACAAGAAGTACACGGATGGTTGACGCAGAAAGCGTTCATGTTTTTGGTCCAAATTCAAAACTTATAGCAGAAATATGAATTCTTTTCCTTTTTTTTTCTTTCAATTTAATATTGAGTCCTTTCACATTGGATGACCAGTGCTAATTTGATTTGTCAAAGAAATAGAAAGGGAGGACATTCTTTTTACGCTAATCATCTATATTTGTCATTATTTAAAATAGTACTAAAAAAAAGCACAACCACCATATGTTGCGTATTTTATGTGGAGAAAATTTACCTTTAGTAGTACCGTAGACACTTTTTCTAATTCATATTTAAAGTTTTACTATACTAAAATATAATTAACTTAATAAGATGTATATTACCAAAGCAAAATTTTAAATTTTAAATACAATTAGAAACAATATCTTTAATAACATAGATACTTTTTAATGGTTTTATTTTATTTTAAGGATCCATAGGTTTTGCTTGAACTAGAGGAGAATGGGAAGAAATAAAGGAAGAGAAAAATAATGAAAAGAGATCGTTTATATCAAAAGAAAAAGATTATAAAATAATTAAAAATAGAGTTAAATATATTTTTGGTACCTTAACTTTTTGTGAAAATTGGAATTAGTTTCTTTTCGAAACTTTAGTCCAATTTAGTTTCGAAACTTTAAAACTTCGTAATTTGGTCCTTTTAACTAATTTTTTTTTTTAAGTTTATTTAATATTTGAAATGCATTTTATAATAGCATTTGTGTTGTTTATAATGTTTCATATATTTCTTGTTCAATGTTAATTGAGAAATGCTTTTAAAACGTCAAATGATATTAACAAAATTTTGTTTAAATGACCAAATTCATGCAGTTCTAAAGGTGATAGGCTAAATTGGGCTAAAAATTCTAAATAATTCTAATTTTTTCTAAAAGTTAAGGGACTAAAAACATATTTAACCCTTAAAAATGTTGTAATAGATATAATTCATGTAATAGAATAATTTGTTTATAGATATTTTAAAAAAATATTTTATAAAATAATTTCTCTTCAAAATATGTTCCTACTAAGTACAAATACTCGCGAACACAAGTTATGTTGAGACCAATGAACCTACGAATGCACACGTCCACCTTCTTCGCTTCAATGTCTAAGTCCATGAGCCGAGGTATCTCTTTTCGATGAAGAGTCCCGCTGGCGGGGGAGCTTGTAAAGCCACTCCGACGCTCAAGTCAGTGTCAGAGCAATAAATGACAATAATAGTAAAAATAGCATAATCTCTTTACCTCGTGAATAGTGCCTTTTTGTTATACCCTTTTTATTTCTCCTTCTTTTCTCCTCTGCATAATCATAGACCCACTCACAAACTCAGCATTTTCTTCTTCCTTCCTCCCTGACCTCCCTCACTCTCTCAAACCAAAGGACTTAAACCTCCATTTTGATCCATCTTTTCTTCCTGTTGCAGTAAGCAAGTTAGAAAATCAGCACATAACTCCTCTCTCTCTAGCTGAGCCTCCTTCCCATCCGCGTAAGTCAAATTCAGTTTCCCCCCAATTCTCTTTAATTTCGATTCTGGAAGCTTCATTCTTGCTAAACCTAATTAAGGTCTTATTCTTATTGTGTGAACCTACATTCCAGAGCCTTAGGTTGTGAATTTAGGTGCCTCATTGTTGGAAATCATCTTTGCTAGTTGGTGATCTTTTGAGGTAAGGGAAGCTAACCTCTTTGCTTAATTTTCGTATAGAAACTGCCCTTGAGTACTTGGATTGCATGATTTTGTGTTTGATTGAGGTCTGGATCACTTGTTGGTGTTGAATTGGGATTCTGGTATGAATTGTGTAGCTTTGCATGTGAAAACAGATTGGAAGTCTGATGAATTCGCCCAGGCGAGCAGGTCTCGCCAGAGCGAAAATATCAAAAGTGTACCTCTGTCACTGCGCGAGGTCTCGCTTAGGCGAGCTGGTTTCGCTTGAGCGAGAGACAGTCTCGTCTAAGCGAAACAGCTTAGCCTGAGCGAGAATTCGCTCAAGTTTGGAGTTGCCCTCTGTTTGGGGCCTCGCTCAGGCGAGAGTGACCCGCCTAAGGGAGATAACCCTCTAGCTTAGGCGAGATCCTCTAGCTTTAGTGAGTACCACTATAGAGTTGTGTTTATTTCTCTATTTTAAGTGAATGAAGTGTTATTAAATGAAAGAATGTGATATTTGTTCATGTTATGCTTGGATTATGGTGATTGGTAGTATATATGCATAGGTATATGGTGAAATTGAATGGAATTGGATTATGAAAGGATGTAGTTAAACTAGGATTTCAAGGGAAATTCTAAGAGAAATGTTTTAAGAGGCCTTGATTGATATCTATTATTGAACTGCATGATTTCTCTTAATCAAGTTAGCTTACCCTTCTTGCCTATGTTTGTTTTCTTTGTGTGTTATCTTTTCCATTTGCAATGATCGCCTTTATTTAGTGTGAGCAGATAAAAGTACATGTGAAGACACTCCCCTCCTGGGTAAGAGTTGATTTATGGCATGAGAGATCTAGCAGTAGTATTTACTCCATGTTTTGCTTAAACTTTTGGTGTTTTGTTAACTCTTTCTTAGTGTAGGCTGTAATTATAGACGGTGCATGTATGGTTATTTTGGATGACTATATTGATACTTTATATCAGTCTACTCCTACCATCTGCTTTGATTAATTATAATATAATGTTTTGTTTAGTAGTGTAAAAACTATTAAAACGGGATGTTACATTTTTGGTATCAGAGCAGTGGTTCCTTTAGGATCTGTAGGTGTGAGCTTGCTTGGTTTCTGTTGTGTATTCCTCGTAGTGTCTTTGGCAAAGTTGTGATATCTGTTAGTTAGACTGATGGTTCCTTTCTTTGTGTGGTCAGAGCTATGGCACCTAGGCCTCCTTCTCCTCCTCTTCCAAACCCAGATAACCCTCATTTGGTAGGAGCAATTGAGGCGATGATTGCAGCCATGCAGCAGCCGAATGCCAACATGGTGAATCAGCATAACCTAGCTTTGCAACAGATGGAATCTGCTAGGCTAGCAATAGAGGCACTTGGAAGTCTTGCATCAGATAGGAGAAAATTGTTCAACAGCCGGTTCTTCTCAAGCTCCACCACCATGAGTGTAAGAGTGAAGTTTGGAGAATTTCCTACAGTAGCATCCATCTCGTTTTGATGGCAAGACTAGCCCAGATGGAGCCGATCAGTGGATGCGAGATATGGAACGAATCTATGATGTAAAGAGATGTTCTGCAGAGAACAAATTAGCATACACTGAGTACCTTCTTGCTGGAGAGGTCGTGCATTGGTGGTCCAGCATGAAGATGATGTTGGAAGATAGCAGGGAATCCATCACTTGGGAGCTGTTTAAGAAAAAGTTTTATGCTGAGTACTTCCCAAATAGTGTTAGGTATGCAAAGGAGGTTGAGTTCTTGCAGCTGATGCAAGGAGACATGTCAATGTCAGAATATGCTGAAAAGTTTGAACACTAGGCAGATTTCACACCTTGAAGATGGCTGAGGACTGGCAGTGTAGAAAGTTTGAGAATGGGCTGAGAGGTGATCTCAAACTCATGGTGGCTCCACTCTCTATCAAGGAGTTCCCCACTTTGGTAAAGAAAACATGAGTAATGGAGAAGCTTAAGGCTGAAGTTGAAGCTCAGTAGCGATCTCAGCAGAAGGTGGGAGGACCATCTAGGTCCACAAGCAGGCATGACGACATGAGGAAGCCATACTCTAGGCCTCAGCCTCAGGGGCCTAGGAGGTTCTCACATCAGCCTCAACAATCTCAGCCTTCTAGGCTATTGTGTTTTCATTGTGGAGGGCCCCATCTGAAGAGCGCTTGCCCCCACCTTGTTGGTAGGAGAACATGTCATAGATGTGGCCAGAAGGGCCACTTCATCAAGGATTGCCCCGCTGGTAGTAGTACAGTGTCGAGGCCTCCAGCACAGCCTCAACCACATCAGACAAGGGGAGGTGCAAGGCCTCAAGCGGTTGGCCGGGTGTACACCATGACGGGTGCAGAGGCGGCCGGATTAGGTAACCTCATCATCGAGCCATATATGATTATTGGTAGAAGCTTGCATGTTCTATATGATTTTGGAGCAACACACTCCTTTGTGTCGGAATCTAAAGTGGTACAATTAGGTCTTCCGATGAGGGAACTCCAGTATGACCTAATGGTGTCCACGCCTGCTTTTGGTTAGTCAGAACCTCGACAGTGTGTACTAGGTGTTTGATCGAGGTTGAGGGATGCAAGTACAGGGTAAACCTTATTTGTTTACCTCTGGAAGGGTTAGATGTAATCTTGGGAATGGATTGGCTATCTGCCAATCACATTCTCATTGATTGCAACGAGAAAAAGAAGTTGTTCCCTAGCCTAGAAGATGAAGATTTGTTGATGTCCTCACAACAGGTGGATAAAGCAATGAAGGAGGGATCTCAGTGTTTCTTAATTCTTACTCAACTATCTATTGAGATTAGAGGCGGAAATATTGAAACACCTATGGTAAGGGACTTCTCAGATGTGTTCCCTGAGGACGTGCCTAGCTTACCCCCTTCTAGGGAGATAGAGTTCTCCATTGATTTGGTGCTTGGAGCAGGGCCAGTGTCTATAGCACCTTACAGAATGGCTCTTGCTGAGCTAGTAGAGTTGAAGAAACAGATTAAAGAGCTATTAGAGAAATAATTATCAGACCTAGTGTATCACCTTGGGGAGCGCCAGTGTTGCTGGTTAAAAAGAAAGACGGCAGTTCTAGGCTCTGTGTGGATTACAGGAAGCTAAATAAGTTAACCATCAAGAACAAGTACCCCCTACCGAGGATAGACGACTTGATGGATCAGTTACACGGTGCTGCGGTGTTTTCCAAGATTGATCTAAGATCAGGATACCATCAGATTCGAGTCAAGTTTGATGATGTACAGAAGACCACTTTCAGGTCCAGATACGGACATTATGAGTATGTAGTGATGCCTTTTGGTGTGACTAATGCCCCTGCCTTGTTCATGGACTATATGAACAGAATCTTCATGTCATTCTTAGACAAGTTCGTGGTGGTTTTCATCGACGACATCTTGATATACTCCCGAACTCATGAGAAGCATGTAGAGCATCTGAGAAAAATTTTGAGCATCTAGAGAAAGAAGCAGCTGTATACGAAGCTGTCAAAGTGTGAGTTCTGGATGACCTTAGTCCAGTTCTTGGGGCATATGATCTCAGCTCAGGGCATATCTGTGGATCCATCTAAGGTGGAAGTTGTGTTAAAGTGGGAGCGTCCTAAGTCAGTGACTGAGATAAGAAGCTTTGCCATGCTGGTTGGCTACTATAGGAGGTTCATTGAGGGATTCTCTAAGATAGCAGCACCCTTGACACAGCTAACTCGTAAGGATCAACCTTTTGCTTGGACCGACCGGTGTGAAGAGAGCTTCCTAGATTTGAAGCAAAAGTTGACTAGCGCCCCGGTGTTGGTGATCCCTGATATCAGTAGACCCTTTGAGGTTTACTGTGATGCCTTCCATTAGGGATTGGGATATGTTCTGATGCAAGATCAGAGAGTGGTTGCATACGCCTCAAGGTAGTTGAAGAATCATGAGAAGAACTAACCCACACACGACTTGGAGTTAGCAATGATGGTGTTTGCACTGAAGATCTAGAGACACTATCTATATGGTGCATAGTTCCAAGTTTTCAGCAACCATAAGAGCCTGAAGTACCTGTTTGACCAAAAAGAGTTAAATATGAGACAGAGACGGTGGATAGAATTCTTGAAAGACTTTGACTTCGAGTTGTTGTATCATCCAGGAAAGGCGAATGTGGTGGTTGACACCTTAAGCAGAAAAGCAGTTCATGAATCTTATATGATGGTTAGGGAGTTAGACTTGGTAGAACAGTTCAGAGACATGCGGTTACAGGTGGTTTTAGGTGAGGGTGTCATTAGATGCAATCATCTAACTATGTCTAGTGATTTCCTCGTCCTGATAAAGAATAGGCAACTATCTGACCCCAAGCTGCAGAAGGCAGTGGAGTTGCTTGGCACCGAGAAAGCCAAGGACTTCATGATAGGAGGTGATGGGGTGTTAAGGTTAAGAGGCAAGGTCTGCATACCTGAAGACATAGAGGTGAAATGTATGATTCTTGAAAAGAGGCACAAGAGCCGTTTTAGCATGCACCTAGGCATGACTAAAATGTATCATGATCTGAAAGAATATTTATGGTGGTCGGGCATGAAGCAAGATGTTGCTTGGTATGTGTCATCCTGCTTGACCTACCAGAAGGCCAAGGCAGAGCATTAGAGACCTGGAGGGATGCTGCAACAATTGGAGATACCAGAGTGGAGATGGGATAGCATTGTTGTGGATTTTGTTACCCATTTACCACGGACCGTGAGGAGTCACAATGCTATATGGGTTATAGTAGACCGTCTCACCAAGAGTGCCCACTTCCTAGCAGTGAACCTGAGGATGTTCATAGCAAAGTTGGCACAGTTGTATATCAATGAGATCGTGAGGTTGCATGGAGTGCCGTCAGGCATAGTCTCAGATTGAGACCCACGATTCACATCTCGTTTCTGGCAGACGTTGTAGAGTGCCATGGGCAATAGATTGGCTATGAGCTTAGCTTATCACCCCAGACTAATGGTCAGTCCGAGAGAACAATCCAATCACTTGAGGATCTCTTGCGGACATACGTGTTCGATCATCTAGGTGTCTGGGATGATGTCTTGCCTTTAGTGGAGTTAACATATAATAATAGATTTCATGCAAGGATTGGCAAGTCGTCATACGAGGCCTTCTATGGCAGGAGATGCAGAACGTCTTTGTGCTAGTACCAAGATGGGGAATCAGTGGTGGTGGGACTAGAGCTACTAAGGCAGACTACTGAGAAGGTCAAGCTCATACAAAAAAGAATGAAAGCATCCCAGAGTAGATAGGAATCTTATGCCGATCAGAGGAGAAGACCCTTGGAGTTTGCACCTGGGGACCATGTCTTCTTGAGAATTACCCTGACTACTAGTGTGGGAAGGGTAATTCGCTCGAGGAAGTTGTCTCCTAAGTTCATTGGCCCCTATCAGATCCTGAGAAGAATTGGACCAGTGGCTTATGAGATCGTCCTGCCTCCTTAGTTGGCCAACCTCCACTTAGTGTTTCACGTCTCTCAACTAAGGAAGTATGTACCTGACCCCGCCCATGTGCTTGAGATGGAAGACTTGCAGATTAGAGGAAATCTTTCAGTGGAGGTTCGGCCTGTTGGTCTTGGTGATACCCAGACAAGACAGCTCAGAGGGAAGTCCATCAGTCTAGTGCAGGTCATCTGGGACAAGAGAACGAGTGATTCCACTTGGGAATTAGAAGAGGAAGTGAGAAAGTCATATCCACACCTGTTCTCTGATAAGTCTCAATTTTCGGGTCAAAAATTTTTGTAGTTGGGAAGAATGTGATACCTCTTTTATTTCCCCTTCTTTTCTCCTTTGCATAATCACAGACCCACTCACAAACTCAGCATTTTCTTCTTCCTTCCTCCCTAAACTCCCTCACTCTCTCAAACCAAAGGACTTAAACCTCCATTCTGATCCATCTTTTCTTCCTGTTGCAGCAAGCAAGTCAGAAAATCAGCACAAAACTCCTCTCTCTAGCTAAGCCTCATTCCCATCCGCGTAAGTCAAATTCAGTTTCCCCCCAATTCTCTTTAATTTCAAATTCTGGAAGCTTCATTCTTGCTAAACCTAGTTAAGGTCCTATTCTTACTGTGTGAACCTACATTCTAGTTCCTTAGGTTGTGAATTTAGGTGCCTCACTGTTGGAAATCATCTTTATAAATGGTAATGTGGAATGTCATTCTTTATAAATGTTAACCAAAACAACACATATTGAGTTACCTTAATATGGTTTTCCGAACTTTCCTATTAGTGATATGGATTATGATCACCATTGCCTCATCTTCTTAGTGTCATTATAAGATAAGTTATCCTTATTGAAGGTAACGGTGGGCACTAATAAAATTTGTAAGCTCAATTTCAAATGTTTAACCTACAAGAAAAAGTTAATTCACATGGTTCCCTTTAGGAATTTTCAACAAATTTTCCCTAATTTCTAAAAATCTTAAAAAATATTAGAGCATCCAAATTCGGTAAATAGTATGTTCATTTCGAACTCCTAAAAAAGTAAAATCCAATGCAACTAGAATTAGTTAAAACTAATTTTTATACAAAAAGTTATGTCTAAAGCAATAAGAAAAAAACATCAGATGAGCAAAAATCCAAAATTAAAGCAAATCAATGAACCCAATTTTTTACTTATGAATGAATATGGTTTAAGAATTGAAAATAAAGTATATGAAAAGTGCAAGGAAAATACAATAAAGCTATAAATGTACAAATTATGTGTTATCAGGCTTCTTTTTAATTGTCTCATTCTCTATCATGTTACCTCATTGTTGTCACTACCTTGTTCTCTTTTGTTGCCATGATTTTCAATAAAATGGGTTAGATCACTCGAATGAATAAGCTTCTCAAACCCAATCATGCTACTCCATTATGCATTCGTAATTTTGATGATATATACATGTTTGTTCTTATTGCATTATAAGTACTCAAAATGGGTAGCGATCGAGTTAAAAATATAAGTTTCAAAACTTCTTGTAAAATCGCTTAGGTACGTTCTTTGGTCGTTCATAAAGGAATGTATTTCTAGCTTAAGTATAAGGTTACAATTATTGAAGGATGCTTCCATGAAGGCTCTCAAAGACTTAATTTTTTTTTTGTTTAAGGCTCTCCAAAACAGTGAACATGAAAACATAAAGGCGACTTATTGTGGAACGAACTTTGAATTTATCAATCAACATTTGAAAGGATTCAATTGAGTTCTTTGGTAAGTCATAGTACCATTGAAGTGTTGATTTTTTTATAATTATGGAGTAAACTTTACAAAGGATTGTCATATTTTTTGTGCATGTGAATTCACATCTTGTATGCTTTAACATGTTGGTCAAGGTTAGTCACCTATATATGTCAAAAATTAAGGTCATCAACGTTATAGGAATGGTACATTTATGATATCTTTTTTGAATAAGTAATCAATTTCTATTAGAGTATTAGATGGGAGGTTTTCCTTAACCGTAATCCTAGAAATGGTCTAAGAATTGATGGCCATTTAGAAAGTTGAATGATGAGTTGAGAATGCACTTACGATTTAGTGACATCTCTTTGTGCTAAGTTTTATCTTCTGTGACTTTCTTAGTTGCGTACTCATCTTTATTCAAGTTAGGCTTAGATAATATTGTCTTTTGTCGAATGAGTTAAGTAAGAGATCCTTATCATCTTCATCATCTGTTACATTGTTGTGATTTTTCTAACGAACCAACACTTATGATTCTTTTTTTTACACTAAAATGCTTAGTTATTTTTTAAGAACTTCTAGCTCGTCCTCACATGATTTATTAATGAGCTCCAGTTTGATGGTCACCTTTTGTCATATTGATGCTAGGATTATCTTACGAGTTTGAATTCTCTACTGATTTTTCTTTGTTGTTCCTTTGTTGTACCTTCAAATTACACTCATTGCCATTAATTTTAAAATTTTAAAATATATTAAAATTATCTTTAAAGTACCAAAACATTGTGTTTTTAATGCTCAACAGAAGACAACACAAAAAAACTCGGTAGAAAAACCAGACTCTTATTATTGTAGGACTTCTCTCATTTGTTTTTTATGCTTCTTTTGTAGATCTCTCATATGTTCATCATTCTTCTTCTATATTCCCTCTATCAAGTTCTTAATGTTGTTAGCATTTGAGGTACTGCCAATATCTTCGTTTGACGAATTGGATATTGTTGGCTTCTAATTACTACCATTAATTTATGTGGTCTAAAAAAGTTTTACTTAATTTTTATGTAAACCATCAATGTTCTTATTTTAGAAGACGTTAGTACATGGACAACTGAATGATTTGAAAACAACCTTTGAAGTGGATAAAAATTATTCGATCATTGTATTGAGATCTACATACAAAAATATTACAAAAATATTTTGATGGTCAAGTTAATAAAAGTTGTAAGTAACCTCCATGAAGTGAGTATGAAAAAATATACATCACATTAATTAATATATTCTTTATATAGACCTATTAACTTTTGTTAAAAGTTATATATTAATAGAAAATTCATATGTTTTAAATCGTTATTCAATAACTTATTATATGATTTGTTATAATGAATTTCAGGGATGACAATGAAAGTTTTGATCCATACAACATTTGAACTATAAAAAGTAAGTCAAGTTAGTTCTCCCCATAAAAGTTTCGAACTAGTTTTGTTGACCACTCCCACACAATGAATGACTCACGAGTGTGTGGGTCAACCCACATAAACACAAATCTTGAAAACAAAATATATACAAAGGTATTAACAATAATCTTGTTTTAATATTTCATATCTTTGTTGCACCTCATGAATCTACTATTGACAATAAAATTGAAATAAATTAAGTAAATACAAGATAAGATTCACGTCAAATAAATTTGTCAAATTTAAATCTTTGATGAACAAGGAAACATGAAAATAAATTATTGTCTAAGTTAAAAAATAAAACTATAGAATTTAATCAATACATTCAAGACAACTAACTAAGGATTCAAGCATGGAGTGAAGGAATTACAAAAAAGATAAAATAAAATAAAAAGTTTTGTATCACAGATTAAATATGGTAAGTTTTTAGCGAGTTATGAAAGTTAACCCACACCGTTTAGCCGTACATACCACAAGTTATGCAAAACAGGCCTAAACGAGTTAATTGACTAAAATAAATACTTGATCTGCTTTACACTTTACTTTTTTTTATAGCTAATCAACTCACATGGCCTACCCACACAAATTTGTTATAATACAATCGATTGTAAATAATTATTTTTCTTCTAAATTATTCAGAGCAGGTACAAACCTAGCTTCAAAATTTCCAAACAGAAAAATATATAGTTATTATATCAAACATGGCATGATACATAATGCTAAAACAGAATAAATAAATAAATAAATAAAATGGAGGTCTTTCAAGTTTGAAATCACAACATTATAAGCTAGAAGAATTGTTGGTCTGTTGAGAAGTGAAAAGCAACACCAGAGCCTGAAGAAGTGCTCCATCGTTTTATAGAAATAGATTTCCCAAAACAAAACAAAATTGTTCTTATTTTCACATCTTTCATTTTGCACCTACTTTTCCCATAACAGAAACTCATCTTAATTCCCGTTTCTTCTCTTCCTTTTTTAGTCCTTTAAAGGTGAAAACACAAGAATAAAGGGAAAAAAAGTTATAAGACATGATCTGGAAGATTAATCATCAATGTTACTGTGATTTATTACATGGTATGTAGTGCTTCTTTACCTAAATTCTTTGCCCATTAATCTTTCTCTGTCCAATCGTTTGAGTTATTGCAGAAATGACCCATTTTTTATAGTAAATCATGTCACAGGCCACTTGGCCTGGTCCATTGTCTCCAACGAGGAACATATGGAAAACCATACAAACCACGAATCCATCGACTTGGACATACATGCTGCATATTTTCTTGACTGTTGACACATAAACTGTTGGGTCATCCGATGCTGTTGCAGTCTTTCAGAGGCAGAATGTGTTGGTTATTTTTCCTCATCAGATGTTTTAGACTTTTAAAACATTTCAGGATATTCATGTATTTAAATTTCATTATGCATTACATCATGGCAAGCTCATTATGATTGTTTGACTACATAAGTTCAGAGAAACTTTTTTTGTCCAAATTTACATCTTAGAGAATTTATTAACTGCTTTTTATTGAATTTGTTGCCCCCTCCCTACCCTATTGTTGCAGGACAAAACAGAATTTACAACTTTTAGTGCTCTATTGACAAAAGATATAGCAAACGAGAAACGATGTTTTTTAGTGCTCTTTTAGCTTATCAATAACAGTACTCAAATAAAAACAATAGTAACAGAATATGTGAGTATTTTATTTTCAGGGTGGATACATAAAAATAGTAAGTGCAAGCAAATAGTGCCACAGACTAGAGTAATTTTGGCATAGGTGATTGCAGTGCTGAATTCTTCTTTTTCTATTCTTTCTTTTAGTGGAAATTCAGCAAATCTGTGATGAAGGAAACAATATTACACAGGGTTCATTATTTACCTTATGAACCAACATCGATCATTCAGCTACGAACTATATTCTTAAACAGGAAGACGTTAATACAAATATGATACGTATACTTATACAACAGATTGATCAGTGTTTGATCTGAGACAGCATGCACCTAACATCCTTTGCGTTAGGCCTCTCTTTGGGATCATCCATGGTGCAAAAGCATGCAATCTTCAAAACCAGAAGCATCTGCTCCTCGTACCCATTTTCGAGCAGCTTAGAATCAATAGCCTCCTTGGGATTCTCAGAACTCAAAATCTTCCTCAACCACTTGACCAAGCTAATCTCTTCAGTATGCTGAAAGAACTCATCGGAGGGAAGCTTCCCAGTGACCAACACCCCAAGGATTACCCCAAAGCTGTAGATGTCACACTTATCAGTGAACTTAAGAATCTGGTGATACTCGGGAGCGATGTAGCCCACAGTGCCAGCCACATTGGAGGTGGTTACGTGAGTCTTGTAATCCGGCATTGCCTTGGCGAGTCCAAAATCAGCTATGCGTGCTTCCATGTCGTCATCAAGAAGAATATTTGCAGGCTTGAGATCCCTGTGAATGATGCGAGGGCTGTGATTCATGTGAAGGTATTCAAGTCCAGCAGCAACACCAAGCATGATTCTATGCCGTGCCAACCAATCCAACTCTCCCTCACCCCTTTGAACCTTGTTCAGCAAGTCCAGCAAGCTACCATTCTTCATGAATTCATACACCAGGTAGTGGCAATCAGGCCTAGAAACATGCGCTAACAGAGGAAGAAGGTTTCGGTGTCTGATTTGTCCCACAGTGTTAATCTCAGACCGAATTTGCCTCATTTTCTTATGCATAGCCTTGCTATCTTCCTCTGCTAATTCAGCAGCATCTTTGGGGGGTTGAATAACTTTCTTTATAGCAATCATTTTGCCATTGCTTCCTGGTAACTCAGCCTTGTAAACCTCTCCACAGCCACCGCGTCCAATGATTTCCATCGAAGCGAGTCCGTCTTCCTTCTCCAAGAAGGCCAAATCCTCTGCTTTCTTAATCAAGGGACTAAAAATATCAGGACCCGCTCTCTTTCCTCTTCCTTTGATCAACGCCAGAGCAAGTTTGAACAACAGAGAAAACACGAACCCTGATAAGGTTCCCGCCAGTGCCCCTGCCAAAAACCCGAGAATCCACCCTAGGAGTTTTCTCTTAGTGTGCTTGTTTTTATGATGGTTAGGTGAAGGACCGGGTGCCGCTGCAGGGGAAACATTAGAGGCTTGGGAGTTTCTCTTGCTTGAGGCAGGCGCAGGAGAAGGTCCATCCCCACCGCCCAATAGGTAACGTCTCGAGAGAACGGTGTCTGATGAGGAGTGGAGAGAGGGTTCGAGGAAGCTGTTGCCGGAGAAGTTGAATTGGCGGAGGTTGCGGAAGGAGCGGACGGAAGAAGGCACCCTTCCGGTGAAGAGGTTGTCGGCGACGGAGAGGGTTTCGAGGTTGGGGAAGTACTTGAGGAAGTTGAGGTTGCCGGAGAATTTGTTGGAGGAGATGTCCAACGCGCGGAGGCGCGTGAGAGAGGAGAGTTCGGAGGGGACCTCCCCGGAGAAGAGGTTGTTGGAAAGGTCGAGGATTTCGAGCTTGCGGCAGTCAACGATTTGGGGAGGGAGGCGGTCAACGAGTTGGTTGTGGGAGAGCGAGAGTTGTTTGAGCTCGGTGAGGCGTCCTATTGCGGGGGACAAGACACCTTCGAGATGTTTGGATTTCAGCACCAACCTCGTTATTCGGAGCACGTAGGTTTCCTTGGTGGAGAGCCTTCGCTCGCAGAACACACCCTCCGTGTAACATGCTTCATTTGGGTCCAGTTGACCGTTGACTCCGAAGTCCTTTCGCAGAGCCAATAGTGCTTTGAAGTCTGAGGGATATAGTTGAAGCTTGGCGTTGATGGAGATTAAGAAGAAAAACAGTGAAAGAAGCAATAAGTGAGTTTTGGCAACCATTGTGCTTCGCACTCACTTCTGCATCGTTTTTTTTCTTACTCTTATAGCGCCAAACCGTGTGGAAAATTTTGCTCTTCTCCGTCTTCTTCTTTGAATTTTCTCTCCACACCCCACCCTGTAAGTTTCCTACTTCCTCTTTTTCATTGGTTTATATTTATTTATTTATTCATAATAATGTTTCTCTCCTTCGGTTCACTGTTGCTCTCGTTTCGTTTATCTTGTTTCAGCAAATGACAAACTACAATGCAATAGACTCACACAGGTCCCACCGGTCCTACATTCATCATTTCCTAGTTACAGCTGCTCGCACCTTCACATACGTTGCCGGATTAAAGGTCCTGATGGAAAAATAAATGTCTGAATATTATCCCAAACTACTATGATTTTTATTTCAAATACTGCATTGATTTGGTTAAGTATGAATATGAGAATGAATAAAATTTACTTTTTTTTTAAAATTAGATATACAGATATATCTTTTTCGCTTAATCTATATTTGTTTTTATTCTATTGATTTAATTTTTGTTAGCCAGACTTCTTTTTATTAGGTGACTATGTGTTAGTCGAATAAAATTTTTAATTAATAATTTGATTTTTATGTTTTTTCTTTATTCAATTGAGTTTCTATCTTTTATGTGAAGATAATATGGTCTATTTTTCATTAACATCGTCATCTGTGGATATTAGAAATGAATTCAAAGTTACAATTGAGATTATATATCCATCTCCAACAATGTACTAGATAAACATGAATATATTGGATTTTATATCTTGGATATAAAGAAATCTTGAATCTAAATTAGACAATTTCAATGTGATTGTGTTGTCCAAGAAGAAGGAGTTGGAATTAGAAAAAAGAATTTGGAATCAAATGTAGTCACCCCTTAACAAACAAAAAATAACATTATCTCTATTTAAAAAATATAAAAACTCAATTCAGTCCAGAAAAAAAAATATATAAAGATCAAGTTAATACCAAATGAGATTAATGTCGATCTAATTAAAGGGTTCACATTCATTTTAATTAACAAAAATTTAATTTAATTTAATAAAAAATAAATATAAGAGTCAAAACAAATATAAAATCCAAATATAAGATCAAATTAAGGATTAAATTTATCCATTTTATCTCTATTTCAATATATTATTGTTATTTTTCATCTTATACATATTCTTATTTTAAATTATTAAAATACTAATAAACTATTAGATAACTTAAAATTACTAATAAACGATGAGACAACTTAAAATTCTATTATGTTATCCTTCGTTTATTTTATTTCAAAAATTTTTTGTTATCTTTGTTTCAAAAACTTAACATTCAAAAAATCCATTCAAATTTTAAAGTATTTTTCTCTTATTACAATTTCACTCAAAAAATATATAAAATTTTATAAAACACAAACTTTCGTCACATTAAATCAAATAGTTTTATGACACACGTTTAATTATTTCTGTTCTTTTAATACTATTATTCTTTATTTATTTTACATAAGAATATTTAACTATTACACGATTGAATCTGAATAATATTATATTTTCAAAATAAATATTTAAAATAATAAAAGGGATACAGGTATATCCATTATTCTATATATAAATGAAAATAGAACATAAGTGTCATACTAAATATTAAATACGAGAATAAATTTTTACTTTAAATAAAAAGATAAAGACAATCAAACATGTTGTCATCATCTCTAATTAAGTCATCTTTATAGTTTACTTTAGATTTACGAGCTAAGAATCTTATCTTTTCTTAATAATATAGCATGCGCATAGTACATATCTTTTTTTTAAAGTAAATGATGGTGCAGTTTGTTAATTTGAATGAGTAAATTTATTTGAATGAGTAAATTTAAATATAAATTTATACACATTAATAAATTAGATCTAGGCACAACTTTTACATTAACAAATTACGTTTTACCAAAAAATACTTTAGAGTAAAAAATTTATGACTTCTTTTTATTTTATTTTAGAGTAATACCACTCTACTTCTAAATACAATTTGTTACTTATTTTATTTTGAAATCATACTTTGAAACATATTTTTTACTTATTTTTTAAATCGTGTTTTCTAGCACATTTCTTAAGTGAAGTTTAAACACGATTTTATACTCCATTGCGGGTACCCTAAAAAAATTGCAAGTAAAAAAAGTAAAAAACATACTTTAAAACATGATTTTAAAATAAAATAAACAATAACACAAATTTTCTTGAAACACGACATGATTTTAAAATAAAATAAACAATAACACAAAATTTTCTTTGAAACACGATTTGATGTATAAAAATTATTAAAAAAAATTCAAATCATGTTTTCAAATAAAATTTATCTAAGAAAAAAAAAACTAAAAATGTAGCTTATCACAATAAAAATCTTCGTAAGGACAACATACCTCTATACATAAAATCTTTAAACTTTTCCCATTTCACTAAAATCAACACACACAAAAATAAAATTGCACAATTTATCTAAATAAAACACCATAACCAGCTGTGATATTTGTCATGGTCAATAACTGATTGAAACAATCTCCTTTTTAAAACATAATATACATTTTGAGTGATGCAATCTGTTTTAGAATTTGGGAACATAGAAATTAAATGATAGGGACGCTATAGGATTGAAAGTTCTTCAAATTTTAACACTATTTGTTAAGTTCCTATATGTAAATCAAATTTTTGACTTGGCAATACTTTTGGTTTTTCAAGTATTACAACACAATGCTACTGTTTCAATTTTCTTAATTTCAGTTATGCAATTTGACTGAAGATAGCTATAACAAATTTTATATTGTCTTCTTTTATACATATAAAATATGTTTCTACTCGTCACTATAGAATTTGGAAACTCCAATTATGTTAGAATCTCAAAATCCAACAATGATTACGTGGGTCTGTGTCTGTCCCAATAAGGAGAAAAATAATACTTGCCAAGAAAAAACAAAAATCCTATAATTAAATCTCAAAAATAAATATCACATAATTAATATACACGAGTAAAAAAGCATAACAAAACATAACTAATTAAAATTACTTGAAAAATAAATTTTAAAGTAACACTTAGCAGATAATTTATGATTATGTAAACAACTTTTACGTTATTATTATTGGATTGTAATTAAAGTATTTATATATTTTGTCAAAGGATACTCAAGTTTGAAATTTACTAGATATCTTCAATTGAGTTTTCACTGAAATTGTGTATTATCACCAAAGTAGTATCGTTGTCACCATCATTAATATAGATGATAACTGTTATTCTTACCATGCAACAGATATTTTGAATTAAAAATAATAAAAATGATTTATCATTTTATATTTGTAATATCATGTTATATTAAAAATACAAAACTTAAGTAAGATGATGAAAATACAATTACCGCACGAAAAATATTAAAAATGTAAACTAAATTGAAAAATGTTGGATAAAATATCACTAGACTAAAAGTTATAGTTATTCATTAGGATGTAATTTTTTTTATTAAGAGTATAACAGTCCAAACGCTATGATTCGATCCTGACTCAACTTACTTGGCCTCTGAGAACAATTGACGTCACATGTAACAATTTTTCCTCGACAATTGTCTTACTAAGAACTACACTTGGACTGTGACTTAGCCCACCTAACCTCTACCACGGAACAATTATACAATAAAAAAAAGATAAATTTTCATTCTTTTTCAATAGACCTGCAATCAAAATACTGAAATTTAGATTTTAATTATGCCTTATCAAAAAGAAAAAAGTTTTCAGATCATTAATAAATTGATGGTCGTTGAAAGTCAATGGTCGGAGTTGTGTAAATTGTTGGACGTACGTTTTGGGCACTAATATCAAATCCCAAAAAACGAGTCAAGTCTTGTGTGGTTTAATTTAAACGCATTATTCGATTTTTCTTTACTTTTAATCAAACTCATGACTTGGTCCCGATTGGTGTGTTTCACAATGGGGACAAACGCATTGTCCCTTTCCTTCTATTTTGAAAAGTTCTTCTCCATTACTCACTCTGTCCCCATTCACCACTCACACCACTCCCATCTTTCTCTGTTCCTTTCTGACGGTGACTTCCACTGTTCTCACATTTGGAACAAATGAAAAAGAGGACCAATCACACATAAACCAAAGAAAAATAAATGTTTACAACTTGCACAAGGCTTTAACAACACTGTCATAACATCAAACTTCTACAACACACTTTATTACCAAGGGGTCTCATCTAGCTACCCAAACAGACGGTGCTTCTGAGGCCTCAAGATCAGCTAGTACACATAAACATTATCTTAACAACAGCAACAACAACAACATCTCATGTCACATGTCACATGTCACTACATATCTCACAAAGGAACAACCTGTGTTATGAAACTAAAAACATTAAACTCTCAAACCAACATTAAACATAGTGAAGCAAAGAAAATGTGTGTAACGATAGTACACTACACTTAACTTGATAATCTGATTACTCTTACTCAACACAGCAACGATACATGAAGTATTTCTCCATTTGGCGTCCACATTCAGCGCACACAACCTTCTGGGGTATGCCACCGGTGCTCCCGGGAAGGATCAAGCGGTTGCAGTGATGTGGGGGTTTGTTTTTGTTGAGGTAATCGTTCATGGCTTGCACCACACCATCTTCCTCGATTCTACCGCTCCACTTTTCGAAGTCCTGCAAGCATATCAGAGCATTGTCACCCTTCGCTCTCGCCATTTCAGTGTTGCCCCTGCAGAAAATCGCCCACCCTCGATCACTGCCGTCGAAGCTCAGCACCGTCATCACTTCGCTCATGATCTCGTCGTTTTCCACCGTCCTTCCATGCTGCAACTTGGAGTACAGCATGCTCTCCAAACGGGTCCAGAAGAACCAGATGGAAGTCACGTTGGGCCAAAAGTAACTGAACTTTCTCGTGGCGAACGTTTTTATCATCTTCTGCATCCGCTCCTTCGCGTTGCTCTTTCCCACGTACGCCATCTCCAGCTGGAACTTCCCAGCTTTTGCCACACTCAATGCTGTTGCTGTGAATTTCTCAATCCACTCCAGGTCTTCACCTCCATACAGACATACCAGTTTTCCCTCTGCCATCTGTAAACACAAACATCAACTGATTTTCAGTTTCACACTTGGTCAGAAATGTTCTGTTTTAGTTTAGATGTATGACTCCTACTTCTTAAGAAAAAACAATTGATTATGAAAATTTTCATGGGCAGAGGATTTTGTTACCCATTCTAAAACTGTAGGATCAATGCCATCAACAAGCAGTTCAAGGCTCCAAATTTCTTGCTTCCACAGTGATTCTTCTTTCTCACTTGTGAAGGGGAAGGCCAAATTGCCCCAAATCCATATCATATGGACTGCATTAGGGGAGGACAATCTGCCCTGTGGATCAAGGGCCACTAGAATAGCTGTCTTTGAGAAATTCCACACTTCTTTGATGTACTTAACCGCTGATGGTTCAATGATGAAAGGATCACAGACACTGTACCATGGCATCAATGACTGCAGATACTCAAACTTCTGTTTGCTCACCTCATTCCAGATCCCTTTGTCCACAACTGGGATCCAAACCATCTCATAGTGTGTGTCACCCCTCGCTCGTGCATCTTTGTACAAATTATCAAGTACCAGGATCTCTTCTTGTGAAAGATCAAGGTCTGATATCAGCAGCAACACATGTTTTCTCCTTAGTACCTCCAGACTAACCTGTTTGTCAACAAATCAATCTTTTTAAACATGGTACCAAATGAGATTTATTTAACATAAGGACTACATGTCACTAAAACAATCAAAGTACCCTTGATTTTGTTGTTCCATCCACAAGTGGAAGGATATCATCCTTTGCATATATCAGTGCTCTGAGAATTTTCATGTTGTCTATATGGACTGTCTCGAAAAGACGTATCAGATTATGGAATGCCTCTATGTGCCTCTTGTCATCTGCACCAGGTTAAGGATATGCATTTGTCAAATATCCTTTAAATTAGTCCAAGGCTAAATGAAATTATTTAACTTGCTGAGTATAATATAACATTACCCACCTATGTATTGGTAGCAAAGAACCAATTGGTTCTTGAGGTGCTCATGAATACTAGTAACTTTGTGAGCAAGACTAGATAACTCCCATGCCTCAGTGGTTGATGAAATGGACCTGCAATTAACAAAATTGGGGTCACTGATATTTCAAAAAAAGAAAATTAATTTGAGGTGGATGATGAAAAGGAGCTATATATGCTTGCTTACTCATTTCTTGTGCCTATGAGACTAGCAATCTGAGAGGCACAAGCCACGATACTTCTGATGACCCAATAGGAAGCAATAGGAATGTGAGTACTGGCAACAGACATGGGAGGGGTGTCCTCTGAAATGTATTCAGATGGAAGCTCCTTGAATTCAACGATGCAGGTGGTTACATCCATTGCAGCCTTCACGAGCCTAATGAGTGCTTCAAAATGGGGTTTCAATGACATGAAATTCTCAGCAATATCTGGCAGTTGCTTAAGAAGGGCCACAGACTTGGCAAGAGTATTTTCAGCACTCAACTGAGCAACAAGCCAAAACTCCCCAAAAATAACAGCAAAGGCTGCTAAGGTTAGCACAACTTTCGCATGCCATGCATAGCTAGACATATAACCCAGTAACACCATTGTTGATAAATGTGCATCTCCACCTCCCGAACACTTGCATGATAGCTGCCAATGTATTCAGGAACTGCTCCTTAATTTCATATATCGAGGTGAATTTAGACAGTAAAAGTACAGTGACACGTATGACAGAACCAGAAAAGAAGTTTAGGACGACATGTTTACATATATATGTCTTATCAACTTTACATGTTTCTAATAATCTGGTAATTTTGATTGTTCAAGATCGGATGCAAAATTGAGGTGTAAATAAGAAGGTTGACTGATATATCAATTCACTGTCATAAGAATCAAAGAAAAGTATATTCTATGAAAAATGGGGAAAGGAATAACTTTCTTTTTAATGCAACACATCACTGCATGGTAACACACTCTATCCTTGGTAACAGTGTCAGGTAACTTTTATAAAAGTTAAGAAGATTTTCAGGTGAAAACAACCTCACACGAAATTTTGTTTATGATGTAGGCCAGCGAGTCAAGCATGTCAAATTCAGCCAGAGCAGCAGTCATCTCGAGTGCATCTTGGTCTCTTTTCACCTACCCAAAAACCACATATTATAATAATAATAATAATGACAAGAACAAATAGATAAACAAAATGACGAGTTAATTAAACATTTATGATTTATCACATGCATGCAAAGTGGCAGAACGTAAACGTGGTAGTAGCATAAAAGGGTAAGTCTTACTTCATAACCCTCGACAGTGCGAGCAATGAAGCGAACGAGAATTTCATCGACGATTTGTAGAATAGGTTTGACATCAATTTCACGGCCATCTGGGGCATGTGTGGCCTGAACCTGCTTGGTCATGGCACTGTCATCAGAAGTGGAGAACATGCGTCTCTCCTTCCTTTGATGCATCTTTGGAGTAGCTGTTAGTTGGCGACTACTCATGTTGCTGAAATGGGTTGAGATATATGCGAAGACACAGTGGGAAGAAAACAGGTTTTGGCTTGAGTATACGTGGTTGTACTAATAACTTATATATATATATATATATAGGAACATGAAGTGGAATAAAGCTTTGTTGAACATGTACCTTGCTTGCAAGAGGGTATTAAAAAAAGCTAAAGCGATTCATGTGTTCCCTATTCATTAGGATAAGAATACACCTCATTTAATTATCTGTGGTGGCCCCTGCTCACTCATTTACCTTACGTGCTTTATTACACTTAGAATAGAGCTGCACACAAAGCTTATTTAGTTTCCATAATAACGTAATGGCAATGGCATAAACGTTGAGTTAGGTTAAAAAAAGTGAGATCTAGTGCTTTTTGTGACATCAGTGATGCCATGTCACCAGGCTTACCTCACTAATTTGATTATTAAAACCCACTTTTGTGTGTTTTTATCTATTGGAAATAGTATTATAGGACATATCATCCAAGTAACTTTTGCAATAGTAAGATTATATGACATATCCTGTAAGTAACTTTTGTAATAGTGAGTATTATGGGACTTATCATTGAAGTAACTTTTGTAAGAGTATGTCAAAGATTAATGATGTTGTTATTTTGTTTATTATTTTTTTATTAAATTTTATTTTACTGAAAGTTAAATTGAATGAATATAGTCTAATTTACTCAATTCAATTACATTAAAATTTATCGATTAAAATTTAAGTTTCGTCAATGGTTAGTGTTTAAGTTATTTTTATTATTTGACACGTTTTAATTTAAATGTTAGTTTGAAATATTATTTAAAAAATTTAAAAAATTAATGTTATTGTGTTAAAATATTATATTTGTTATTTTTAAAGTTCAAATACTAAAATATATCAAAATTTAGGAGAAATAAATTCTAATTTCTCGTATAAGTTTATAAAAACACATATTTAATCTTATTACTTAAAAACCACTTGTATAGTTTTTTCTACTGAAAATAGTATTGCATGCATATCCAAGTATATAAGAGTTATTTACTAAAAAGGTATAATTTTGATTTAAATTTTATTATATGGACAAATTTTTTAAAAAATACAAAAATAGAAAAACACAACAAGACGATGTTATATTTTAAAAATACAACTTTAAAATGAAATCATGTTTTCAAAACGCATATCATATATTAAAATAGAAACCATGATTCAAACACACGACTTTTACTTTTTTACATAAGTTAAGTATTTTTTTTTCCTAAATTATAACACGCACTACAAGAAAATGCTTCATTAGTAACTAATTTTAGTGACCAAAAGTTGTTAGTTACTATAATTACTAATTTAGATACAAGTTTACAAAGTAAAAAAATTATTGATTACTAAAATAGTTACTATTATGAATAAAAAATTATAATTGGTCACTAAATTGGTTTTTAAAATTAGCTACCATAGTTTTGGCTACCAAAGAAAACTGGTCACTAAAAATTAGCTACCTAAGTTTTGGCTACCAAAATAACTTAGTTACTAAATTACTCTCTAATTAATTAGTGACCAATTATAATTTTTTATTTATATTAGTGACTATTTTAGTAACCAATAAATTTTAATTTTGAAAATTGGTATTTAAATTGATTACTATAGTAACTAACAACTTTTAGTCACTAAAATTGATTACTAATAAAACATTTTCTTGTAGTGACGATTTTGATTTTCATCTCTCAAAATTTAATTCTGTTAGGTTCCTATACTTAAAAGAAATGCATGGATACAGTCTTTTTCGTCCTTTTTCATCCAACACTGTTAACTATTTTTTGACATGACAAAATCTCACTACAAGAAAATGCTTCATTAGTAATAAATTTTTGTGACCAAAAGTTGTTACTTACTCTAGTGACCAATTTAAATACCGATTCACAAAATTAAAAATTATTGGTTACTAAAATAGTCACTATTATAAATAAAAAATATAATTGGTCACTAATTAATTAGAGATCAATTTACTAACTAAGTCATTTTGGTAGCCAAAATCTAGGTAGCTAATTTTTAATGACCAATATCCTTTGGTAGCCAAAACCATGGTAACTAAATTTAAAAACCAATTTAGTGACCAATTATAATGTTTTATTCATAATAGTAACTATTTTAGTAACAAAAAACTTTTTACTTTATAAATTGGTATCTAAATTAGTCATTATAGTAACTAACAACTTTTTGTCATTAAAATTGGTTACTAATGATACATTTTCTTGTAGTATTCCCTATCTGTTAACGTCTTACAAGATCAACATGATTCGTCATTTGTCATGCTAAAAACAATTAACATAGTTAGGTCAAGAGTAATACACCTATACATTTTTTCAATATGGAACTTAACATAATCAAAATTCAAAATAAAAATAAAACCCAAAATTGCGTTATAATTTAAAGACAAAAAAATAGTTCACCTTTTCTATTTTTTTTTTAGCAAAATCGAATGAAGTACAAATGACTTCATTTGTAAGACCCACTTTAATTTTGTCCTAAAATTTAAGGGCCTCTCTTAGTCAGTTGGGCCTAAGGCTGGCGCATAGTGCATCCCAAAACCCCTAAACCAGCCTAACCTTCTCATGTTCTGCCCACTTTGCAAAATCAGCCATCTTACTCCTCTTTTCCCCTCAAACAGTGCTTTGCTAGGGCTCGAAGCTCATTCAGATTCAAGTCAGCTCAACCTCATTCTCTGCTCCACCTCTTGAGTATGCTCCTGAAGTTGTTGGGTTCGTTGTTGTAGGTGCCTGTGCTTTCCACTAGCATCTGTCCAGGTGAGGGAAGCTAGGATTTTTCATGCTTTTATAAATAATGTGTCTTTTTTGTTTCTGTTAGGTGCTCTTGATAATTTGATGTGCTTTTGATGGTGTGAAAATAATCGGTGTATTGTTTCTGAATGGATTTTTGGCTTTGCATGCGTGAGAGCAGGTGAGATCTGCTATGCTCGCCTAAGCGAACTGTTTCTCGCCCAAACGAGAAGCTCTCGCATAAGCGAGGAGCTCTCGCCTAAGCGAGAATGGCAGTAACTCGCCCCCTTTTAGTTTCGAGTGCTCGCCTGAGCGAAGGCCTCTCGCTTGAGCGAGATGGGCTAGCTTGAGCGAGAACTCGAAGTACTCTCTGTTTTCAATCTCGTTTAAGCGAAAGTTTTTCGCTTGAGCGAGAGACCCTGTTGCATGAGCGAGAGCTCCTTAGCTTGAGCAAGATTGACAGTTGTTAAATGCTTGTATGCTCCCATGATTGATTTGTTTACTCTTTTAAAGCATGAAATATGATGCCAACGTTTTATACAACGTGCTTGTGTTTTCTTAAATTTTTGTTGTTTGGGATTTTGTGTTTTTACATGTTGAAACCATTAAAAAGCTGTCAGTTTAGCTTAAGCGAGGGATTTTAGCTTAAGCGAGATCAGTCTCGCTTAAGCGAGAATTTTTAGCTTAAGCGAGATCAGTCTAGCTTAAGCGAGACCAGTCTAGCTTAAGCGAGAATTGCTGCAGAATTTTAATTCCTTACTTTAACTTGAACTTGTGGATTGATTCAATTACTTTTAAAAGCATGAATTGGGCGAATGGGTATGAGTAGAATGGTTTATGGTATGTGATTGATAAGTTTAACATGACCTTGGCATGTGACTTGTATGAGATGGTTGGTAATCAAAGTGGCATGGTGTCGGTATGAATTACACTTCTATATTCATGAATTGGGAAGGATGATTTGGAATGGATTCAACATGGAACATGTATGAGGATGGATTATAAAGGTTGGCATGAGATTTATAAGCATGATAAATATTACTATTTGTTTGAATATGTATAGTATGTGGTCAGTACGTAATTCCTTGAAATCTCTAGGTGAGATTTCAGGGTCGTGCTTCGGTGATCGGGACGTAATTCCATGGCCCCTGTTAGTGGGTGTCCATGGTGGTGCCCCATCTATATAATTTGGTAAGGATTCAAGGTAAGGATTGCATCCTAAGACTCTAAGGAGTTAGTTAGTCTCACTTAGAGCGGACTGACTCTTGTGGTGAGAGTAGCAGGAGGCCTGAAACTCATTAAGGGCTAACCATGTGTGGGGGGGATTGATTCATTGTAACACTTGTAACACATAGCTCGGGGGTGACTAGAGGTATCCACCACAAGTGCAAGCATCCACTGAATCCGACCAGGTTATATGTATCCGGATGAGTCGAGTCTAGTCTTAGTATATTGATTGGAAGGTCATAACATGCTTGGATGATGTATGCATATTGAACTGTGAAAGTATATTTGATTGCATGATAAAATCTTTTTGGCTCCAGCTTACCCTTGCTTGTTTGATTACCTTGTATGTTGTTCTTCTACCTTTGCGATGATCATCAATTTATTGATGGGAGCAGATGCGAGAGGTACTCGAGGTCAATAGGGAAGAGATGATTTTGCTGCATAGTCTACCTGGGCTGGACTTCATGTTTTATTTGGGCTTTTCTTTAGGGCTAAGGCTCGTGTATTGTATTATCCCTAAGACTTTATTTCGAATACCAATTATCCCTTACTCCTTTTGGGTTGTAGGCTTGTAGTGAGCTTTAGTATTTTCTTTTAAGTACCTTGGATAACTGTACGCAACTTGACTCTTTATATTATCTGGTGTAAGATTTCATTTAATTATGGTATTATTTAAATGGGATGTTACATCATTCTTCTCAACTTTTTTTTTATTTCATATTGAAAGTTTGTTTTTTTTTATTTCATAGAAATCATAAAATATTATCATATATTTTTTTAAAATATTATTAAAAGTTTTTAATTTTTATTTATTAATCAAAATATTAAAAAAGTATTTCAAAATAAAGAATATTTTCATATTTTTTAAAATAATAATGAGATATATATTTTTAATAAATGTATTTTACATATATAAAAGTGTCTTTATATAAAATTAAAGAAAAAATAATTAAAATTTTTAAAGAGTAAAATAAATTAAAAATTGAAATATTTTTGAATATTTTATGAATAAATTAAAATTAAAAACTTCTAATAATATTTTAAAAATATATGATTTATTATTTAAATTTTTAATTTATTAATTAAAAAATTAAAATACAGAGCATGTTTCATATGAAATAAAAAATAATATAAAAAAATTAAAAGTGATGAAGTCGTTTATACCAAAAAAATAAATAATAAAGAAAAAGTTGTGGGTTTAAAACACTAAATCATGTAAACAGGATTTTCACTTTTTAAGTCGTGTTTTAAACTTACTCCACTTTTGTAAGTTTTAAAAATTTTGTCATTTGAATCAAAATTGCATCATTTTAATAAATAACCCTCCGAGTAATTTTTATTACTTTTGCAATTATAAGTATTACAGGACTTATTCTCGAAGTAACTTTTGTAGTAATAAGTATTACAAGACTTATCATTAAATTGAAGTAACTTTTCTATCTCAGAGATTAATGATGTTGTTATGTTGTTTACTATTTTATTTCCCTATAATTTTTTTTCTGGATGTTATTGTTAAAATAAATAAAAACAAAGTAAATTATTTTTCAAAAATTTATATTTTTTTAAAATTATAACCTTTTTATGTAAATCAATATGGATCATATATATTTTTCAAAATATATTAAAACATAAATTATTTTATTATTTTGATAAATTTAATATGAATAATTATATGATATGAAATTATAATTTATTGATGTGATCAATATAATTAATTTATACAAAATTATTATCTCTGGTGTTCTTTCAAATATCAGAATATTCATTTCGTTTAATTAGAATAATATTATATTGGATTAATGACGTAATCAGTAGTAAGTGTCTAATTATTACATCAAACGCTAATCCGAAGTTATGAGTATAATTGTTGAGAGAAAATAAGAAATTTAATGCAAATGAAATGATTGCATAAATATGGGAAATAAAATGCAAGAATTAATATGTATAACTACCATAATGCAAAAATTATTATTCATTACTAAGAAAGAAAAAGAAAAGAGAGAGTGCTTATTTGGGTTGTGAGAGTGTTTTGTAAACATTATCCATATTTTGACTGCTTCGATTAAAGGTTTTTAAGTAAACATAGTAAGAAATCTCAATAATCTTGCTTGAACATGTATTCTCATTATAAGGTCCACTTTTGTTGTTCTTAATGTTTAAGGACATAGCCTTAACGGTTGGGCTTAAGGCTAGTCCATAGGGTACTCCAAGACCTCTTACAGCCACTTGTTTCCTTCATTCTGCTTACTTTCGCAAGACAGTTCCCTCACTCTCTCTTTTCTCCAACAGAGTTGTGCTAGGGTTTGGGCCAGTTCTTTGCCAAGCTAGCCAAACTCCATTTTTACTCCACGTAAGTTGGTTCTTAACTCATACCTTCTCTTATCTAACTTTATTTTCGTGGTTCCAACTAGGATTCATCTTGGTAACCTCGTTTTCGATCTAGTGTTAGTATTTCCAGCACACGAATCTGCTCCTGGAGTGTAGTGCTCATTTGTTGGGTGCCTATGTCTTTTGATAGCCTCTGTTCAGGTAAGGGAAGTTAGGGTTTCATGTTTTTATAATTATTCTGCATGTTGATAGACTATTTCATGTTCTTAAATGCTTGTATGGTGTTGAGTTGGTGTGAATAATGTATGGTGTATGTCTTTGGTTTGAATCTGGTGGTGGCTGCACGCATGAGAGTAGGTGGGTTCTGCTGAACTCGGCCAAGCGAGCTGGGTGGTCGCTCAAAATGAAAAGCTCCCGCTTAAGCGAGGAGCTCCCGCCTGAGCGAGAATAGCAACAACTCACCCCCTCTCTGTTTCAAGGGCTCGCCTAAGCGAAGGCCTCTAGCCTGAGTGAGAGCAATCTCACTTGAGGGAGATGGGCTAGCTTGAGCGAGACCTCGACGTGCTCTCTGTTTGTAGTCTCTTTCTCAGGCGAGAGCTGGTAGCTTGAGTGAGGGGTTCCTCTCGCCTGAGCGAGAGCTTTTCAGCTTGAGCGAGATTGACAGAGTTGGTTGGATACATGTATGTTTTTAATGATTGGATGGTTTGTTGCTTTAAAAAGTTTAAGTATGATGCTTTATATGTTCTATATGATATAATGGTACTGGAATTGATGAGCTTGATATGAATAAAGTCATGAAACATGGTTGGTTGGTTAGTTGGATGTTGGCATGAGATTATTATGCTTGATAAATTTGTGGTTGGTTGGAGTGACATGGTTGTGGTATGAGATTGATGTAATTTCATGAAACTCTTGGTGAGATTTCATGGTGGTGTGGGATGTGATGGACGTAATTCCATGAATCTCTTGGTGAGATTTCATGGTGGCGTTGTAGTGTATATAATTAGGTAAGGATTCAAGTAAGGATTGCATCTTGAAACTCTAAATAGTCAGTTAGTCTCACATAGAGCAGACTGACTCAAGCGGTGAGAGTAGCAGGAAGCTCTAGTCTTTGGTAGGATAATGGCTTTAGATGTTTGAAGGCTAACCTTGTGCATGGTAGGGTGAAACTCATTGGCAATGACTTTACAGAGCAATAAATGCTTGGATGATTGAGTCCTCGAGTCTTGCTTATTGGCTATCACATGCTTGGATGATTGATGTGTACCTGATTTTAAATTGCATGCTTAATTGTATGATAAAGACCTTTTTACTCTAGCTTACCCTCTTGCTTGTGTCTGTCTTCTTGTGTGGTTTTTCCTTTTTGCAATGATCACCAATTCCTTGGTATGAGCAGATACGGGAACCCCTGGTGATCGTAGTGATGAGGGGAATGTTGTAGCTTAGTTGGTCATGGATTGATGTTGGGCTCATGTTTGAAGGACCTTTGTTATATTGTAATCTCTTGCTCGATGAGCAAGCTTGAACATCCGTTGAACCTTTTATATTTTGTTCATGGCATCGTGGTGTGCCTTAGTCTTTCTCTTCGAATATATTTTGGATAACTGTAATGGTTGATACATATACTCCATGGCGTTGCTCTTTTATAATATATTATTTGTGATGTTTCATTTATAGGATTTATTCTCTATTAAATGGGATGTTACTAGGGATGTCAACGGGGCGGGTAGGGTACGGGTAGTAGTTCTCCCGTACTCTACCCGCTGGATAAATATATGCCCCGTACCCGTACTCATATCTCTCGGGTATCCATTATGCGGGTACCCGCCTATTTTTTTCATATTCGCAGGTATCCACGGGTACCTGCGGGTATTTGCAAAATTATTTAAAAAACAAATATTTAATCATAAATTCAAATAAAATAAAATAAAATAAATAAAATGCATCACTGTCATATAGTTTAAATAAAGTTCAAATAAACTTAAGTTGATAGTCCAAATAATTGTAAAAGTAAATATAAATGACGTTCAACCCAATGGAAATTCTTTAATTAGTGCTTTGATCAACAAACTCACTTTCTCCGATTGATTCCTGAAAAATAAAGAAATAATAAACCTCAATTGTCACGTGCCAAATATTCTTATTTAGATTCCATCATTTGACGACAAGCATACCATAAACGTCATTGTCTACATAAGGTTTGATGTATATGCCAAATTTCAAAAAAAGGAAAGAGAAGAATGTCAAGGGGTGTAAGTTTAGCGGGTACGAGTATCCACGGGTACGGATACTATGATACTCGTACCTGCCCGTTAACATGCGGGTATCAAAAATACACGTACCCACGGGTAGCGGGTATCCATTTTTAATATCCGTTTTCTACCCGTTGCGGGTTTTATCTGCGGATACCTGCGGGTACGGATTTTTTTGACATCCCTAGATGTTACACTCATCATGATCGAATCTTAAACATATCTCCATTTAAGAAAATTATTTATAAAAACTTCATCAATCAATAAATATATATATATATATATATATATATATATATATATATTGTGTGGTGTATAAATTAGTATATAAATGAAAGTAAGTTTTTTAAATTTTAATATATTGTATGTGATTAACATCTTTAAAAATTTTATATATTCGCAAAAAATATTTTTACATTCCCAAATTTATTTTTAAGATTCGACTCTGAATGTAAATGTTTACAATTAGTCAAAGAGAGAGAGACAGTAGTTGAATTAAACTTTTGGAGGAATTTTGGTCCATTATGAAGCAAGTTTACAGAATTAGTAAACTATACGTATCTTAGTTCTTTCTATAAATGTTACTATAAAGAAAATGAGTTAGATTGATAAAGCAGAAAACAACCTGTGAAAGAAACAATGTTCGGATTTTTACAACCAAACCAATTATACTGTTCCATTCTTCTCAACTTTTTATTTTTATTTTTTCTTGTCAGTATTTATTTATTTATTATTATTATTATTATTATTATTATTATTATTATTATTATTTCATACTTTTATAGGCTTTAAAGTATTGTATGCTTTTTACTAATTTGAAACTACCTTTGTAGAACATGTTCAGAAATTGACAGGGGTATATATGTGCGAAAAAAGAGGAACATTTTTTATGTTTAGGAACTAAGGGCAATATGAAGGTTATGAAAAGAAAACAAAAGCAAAATATGCTTAGAAATCAAATTCGATATAACTTTGTATGGTTTGGTAAAAGATATATTTGTTTTCTTTTAAAGCACAAACAATACAGCTACGAAGAATCTTGTGTATTTTATGCTTTTATAAGCTTACATGAGTAACACACTAGCTATGTATTTTCTATTCTAAAGAACATATTTCCATGTTCTTTGTGTATCAGCAATAAAGGAGTTTACTTTAAATTTAAACACTCTCAAATTAAAAAAAAAATAACGTCTCCAAACTCTAAATTAAATATATTGATTTTCTTAAAAAAAACTATTTTTTGTCATTAATAGTAAATTTAAGAAACTATTTTTAAAAATTAAAAATTAAAAATTTTGTGATCAAGATCGGACTCAGCTTAATGACTAAAAAGGTAGAAAAATTATTAAAAATAAAGACAAGTTAATAGGGTTCTTTATGTGCTGGTGAAGGATGTACTATACCATATTATAATAGGATCACAATTACAAGAAAAAAAAAAGGGAAAGTGCATGTGATGTCTCCATTCATTGAGCACATTTGTAAAACCTGTGTTGGGGTGTGTGTTTAAAAAATTACTTAACTTTGGTTTATACTAGTTTTTCATTAGCAATTTTAATTCCCCTATTTTAAAAAATCTGTAATTATGGTCTTTCAATTTAACATAATTTTTCTTTTTTAATTAATAAAATAATTTGCATGATATATTTTAACTTTGTGTTTGGACGAAACATTTGAACAATTCTAAAAAATAGAAATGTATTGGATTTGAAATTCTTGTATTTGAATTCCCTTTATTTTTTAAATAATTTGTTTGGTTAGAGTTTGAAATATCTCATATTTCAATTTCTTGTTTAGATAAAATAATTGAATTTCTCTTACGAGATAAAATTTTATTTTATCCATGAGTGGGAACTAACTTTTGGCTTCGTTTATAAAGATTTTGTGTAATGTCCCATTTAATTTATAAGCGTAATTAAAGAAACGCTACACATAGATAGTATAACAACGAAGTCCTGGGAGTCTTTAACGTCACCCCTCCAAAACTAGGCACACCACGATGCCAACATGAAACAGTTGAAAGGTCTAACAGATGAAGTAGAGTACTAAGCAGAAAATAATACATGGGCCCTGACCCTAAAGAAAAACCCATCAAGAAAAAGATCCAGTCTACGCGGAGGACTATGCAGCGGAACTATCACCACCCTGTTGCCCGCGAGTGTTCCTCGCATCTGCTCACACCAACAAGTTGATGATCATCGCAAGAGAGAGTACCACACACCAGAACACACAACAACCAAAGTAGGGTAAGCTAGAGCACAAAAGATTTCATCCATCAAATCATATATAATTTCACAATATCATACACTTAATTCAACCAAGCATGTTATGACTTTTCAGGCAATACACTACAACACGACTCGACTCATCCAGATACATATAGCCTGGTCGGATTAAGCAGATGCTTGCACTTGTGGTGGATACCTCTACTCACCCCCGAGCTATGTGTTACAAATGTTACAATGAATCAATTTTCCTCACCACAAGATTAGCCCTTAATGAATTTCAGGCCTCTTGCTACTCTCACCACAAGAGTCAGTACGCTCTAAGGAGACTAACTGGCTCCTTAGAGTGTCAGGATGCAATCCTTACCTTGAATTCTTACCTAGTTATACAGATGGGGCACCACCGTGGACACCCACTAACAAGGGCCATGGAATTACGTCCCGACCACTGAAGCGCAACCCGGAGGTCTCACCTAGAGACTCCAAGGAATTACACACTGACATGGACCAACAATCATAAATCAACAATCAGAGAACACTAATCATGATTACAATTCCATACCAACCCCTGAAAATAAATCCTCATTTGTATCGCATGTTGAATCCACACCACTAGTCATTACCACCCCATGAGTATAGGGCCTCAAATCATATCAATACCATGTCTCTTTGATTCCAACCCACTCATTCATTTCACATGCCAAGTTCCCACAATATCCATCATTCACCATTCATGAATTACGTCATGCATACATAGCGATCCATTATATATTTCTCATCATAACAATCATACCCAACAAATACCAATCATCCAAAAGAAATCAAGCAACCAAATAGCGTACTGCCTCGCCCAGCCCCTCGCTCAGGCTGAAGGGTCTCGCTTAGGCGAGACGTTCTCGCTCAGGCGAGTCCCCTTCGCCTAGGCGAGGGCTCGAAAAAGGAAACAGGAACCAACACGGGATCTCGCTTAGGTGAGACCTCTCTCACCTGTGCGAGATACTCGCTCGCTCAAAATAATGAGCTGGTCGCTTGGGCGACCTTTCGCGTAATAGGGTTTGGGCGAGTCCTTGTCCATCTCGCCTAGGGGAGACTGGCTCGCTTGGGCGAGATTAGCAGGTCTCGCCATTGTTTTCCTGCAATAGTCACCCACACCAAAACCAGAACAAAGCATTCATCCATTCATAGTTAACATATCATCGCATCAACCACATGAACTCGAAATAACAGCCAACAACATGGAAACCAGTAATATAGTAGTAAGCCAGAGCTTCCCTACCTGGAAAAGGGTTAGTGGAGACCTCAACGGCACTACAACGAGCATTACAACTCTAGGAATGGACTAGAGAGCTGAAAACAGGAGAGGAGACGGGACCAATGGGTGGATTAGTACGAAACCCTAACTGGAAAAGTCAAGGGAGATCAATGGAAACCATACGAGCTAGAAAGAAATACTTACGCGGAGTAAGAGCTGGATTTGAGTTAGCTCGAAGGGGACTTAGGGCAAACCCTAGCAAAGCGTTCTGTGAGGAAAAGGAAAGGTGACGACTGCTGATTCTTCTGCAAGAGTGAAAAGTATGGATTAAGGCAAATTGGAAATGGTTTTATCAATTAGGCCAGCCCTAAGCCCAATTACAAGGGGCAGCCCTTTACTTTAGGGCAGAAAATAATAAAGCAACTTTAATGGGCCTTACATTTTGGATTTGCTCAAAATGATCAAATTATATCCGATTTCGTGTCTACTTTTCTAGTCATTTTAGATGCAATTTTAAAATATTAAATTTTCTGTTATTTAAATCGCATATCTCCATCACTTGTAGTAATTTATCATTCCATGAATGATTGACAGAAAAATCAATTTACTTCAATGAATTTCAAGTTTTTATCTAAAAAAGATAATTTTTATTTTTCCTCTCTTTAAAACAAAAGTTAAATAAAAAAGGTTCCCACCTTTAATATATAAAATTTTAAAATCAAATTTTAAAAAAATATAATCTATTACATATTAAGAAAAAAATATACTAGCAAAATTACTACATTACCATTCTCTTTTATTGACACGTGTCATAAAAATTAGTTTTTTCGTCATTTTAAAACTTTGGTACAAAAGGACACAGGTTCAAATCCTACAAAAGTTAATTTGTTTTTGTTATTTTCATTTATTTATGATTTCGACTATAATATTAGTTATAAATAATATTATTATTTGTAATATTTTTATAAGTATTAGTATTTATATTATTAATAATATTATTATTATAAATATTATTTATTTGATAGTAGTAAAATTATAACAAATATTAGTATTATTATAATAATAACAATAATTTTTATTATTATTATATGCTACTATTATATATTATTACTATTAATATTATTGACATTATTAGTAGTAAAGTTATTACTTTTATTTGTAATATATAATATTATTACTATTATATATTTTTGTTAGTAATTACGTCTCAATTTTTATTAGATTATGATAAATTATTTTTTTGTCTTAAACTTAAAAAAATAGGTATATTGATAAATATATGATTAGTTTAATATTTCACTCAAACATTTCATTATTGAATTATGTCAATCTTTGACAAAAACAAACAAATTAAACATATTTTACTTGATTGATTGTCTAATTCGTTTTATTTAACTCTTAATGTTTCATTTTCTATAACCAAGATTATCAAAACAAAATTCGAAATAAGATGAAAGATGAATTTCTTGAACACAATATGATTATTTACATTAAAAAAGGAATAACTGAATATTTTTATTTTGAATAAATTATTGATGAGTTCAAAAGTTTTTACTATAAATTATTTTGGCTCCTCCAAAATTATTGGTCAAGATCATGTCACGGGTTATTATTATCAACTATAACTAATAATCATTATTACTATCAACTATAAATATTATTATCATTATTATAATTATAATTATTTCTATTATTATATTATTAATATTATTATATTACTATTATTATTATTATTATTATTATTATTAAGAACTATAATTATTATAATAGTTATTATTATTATTATTGTTTTTATTATTATTGTTAGATACACATTTTACTTTTACTTACTATGTAGGAATCAAGTTTCAATTAGTTGTTATTTTTTTTTGTTTTGTGGTTCATTTATCTTTTCATTTGAACAATTATTTCAATTTAAAAAAATAGTTACTAAAATTACAAAAATAATAAAATTGAAAAATAATTTTTTTATTACACTATAACTAATAATCATTATTACTATCAACTATAAATATTATTATCATTATTATTAATTATAATTATTTCTATTATTATATTACTATTATTTTTATTATTATTATTATTAAGAACTGTAATTATTATAATTGTTATTATTATTATTGTTAGATACATATTTTACTTTTACTTACTACGTAGGAATCAAGTTTCAATTACTTGTCATTTTTTTTTTTTGTTCATTTATCTTTTCATTTGAACAATTATTTCAATTTAAAAAAATAGTTACTAAAAGTAGTAAAATAATAAAATTGAAAAATAATTTTTTTCATTATACTATAACTAATAATCATTATTACTAT
>Ga0214543_1001473_pt1 | contig 45458 bp, 15 predicted proteins | sample CNSS2metaG_FD_160094 | JGI IMG/M metagenome (GOLD analysis project Ga0214543, IMG submission 160094) | Root nodule microbial communities from cowpea collected in UCLA plant growth center, Los Angeles, California, USA - CNSS2 | ecosystem: Host-associated > Plants > Roots > Nodule | place: USA...
TCAAGAATCAATCGGAGAAAGGAGACTTGTTGATCTAAGCACTAATTATGGTTAAATATTTATTTTTTAAAATATTTTTGTAAATACCCGCGGATACCCGTGGATACCCGCGGATATGAAAAAAATATACGGGTACCCGCATAACAGATACCCGACAGATATGAGTACGGGTACGGGGCAAATATTTTTCCAGCGGGTAGGGTACGCGGACCCGTACCCTACCTGCCCCGTTGACATCCCTAATCATGACCATGATATTTTCGATTTTAAACTATGGTTAATAATAAAAGTCGTAAACAATTATACATTAGACTACAATTTTTGGCAAAATTTTAGCCCATAGGCTTAAAAAAAATTTAAAAATTCAAATAGGTTACGATTGAATGAAAAAATCGTAATTGATTCATGACTATAGGTTATGGTTCACTTTTTATCCAACCGTAACTTATTATGAAATTAAAAAAAAAAAGTTTCATTTTAGTAACTCCTACACCCTATCAAACAGCCAGAAAAATTAATCATCACCATATAGCATGGTTGAACCAGAAACAGACAACATAAAAATTTAATTTTTACCACTACTAATCATTTTGAGAAATTACTAAAAATAGATAAAAATTGATTGTTTACTCTATTTTTTTTTTTGCTAACTTCTATTACTTATATTTGTTTGAAAAGTGTATAGTGGAGAAAAAGACTGAAATAATCGTAACTTTTGAAGTGCACCTAAGATGAATAATTGTTAAAGGTGAAAGAGAGAAACCATTTTGAAGAAGCTTGGGAGTTCCAACAATTTCAAAATTGCACAATTTGCCATCTCTTTTATATTTTTAAGTATTTTTCTTCATTTATTAAAATTAGTCAATATTATCAATTAAAAAATTGAATTATTTTCGGATAAAATTGGTATATTTATTAAAAGTTAAAATTATTATTTTAAAATGAATTAATTCCAATAAAATCACTGACAAACCGAAAAGTTATTTAATCAAAGAATTTTAATAAATTCACACTAAAAAAATATTTAAATAACAACAAATTTTAGTGACAAAATGATTAATTCTTACTTATTTATATATTAATTTATAAACTAAAAATTATGGATAAATAAATTTTTTTTGTTATAAATAAAAAGTTATAATTAGTCTCTAAATTCATATTTAAGATTAGAAATGTAAATATTGGTTTAATCTGTGAGCCAACCTAACTCATCATAGGTTCGAATTGGGTTGGTCTCGAGAAAAATTCTCTTTTTTTATAAGTGGGTTGAATTAAGTCCAGCTCACTTAACCCACGGGTTTGAGTCGGATTAAAGTGGGTTGACCCACTTAACCCACCAACATTTTTTTATAATTTTTATAAATTTATTTTGTTATAATTATTTAGTACTTATAATTATATAGGTTCACAATTTCATATTTTTAAATGTTATAATGTTGCTCGATAATATTGGAACAGTTTGAATGTTTAATTAATTTGTTTGTCATGTTATATACGTTATATGTTGATACCTTAATATTTAATTATTATCATTATAATTAATATTATAATATTTCAATTTCAAGAAATAAATGAACACTTTAATTCCACTACTGATATTAAGCCAATTTATTTTCATTGCAATGCAATACATATATAAAATAAATTATAAAAAAAATGTATGTAAGTAAGTTAACTCACTAAACCACCAACTCGTGATGGGTCTGACCAGGTTATAAAATTTTTAGCTTACTGAAAAGTGAGTCGGGTTGAGCTGACTCATCTTTAACTAACCTGTAGTGAGGCAACCCGTTTGAGGCAGATTGACTCTTTTTGACACTCCTAACTAAAGTAGTTTATGAATTTGTTTCTAACTTAGTCATTACCATCACTAGAGTCTTGAGTGCACAAATATTGATTTATAAATTAGTCTCTAATTATAAAAGTGGTATCTAAATATATTTTTTGTCACTAAAATTAATCACTGTAATAATCTTCTGGAAGATATAATTTTAAAAGAGTTTATAAAATATTATACATTGTAACTACCCAATTTTTTAACTTGTTAATCATTAAAAATATTATTGATATAATTTTTAAAAGAATTACGATAATAGAAAAATAATTAGCCGAGAATACATTTCTCAACTAATATCAATTAATTTGAACAAAAATCAGTTTTCCTAAATCAACTAGGGTAATTTATGTTAACACTGCACCATACTAGTATAATTTATCATCTGAAATGTTTTTTTTTTGACACAGCTAACTAGTATTATATAATATTAGTATTAAAAGTGATTTTTTCTTTTACATTCTGGAAAATGAAAGTACATAATTGTTTATAATAATCAAAATCAAAAGCAATTCACATGATCAGACTTTGCTTTTTTAATCGCCGTTACCGTAAATCCGCTGGTTACCAGACAAGCCAAAACTGATGACGGAATGCTTCTAAAACAATTCATAAATCATTGACAGCAAAAAATGCTTCACCAACCAAATGTCGTTACTTCACGATTCTCAACTATCTAATCTCATCGAATCTCTTTAAGTTAGATAACCTCTTTTTACCCAAAACTAAATAATTATAATTTGGTAAGCCTAATTTTTATTCCTTTTTTATTTATATTTTTTTTTGAGTTAAAGTTGGGTAAGGTAAGGTAAGTGTTTCATTTTGCATTTTACACTTCGCCTTTGCACTGGTCACTTCACACAGTTACTCACTTCAACACCGACTCACAGTTTCTCCAACAAATTTCAATGGCGCCGTCTTTCGCAATCAACGGTGGCTTTCCCGGCACCAGAATCACTCCTCCTTCCGACACCGGCCGATTCGCCGCCGTCTACAGCGAGGTCCAAAACAGCCGAATCGACCACGCGCTCCCTCTCCCCTCCGTTCTCAAAAACCCTTTCGTCATCGTCGACGGTCCCCAAAGCACCGCCGCTGGCAATCCTGGTCTCTCTTTCCCTCCATTCGCTACTTCAATTTTCCGTCAACACTTCCATTTCCATGTAATTTGAGATCTTATCTGTATCTCTTCTTTTGCAGATGAGATCGCGAAACTGTTCCCGAACCTGTTCGGACAACCGTCGGCGAGTTTGGTGCCGAGTGATTCCGCTCCGCTGCATGTGAATCGGAAGCTGAAGCTTGGCGTGGTTCTGTCCGGTGGTCAGGCTCCTGGCGGTCACAATGTGATTTCTGGAATCTTCGGTAAAGGATAATTTACATTTCAATTGAATTTAATCAGAGTGTTTAATGTGTATGTTTTTAGGTTTATTAGGTTTAAATTTGAACGTTTGGTTTTCGTTTTAGATTACCTGCAAGACAAAGCAGAAGGAAGCACATTGTATGGTTTCAGGGGTGGTCCAGCTGGCATCATGAAGTGCAAATACGTTGAACTCACCTCAGAATATATTTATCCTTATAGAAACCAGGTTTATTTTCCTAGTTACAACTTTCTATAGGTGTAGTTGGGCACAATTTGTCATCGTCATTATTATTGATTTTATTGTTCGAATAAAAATTTAGTAGTTGCTAATTGGAGCTTCGCGTATTCCCTTTGTACATTGACTCTTTAACTGGTAACATCGGCCTTTTGTTTTCTTCAAGTAAGGTTTCTGGATAAACATCTGTCTTTGACTGTGATGTTGTTTGTAATTCTTGACTTCTGAATCTGATGCCGTAAACTTTATGCTTTTGATATGCCTTCTGTGGGTCAGTCGTGTCTGTAAATGTTTCCAATTGAGTTGTCCTGCTGTAGTTGTTGCTACTTTTCCCTAGAAATAATAATCAGGAGATTGTGATGGCTAGTGGGAATAAGTTCTATTGGCAGGGTGGTTTTGACATGTTGTTGCTATTTTTCCCTAGAAATAATAATCAGGGGATTGTGTTGGCTAATAAGAATAAGTTCTTCTGGCAGGGTGGTTTTGACATGATTCGTAGTGGGAGGGACAAGATTGAAACTCCAGAGCAGGTTGGCTTACTGTGTCTGTCATTCTGCTGCTTAAACTGTTCATTTGAACTCTTGTACATCTTCAAGTCTGAATAGTAATTTATTTTACTTGTACAGTTTAAACAAGCTGAAGAAACAGTTCAGAAGCTAGACTTGGACGGCCTTGTTGTTATTGGTGGAGATGACTCAAACACAAATGCATGCCTACTTGCTGAGCATTTCAGGTTTCTATGAATGGACTTTTACTTTTGGCATGATCTGCATCCAGGAACATGGATTTCCCAACATTTTAATTTTTATACGCATGTAGTGGTCTTTAGCATTAAGGTCCATTATTTTAACTTTTAGTCAATGCTATTTCTAGTGTTGGGGTCTTCAATACCCCTTGACCTTTTTTTGGGATCGTTACTTCTCCAGGAACCAAAACATGGTTTTTGCTTGTTAATTTGTGATTGATCTACAATGTTTCTGTTTAATTATTGTTCGACTGATTCAAAATTATACAGGAGTAAAAATATGAAAACTCGTGTGATTGGGTGCCCTAAAACCATTGATGGTGATTTGAAATGCAAAGAAGTTCCCACGAGTTTTGGGTTTGATACAGCATGCAAGGTGTGTATAATTATGTATTGGTCTAATCTTTTATGCTATTGTAATATGTAAAAAAGGCAATTTTATCTTTGCAACATGAATAATTTGCATAACACAAACTATGAATGGGAATATCTTACTATATAAACAGGGAGTTTTTGAGAAATCGGATGCATTACATTTTTCCTCAGCAATGCAGTCAACATTTTCATAGAATTTTTTTTAACCTTTAATGTGGTCCTTCATTTTGTATATAATTTGTTGTATGTTCCATGAGTGGTACTTTTCTTTTTAATTTTATCATATGGTGTGCCATCTGGTTGGTCTTTTTGTGATGAATAGTCTTATGATATTTAAAACCCCCATTCCCATAAATTCTCTAAATAATGATTTGTAGTGCTTATTCTTTTAAATATGCATTTCATGCTTGCATGTTCTGACCCAGTTTACTTTTTTATATAGATTTATGCAGAAATGATTGGCAATGTTATGATAGATGCCCGATCAACTGGAAAATATTACCATTGTAAGTATCTGAAAAAAGATGGAAATATTTTAGAACTATAGCAATTATAGACTGGATGCTTCGCTGAGCTGTGGTTACCAATCTTTAATGCTTAACTTAGGACATTCATGTTTGCTTCCGTTACTTGGATATGTACCAATTGCGAGTACCACTTCTTTTTGATTCTGATGCGAAAATATGAAGTCAGTTTCAATGTTCTTTCTTTGGATTCTAAAATTGCGAAATCAACTATCCTAACGATGAAAGTATGGTATTGTGCTTAAAGGCCATTATTTGCTGCACATGCCTTATTCTTTTGACTCAAATATCCTGTTCACCCATCTGAATTTTATGCTTTGTCTGATAGACAAGAGTGAAATAGGTTAGATGGAATAAGTCGGAAGAGTAGAGAAATAGATGAAAAATAAAGTAGAAACTAAAGTTGGAGATACTCAAGCCGCCATTCACGTTGCGTCAAATCCAATCTTTCATGAGCAGACTACACATTGAAATTGATTGTTATTGTGAGAGAAGGTGCCCTCAGAAGAAATCATCATTGACTTTGTGAACTCTGGGGACCAACATGCAAACATACTCACTGAATCATGAAGAACCCTCATATTGATCACATTTTTAACAAGTTTAACTAGTATGACATACATGTGTTCCTACTTGAGGGAAGTGTTAAAGATATGATTTGATCATAGTAATTAGGGAAATATGTACACCTGATAATGAGGATAGTCTCCTTTATTAGCCATTATAAGATTTCCCTATATTATGCTTTGAATGATTATAAAGAAAGGATTTACTTTTGTGATTAAATGCACAATTCACAACGACAAAGAAAATCTTTAAATTTCATGACGTTTTATTAAGTCATTTTGCTCACTCAGTCTTTCCCTCACGCACTGTGTGTGTACCTGTTCATTTTTGCTATACTGAGTTTCAAACATTGGGTAAGAGATGGCACATGTATGCAGTTGTTCGGCTGATGGGACGTGCTGCTTCACACATTACACTGGAATGTGCTTTGCAAACTCATCCAAACATTACTATTATTGGAGAAGAGGTTTCTAATAAAGCTTATCATTTTATCTATGTTTGATCAGTGACTTGTCAGGGCTCTCATAAAAAATTGACTTGGCATGCAAGTATCTTATTTCAGGTTGCTGCCAAGAAGATGACGCTGAAAGATGTCACTGACTACATTGTGGATATCATTTCTAAAAGAGCAGAGGATAATTATAACTATGGAGTTATTCTTATCCCTGAAGGTCTAATTGATTTCATTCCAGAGGTAGCTATTCTTGCAAATCATAATCATTCGTTTCTCCCTGTGTGATGATGCTTTGGATCTGTTCATCTACAATCAAACGGAAGCACAGGTCAATGATGTCACTTTTATATTCTTTTTGTTTGCAGGTCCAACACCTTATTGCAGAACTCAATGAAATTCTGGCCCATGATACTGTGGATGAGGGAGGGCTGTGGAAGAAGAAACTCACTGATCAGTCATTAAATCTTTTTGAACTTTTACCTAAACCAATTCAAGAACAATTAATGCTTGAAAGAGATCCGCATGGAAATGTTCAGGTGCTTAATGGTGTTATAGTGCTATGCTTGCTGTGTTTATCTTGTCCTGTAATGCAATTTGACTGAACGTCAATGCTGGTATTTCTTTCCAATAGGTTGCCAAGATTGAAACAGAGAAAATGCTTATTCAAATGGTTGAAACTGAGTTGGAGAAGAGAAAGCAACAAGGCACATATAAAGGGGGATTTAAGGGGCAGTCCCACTTTTTTGGGTACTCCATCTAGTTTAGATGATTTCTTTGGTTTGCAAGGTTTGATGATATGAATTGTTATGAAAATGAAAAATAAGAGGTTCTGTGTTCGTGCTTTACAATTTGTCTTCATCCTGGGTTAAGAAAACTTTCTTTTAACCATACAATAGCTATCATTATCTTTGATTTCTTTTGTTAGAGGTTATAGTTACCTGTACTCTTAAAATATGCAGCTACGAAGGGAGATGTGGCTTGCCAACTAATTTTGATTCTTCTTACTGCTATGCATTGGGTTATGGGGCTGCAGCCCTCCTGCAATTTGGGAAGACTGGATTAATATCATCAGTTTGTGCCAATGCTCTTTTCATTTATGTTATGATTTCAAATTAAATATCTCTTCTAGATTGGTTTTAATGGTTGTTTTGATTTGTTTGATAATACTTGGGCCATCAACTCAGTATTTGGATTTGCTATGATATTTTGATCAGGTTGCGAATTTGTGTGCTCCTGTAGAAGAGTGGACTGTTGGTGGAACTGCACTCACTTCACTGATGGACGTGGAGAGGAGACATGGTATGCGTTGTGATCTATTGGACCTTTTGGTTTGCTCCAAAACCTTTTTTTTTTTTTTTATTCGTTACACCACATTTTTTCTCCATACTCACGGTCCATTTGATAGGAATGAAAGAAATAAGTGAGAAATACTTAAATAGGATGATGGAAAATAGAGTGTAAATGAAGGTGTTTTCTTTAAGAAAAATAGGAAAGATAAATATGTGAGAAATGGAAAGGTACCTGATAAGTTTCACAACTCGCCTCTCGTTTCTCTTCAATCAAACACATTATGTTGTGTTTCCCACCTATCTTTCACCTTTCCACTCTATTTCCCTTTTACCAAACAAAGGGTTTGGTCCATGTTTATGCCCAAATGTTTTTATAGTTTAGTATTCAGTACTAATATATTTTAAATTAGAAATATCTTTTTAGATGTATTTTATGGACTATCAATCACAAGGAATTGTTTCTTTTGATACTGATGGCAATATTAAAATTCCTGGGAATTTGTGTGCATTTCATTTATTTGAATGCTTTCTCCGATGTTCTCTGTTAATAAATTGTGAGGTTATCCTTTTAGGTAAATTCAAGCCTGTGATCAAGAAGGCAATGGTGGAGCTTGATGGTATGTATATATGTTCATTCTTTCTTTGCTCCCCAAACTCACTGATAACTATATTTTTCGTTCGCATGGAAGGGATAGCAATGAAATGAAGGAGAGAAAATTAGTCTTTTTTATGGGTGAATATTTTTTACCTTGTCATATTAATAACCATGACATGGTTGATTGCTCAACCTTCAAGTTCGTGTATGCAGAATTTCAGTTCTTTATAAATAAGAATTTTTCTGTGTCAGATATTATTGTGATTGTTTCTATGAATTCTCCAATTTTGTTGGATACTGATCGATTACATACATTTTTCACGTTGAATCTTCAGGGGCACCCTTCCTAAAGTTTGCCTCCTTGCGGGATGAGTGGGCCCTAAAAAATCGCTACATCAGTCCAGGTATGCACTGACAAGTTTATGCACTCATTGTTTATTTTATTTTTTTGCACCTGCCATACTCTTTTCTTTAGCTTATAACTTGTGTTGTCGTTTTTGTTTGTTAGAAACTATAAAATAACGCGGTAAGTTGCAATTTATTTGAATGTTGAAGTGGAGAAACGCTGATGATAATCATTACTGTAGGTCCGATTCAATTCACTGGGCCAGGATCAGATGCTATCAGTCAAACTTTACTCTTGGAGCTAGATGCACAAGCTTAGATATATTGCGAGTCCTTTTTTGATGGTGGCAATTAATGTTTTTTCGGGAAGTACTGCAAATATAATTGACCGGAGATTAGTCAAGCCGTTGTGTTTTTCACTTTGGAACTTTGCTATAGAAGAGTTTATGCTTTAGTCGATGTGTATTTATTGTAAACTCCTGTTGCCTCAAGATCATCGATTTATGTGTATGTTTTGGGAATATTTCGCTGCGTGATATTCTAGTTCAATGTTCATTTGTCTCACCATTTAGGTGCCACCACCGCAATGGTGATGTAAATTTAGTGCGAATTTTAAGGTGGATTGTGTTTGAACAAGAAAACCAAATGGTCTGTTTCAACGCTGAGTATTAAAACTCTGCGAAGTTGACCACAGTATCGAGTAGTGATTCTCGCAATTTACAGAAGAAAAATCCTTATAGCTAACTACTTGAATTAGTTTATTTAGACATAATATAAGTAGTTTTTGAAAAATGTAATAGTTGGTTTTCGGAAATATAATTTTCCACACATATGCCTAGAACTTTGGATTTGATGGTCTATATTCTTTGGCATAAATTCAATGTAGCTTGTAAAAATAATTTCCAAGGAAATAAGAATGTAATTTTCTTATACCTCCAACCGACATGGACAGGAATTCATTCTTTTACTTTCTGTTCCTTTGAAAGTCAACTGTCCTGTATCTATAAATATTTGCATGCGTACAAAGTGTAACAATCGGAGTTTAATTTGTTTTCTGTTTTGGGCGTGGTAACTAACCTTATTTTGCTTGCGCATGAATGTTCCTTGTTTCGTTTTCTTTCCTGCTTGGAGAGACTAGAGATTTCCTTGTTTTGTTTGATGCAATAATGAATATGTATGAAAATGCATTCATACTGCATCTCAAAACTAGAAGGGTTAAATATGTTTTTTCTTTCAACTTTTGATAAAAATTAATTAGTCTTTTTTGAAAATTTTGAATTAATTTATTCATTTAATTTTATAAATGTGTGAATTTATTCCTTTTATTAAGTTTATTTGTCGTTTCAAATATATTTTATTATAGTATTTTTATTTGTTTACATATCATTTGATATATCTTCGTATTAATGTTAAATGAGAAACATGTTTAAAACGTCAAATAAATTTAAAAAAAGTTAGTTTAAAAGATTAAATTTACATATTTTTAAAGATAAATAATTAAATGATTTCAAAATTTTTTAAAAAAAATCAATTCTAATTTTCACTAAAAATTAAAGAATTAAAAATATATTTAACCTAAACGAGAATAATACGTTAACAACTTTTTCTATTTTACAACCTAATGTGTCATTCTACTCGAAAAAAAATGTAAAATTTAAATCCTACCGAAAAACAAAGTGTAAAACTGAAAATGGAAAAATGATAGTTGACAATTTTTTTATCTTGCAACCTTATGTAACATCCTACATTGGAAAAAAAAAACTGTAAAATTGAAAATAGAAAAATGATAGTTGACAACTTTTTTTTTTCTTAGACAACTTTTTTATTTTACAATCCTATCGAAAAAAAGAGAGTAAAATTGAAAAAGAGAATGTTTTTTATCTTACTAGTGAACCATGCTCATTTAGTAACAATAAGTTTATCATGCTCGTACACAAAATATAAACAAATGTAATGTGATTAGAGGAAAGATAATAAATATTAATAAGATATACGGTATATTGCGCTATACATATTAATTTGAAGTGATAAGATTGATAACATGCATTCAAATCTACGAAACATTGAGTAGTGAATGCTTTCCCATCTTGCTGAATATTTATCGAAAACGTTGAAGGCCATAGCCATTTGAAGCTATACTCTATCACAGCATGCAAGAATAGGAGACAGTAGATGTACATCAAAACGTACGCATCTATTTCTTTTTCTTTATAAAATTATATACAGAATCTTACATTCAGATACAGCCACCACATGCTGCTCATCTATCAACTCAACCAACTTTAAGGTATACGATACGACTCAAATAATTACACAACAACACACGCACACTCAAATAGTCAGTGTCAATAACTATCTTCAGTTATCTTTTAGCTACTTATTCTGTGTTAAAGAGAAAAAGAAAGGTTCTTTTTTTCCTTTTACAATAAAAGAAAGAGGGTACAAAAACAGTAAAGGTCTTTCCTGTTATTCGTGCATGGAGCAACGAGTGTCCCATTCAGATGGAACTCATTGACATTGACAAAATAATGTCGATGGATTGTTTTGTATATTATATCTGATAAATTATTTTTCATAAATATTGTCTTTTAAAAAATAATATTGTTCAGAGTATTATATAAAATTAAATATAATTAAAATTAAATGTTTTAAATCTTCTAACTTTTAATGCAAAATTAATTTTTTTCTTTTTTTAAACTTTGAATCTTACATGTGTTTACTAACTTCACTCTCAATCCAAAACCTTAAGGCAATTATAATACTCTATTTTCTCATTTCTAGCTAATGTGGGACTTAGACTCACACTTGAATTCCTAACAATCTCTCCCTCAAGCGTGAGTCCCTTCAACCACAAGAGGAAAAGTATTCCTAACTACGAGTACTCCTTTTCTGTCCTTTTCTAGCCAATGTGGGACTTACTTACACTTGAATTTCTAACACACATATGAATATTCATGATATGATATTCATCACATAAATAATTTTTTAATGACATTTTATTAAAAAGAATAGATTATCGAATTTACAATTAAACTTAAAATTAAAAAATTAAAAATATATTTAACTCATATAATTATCTCTTTAAATTTTCTAAATATATTTTGTAGGACAAAAATATCATTTCTAAGGGTAAGAATTATTTATCATATTGATCTTTAAAATTAAGAAAATCTTTTTTTTAATTTAACTATTAGTTTAAAATTATTTTAGTCCTTAAACATAAGAACATATTTAGTATCATGCTATGATGTATGAATACGATATGTGTATTGGATATGACATGTATATGATTCGTTGATACATTTATTTTGAAAATAATAAGATTTGTACGAAATATATATATATATATATATAATATTAAAAAGTGTAAGATAATTCTTTAAAACATGATAAATATATGATTATTATTGTGTGAATCTAAATTAAAATCATATATATTAAAAGCTGTCAACATAAAAAATTATATACATCTTGACACGGATACATGACTCAAATTAAAGTATCAATATATCATAAGTATCATGTTACATTTTTTTATACCAACAACCCATTTTTTTATACCAACAACCCACGTTCACAAAAATATCATAACTATGAATGTTATTTATAAATATACTTAAAATATGTTTGGCTACATTTTAATATTCTCAAGATTTTTTTTTAAATTTTAAATAGAATAAAGTAAAAAAAATACAGCAAATTAACTTATAATATTATAGAACATGAGATTAAGTATATGTAGGTAATTTAATAAAAATGTGAGTGACATAATAAGCCACCTCAATTTCACCACCCAAACTATTGTATCTATTTACATATTATAATCTAACATTCTTAGTCAATATAAAATTTTTAACAAATATTATAACTTTTTGAGTCATAAATTTTTTAATTAAAGTGATTGACATGTAAAATAATTAGTTTTTTTTTCATTTTAAAAAATGTGTATGTATATTATATATCTTTTTGTTGATAATAGTCTAAGTGTGAGTCAAAAGTCTCACATGGAATAAAATAGATAAAATTAAACACTATATAAGAATAAAGACTTATAACACCATTATCTTAAGATTTTGAAGTAAAAGTAATGTGAAATATCTTATATGTGTAATATATATATATATATATATATATATATATATATATATATATATATATATATATATATATATATATATATATATATATAACTACAATCTTCCATATGACTATAATCATAACTCATGAAAAAATATATATAACCCAACACTTTGGACACATTATATTTTGACTTAAATCATTAAACATGGAAATTGAAAATTAACATGTATTGTTATAAGAAATATCAAAAACACAATGGATGGAGCCTAAGATATTTTTAGTGTTGCTTTTGTAACGTTGTTATAAAAGGCATTTCTTTGTGATGCTTTTACTATTGATCTTTTTGGTTACCCCTTGCCAATATATACCACTTAATTTTGTGCACCTCTTCCACAATATTGAACAACTACACCAACTTCTATCCATAATTGTACGATGAACAAATAATGTGAAATTATGGATTTAGATCCTAGTGTTTGTTGTTGCTCTCATAATACACAAAAATAAAATTGATAAAACAGATTCAACGTGTGTGCTGAGTTCGCTAAACACAAGTTAACACAAAGTTCAAAAACTTGGTTAACTAAGTATTACGTTGAGTCTGTTTTATCAATTTTATTTTCCTGCGTATTCTAAGAGTTATAAAATTACTACACTAATTTATTGATTCATAGTAGTAGTAAAAAAGCAAATGAGTTGTTGAGAAATATCATTGGAAAGATCAGTGTAGCAAATGAATGATGCATTAGTGAAACTGAAAGTGAAAGTGTTTTTTTGATAGCAACCATTTGAAACATTTAAATCATTAGACTTTTGCCCTTCATTATCGTGACTTTTCCTTTTGGTTTGTCTTTGCCATAATTATTGGATAATAACAATAATATTTTCTCAACATCAACCATTTGGTTTAGATATGACAATTTGAAGTGATTATGATAATATTCAATATGGACATTGTATGAGTTTGATTCATTCCTTTATCTCTTTTAAAAAAAATTGAACACATACCCGTTGCGTTTAATTATTTATAATAATTATAAATTATTAAACAAAAACTTGTAAGTTATTTACAAATTTTCATAACATTACCGTGAAGAAATAAAATTTAAATTTAATTTAATTCTACAAAATTAACATTTTAAGTAAGATTTTGACTTACTTATATAATATATAAAAATCGTCTATATAGTTGATATAGGATCTTCAATGGATCTCTTCATGTCAAACTATATATTTTTTAGCATGAGAGTAAATATTAATAGATGATTCGATAGCGAGTGGAATAATATATCATGTTAAGAAATAAATTTCAAGTTTCACTCAATCCTAAAAAAAATGATTTATAAGGTGTTTTTACACCAATTTATATATTATGAAATTGTCTTATATATAATTGATGTGGGATCTCGAAGATATACCTCATGAAATGAATTGATTTTAATGTGTAAATTTTTTTTACATATACGGAATCATTTGACTTATAAGATGTATCATTTGATTAATACTATTAAAACATTTAGCATTTGAATTATTAAAAATATATTTTTGGTCCCTTAAGTTAGACTTTAATTTGAGAATGGTTCATAGTCAAAACTTGGTCATTATTTGGTCTCTGCACATTTAAAATCGTTGTTTTTGGTTTTTATTTATGGACGACATTAAAAATAACAAATGGCGTGCCACGTGTTATTTTGTTTTATAAAATAAAAAACTATTGTCGGTCTAGCCGACACTTTTCATGAAAATTAGAAAAAATATGTTTTTGGTTCCTAAAGTTTCAACTTAATCTGGAAATGGCTCCTAATTAAAATTTGATCACTGTTTGGTTCTACAATTCAAAATCATTATTAATATATAATGATATTATTATTATATATTATTATTATTTTGAATGTACAGGGACCAAACAGTGACTAAGTTTCGACCAAAAACTATTTTCAAATTAAATTCAAACTTTAAGAATCAAAAGCATATATTTTTTTTCTAATTTTCATGAAAAGCATCGGCTAGGCCGACGCTATTTTTTTATTTTATAAAAAGTTAAATAATATGTGACATACCGTTTATTATTTTTAACACCGTCTAAAAATAGGAACCAAAAACAATGCTTTTGAAGGTGTAGGGACCAAACAATTACCGAATTTCGACCAGGAACCATTTTCAATTTAAAATCAAACTTAAGAGATCAAAAATATATTTTTTTTACAAAAATTATCTTGTAGAATAATTCTCCTAGGTTAGTCCAAGTTACTTATCCTCGATTTATGCCTTTGTAGAAAATTTAAATTAATTACACTTTAATTTTACATATTAAATTTTTTAAGTTTATATTAATTATATTTACAATTGTATTAATTAATTATAATATACTTAATTACATGAATTTTCATATTAATAATATAGTATATGTACTCTTTAGAAAAAAATTAATTGCTATTGATAATGAGAATGAGTGATCTCAAGTAGAATATTTATAACTTTTCTTAAATATTCAAAATAATAACTTTTTGTACCAATGTAAGAGATTTTAACATAATTATCTATTCTATTATATAAAGAAATTCATTTTTAATGTAAATATTTGATTTTTTAATTTAATTTTTAATAAGTAATTATTTTTCAAAACTAAAATAAATATTTTATTAATTTTATTATCATTTAAAAAATGGAACTGTTTAAGATTAATTTGACTATTTCTGTAAGTTATTTATTTCAAGTTTATTCTGTAAAGATATTTTATTGAATTAATAAAAACCGTTTTTGTAAAGAATTTTTACGATTGACTCTTAAATACTATAGAACTTTTGAAAATACGGAAATGTTTCATTCCAGAACTAGATAGTACAAATCAAGTAAATTATCTATCAATATAACATCGCTAAAGTTATAATCATCATATTAAAATACTACTCATTTTAAAATAAAGAACGTTGTAATTTTTTAAAATTCTAAGCTTAATTCTTAATTTAAAACAATAATATATTACGAGCATTATAAATATAGTAAGTAAAATAGAAAAATTATTATTGTATAAATGTTTCATCTGTGTATAAAACATAAAATTTAAATTATCATGGTATTTATAAATTAAATTGTAATCTCATTTATGAGAAAACATTAAAATGAAAGCTAAAATATTTTTAAATTTATTTTTATGAAATTTAATAATATTCTTATTATTTCCCTTTATATCGTGATTTTCTACATTCTTCAACAATTACATATTTTGAACATTACTCGTAAAATGTAATACAACTTAATATAATTTCTAAATATCATTGGATATTTTGAACATATTGTGCACTCAAATAAGCATGTTAATGCTTAGTGTGGTTACTGTAGAGAAAATAGTTATCTTCTGTCTTATTTTTTTAAGAAAATAAATCAATCAATTAAATACGTAATTAAAACAGCATTACTCCCACTTAATATTAATGATGGAATACTTTATAACCGTTAATTTTCTCTCCCATTTTATAAAATTGAGAATATTAAAATACACAAAAATGACATCAAATTAGGACATTTGAATTATAAAAATGAACAAATGGAATTTGATAGTTTGTAGTTAGTATCTACTCATAAACTCAAACTTATTAAAATCCAAATTGAGAAATTTAAAACTTAGCTTTTGTCTTTCATAAAACTCAGTCTCTACTCATATTCATAGAGTAGGGCAAATCTTATGAAACCTAGAGGAGGGAGATTTGATTGCATGTGAGTCGGATTTAATGATATCATTATGAAAATCTCAAACATTGAATCCTAATTATTAAAACACCAAACATAGACATTGCTTGCAAATATTGCAGGAAATTCAAAATCTATATCATTGCTGAGAATTTAGACAAAGATATTCATCGTTTCCGAATGGGTGAATTTGGATAAAACCTAATGAGGTAGCTTCAGAGCGAGAATACCAAGCATTACAATAATCTTAAACTGAAGTATTACGAAGAAAAACAGTAGTTAGATTGAGAAAATTGAGGATTAAAATAGTAGTAAGAAGAGAACAAGTTCCAAAGGATTGTACTTAACAAATGAAGACTTGAAAGAAGAAATTAAAAATGTGTTTGATGTTTTCGAAATGGTTAATGGGTAGCATGTGATTTTTCCCGAAGCAGTGATAATTGGTTGTGAGCTTAATGGGCATTAAGATGAGTTGGTTGGTGAGCATCACATCGTAACTAACAACACAAGAAAGAAGAGTGAGAGCAAAAGTCATTCAGAAATGAATATTGAATTGAATCAGAAAGAAAGAGGGAAAAAAATGAGCACAAAAGTCAATAGGGTAATTATGGACAGAGGCAATCGAGAAAGACCATGCCTTAGTTTTGGGAGCCATGCCCTCCGATATACCCTCCCAAACCTTATATATAGGTCCTTTGTCCTGTGCTGTCTCCAATATATGTCTCCAATATATAGCTATGCTTCTTTCATTTTTTATGTTTAACCGGAAGGAACGTGGAGTTCAGACTTTTTATTGACTTTTTTTTATGTTGTTCTCCTGAACATTAAAAATATACTAAGTTGGTATTTTAAATATTTTTTTTATATACTTTAAAACATCAAAATTAGTGATAATTAATGTATTATGAAGACACGGTACAAAAGAATCAGCATAGAATCCAAATTCAAAACATTCACATATCACCTCTATGTCTTCCGATGTTACCAACTTTTTTAATGTTTAATCTAAATTTATGTCTCTTTATGATGTTACATGTACAATGTTAAGTTAGGGTTTGCTTCAAAGCGTACACTCGCGTGTATGTATATATATAAACATGTAGTTTTGTTTTCCAAAAACATAAAAGTCACTCGTATGTTATTTACAAAAATTATGAGTATATATAGTCGATAGTGTAAAAAGTTCTTACATTATCAAATATAAATAAATTATTATATATAATAAGTTTGTCAATTGTATGCTAATTAAAAAAAAAATTATAGTCATGCATGTAAAAATGAAAATAAAACGTATAATTTGTTTTAAACTAATATAACACACTATAGCATACTATTAAAATTTGGAGACGATTCTCCCAAAAATTTCCCATTTATTCTATCCATTTGAATATGATTTCTTATTTGTTATTCTATACATATTACTTATATGTATAACAATAACTAATCACAAGTCATTTTATAAATGGTAAAAAACTAATTTGTGTTCTCGTAAAATATTATTACTATTATTATTATTATAAATCTTATTAATAATTTTACAACACTATTAATAAGCAAACGCGTGATTTATCCATAAGAAAAAAATGGCAATGTTTTTGCCTTGGCATCACATGACTCCTCTTTTTGCCCCCAAACAAACAAACGCCATTAACACTACCTTCCACTTACCTTTAGTGGGCCCCACTTCTGTGTCCACTAGTAAGGGGCCCACTTTAGATTTTACGAAACGAATGGGCTTGAGCTGGAGCCCATTTACGTTTGGGTTTCTTCTTAGGCACTTCTCTGCCACTACATGACAACCGTAATAACCGTCTCATTTTGATGCATCCACCCTATCCCATGTCGCCATTTCAGAATTTAATGATTCATTTGTTTTATTTGCTCAATTTTATTAAACACAAAAATTATCCAAAATTTCTATTCATATTTTATTAACATATCTTCGTGTGCCCAAAAATTTTAAATTCAAAAACAAAAATACTCTATCAACAAGAACATAAATGATAAATGTGATGAAAATTGAAAATGCAGATGAAAAATTTTCAGTAGAGCATGATTGGTGTGTAATAATAGGGATAAAAGTCAACATTCACCAATTGGACACTATGGTTTGTCTCATGATATTGTTGATATGACATTATTCTACAACTGAGGAACCATATATGCATTGGTGTAAGATTCAGATTCAACCTTTTTCTCTATTTTCATACAAAACATTGTATTCATGTTATCTGCAAACACGTAACTACAAAAAAGGATTCCTTTCTATCATATTCTATCATCATAATAGAATATCCAAGAAGATAAATGCATACTAGTAAAGTTGGTGACTCTGAAAATCAAATTTGTATCTAATTTTACGTAATACACCTAAACAATGAACTTTGGACTAAAAATACATTGAATTCCATAATGATAATACAAGAAAATAAAAATAATAAAAAGACCCAATATGTGTCAATAAAATGCAACTTATCAATTATATATATAATATATGTAAATTAGATCTAATATAAAGATGTCAATAAAATCACTTTGTTTTACAAATTAATATAGTCATAGGATTATAAATTGTTGTTAGTTATAATTTCTAAAATATAATAATATCGTTATAAAATAAAAAGTATTGAAAAGAAAAATAAATTATACTTACAAATAATCTATAAATGATAAAAAAAAAAGAGATAAATAAAGCAAAAAGTAAAGAGAATACAATTAGATACTTGCCCTATATAAGAGTCCAAAAGTATGAAACAACAAATGCCATACTCCTTATGTTACCCTTTTGTTATGCAGTTTTTATTATAATCTGATAAGTTTATAAAACATTGTGAATTTTTTTTTTCAAAAACTGAGTATTAACATAAAATATTAATATATAGAAACTATGATCGATGATTTTAGATAAAATAATGATATTTTAATAATTTTTAATTCATTATTTCAATATTTTTTAATTACTTATTTTGTTTTTTTAATAATATAAAGTGATGATTCAAGAATAATTAAAATAATAGATTAAAAGTAAAAAAAAATTACCATTATCTCTCTATGAATTTTCTTTTTCGAAAAAAATTAAAAATTATTTTTTTAGTTTAAAAATGTTTTACACAATCGTATTAATCCATCGTCATTACATTTTGACGTGTTATGATTTCATTTGTTGAAATGATACATGTACGAAGGTAGAATCCACGATAATTTCCTATTCAAAGTGTACAATATGGGTAAAAATCCTTGCTATAATCATATTAATTCCAATCACGCCTTTTAAATCATACAGTCCTGGTTACTTGAGGAGAATCATTTTTTTTTTTTAACTTTAGTTAGAACCAAAAAGGACTTAAAATATTGAAAATTATTTGGTAGATTAGTTTATTTTATTAAATTATATATGTATATATATATATATATATATAAAATAAAGTTGGATAAAATTAATAGTGGAAGGATTAAGAGAAGAGAAAAGATAATGTGATGTCACATCTTGGAATAAGCATTGCAGAAGGAGATGAAAGTGGGGTTGGGTGTACCAAAGCTCTAGCATATGAATGGCTGAGTTGTTTAATTAAATACAGAGTAATTATCCTCTTTCCAACCAATAACTATATGCCAAATGGCATGCTTTATGTGACACATGCCCTTGCCTGCACCAAAAATAGCCCTAGCCTTCTATCTCTCTCACAAATAAGATGAAACCTCATTTAACACTTTAAATTTCATTTCTTTTAAGTACATATTCTATTAATTGTGTTAATTTGTATAAATGATTGAAAATTTGACATTATCTACAAATAAATTCATTTAAAAAATATATTTCTCTTCACTTAATTTTATTTATTGTTAAAAGAATAGAAGTTAAGGAGTTAAGTGTAGTAAAAATAATTGGAAAGATTTTCCTTTCTCTCATCACATTCACATCTCACACACCAGCTCTTCAAAAAGCCCAAATATTGTTACTATCATCTTCACCACCTTCATTTCTCACTCTCAGAATCTCCATGGACACCAATGGAAGAAGCAGAAACAGTCCTTGTGCCTCACCAGAATTCGAGTTCTGGATGGTTCGAAACCCCTCTTTTCCACAACCTAACATTCTCTCCGCAGATCAACTCTTCGTCAACGGTGTCCTCCTTCCTCTCCACCTCCTAAACAAACCCCACCCGTCACAGACCCCACCCGACCCAGAACCAGAACCAGAACCAGAACCAGAACCGGAACCTTCCCCGGCCATAACTGACTCCACATCCGCCGCCACCCCCTCCAAGCGCTGGAAAGACATTTTCAAAAAGAAAAACGCGGAAAGCAGCAACGACGCCAGGAAGAAAGAGAAAAAAAACGGCGTCGCCTCTTCTGCGGAGCTCAACATCAACATATGGCCATTCTCCCGGAGCAGGTCCGCGGGCAACGCGGGGACCCGACCCAAATTATTCGCTCCGGCAGCCCGTAAAGCAAACAGCGCACCGTGCTCGCGGAGCAATTCGGCCGGAGAATCCAAGTCAAGGAAGTGGCCCAGCAGTCCGGGCCGAGCCGGAGTCCATCTGGGAAGAAGCAGCCCAGTCTGGCAGGTCCGCCGTGGGAAGAATCCAGAACCTCCGCCTCTCCACCACGAAAACAAACCGAAAAGTCGCCGGAGCAAACTCAGCGGGGGCGGGTGGAACAACCCAAAAACAAAGGTTTTGAATTTGAATGTCCCAATGTGCATCAGTTACAGACATCACTTGACGTGCAGAAGTGACGAGAATAGTGCCATTGGTGTCAGAGGCGCTTCGGATAACATCCCTGGCAGTGACAGTAACAGTGGTAACAGTAACCCAGCTCATGCCAATGTTGGGGGTAAGCTTTTTAACCTGCGCAGCCTCTTCACCAAAAAAAGCGTTGTAGCCTCTCACTAGTTCGTTCTCCTTCATTTTTCTGATTTTTCTGCCTTCCACAGTATATACATCATCATATAATATGTGAATTGTTTAGTATTTAGTTTACTAGTGCTGTTCTTCTGAGTTTAGTTTATTTTTGTGTGAAAAAAAAAAATGAAGCTAGGAGTCTATGTTTTGGTACAGGCTTTGCGCGTAACCGAAAAAGGTAGCTGTTTGAGGCTACAACTTAGGATTTAAAACTAGATTTTGTGTTTTGTTATGTTCCTGGGATGCTTTATCAGAATGTATTTATTAATTGTATTCTGACTTTTCCCACTTGATATCTGCAAGTGGGGTTATGACTCTCTCCTTTCTCGCTGTTTATATTTTTTAAAACAAAATTTTCAATTTGTCCTTTTCGTTCTGTCTTTGTGGTCAGAACTCGCCAGAGGATTTGATTTTGGTATTCGAGAGAGCAGAGTATATTCCAATGCTCACCGCAGCATGTGTGTTTATTTTCAGATAATTTCATTTTAATTATTAAATATATTTAAAGCGTATTATAGTTCCAACTTAACTTTCGCAACAAATCTTTATGTTACCAATTCAATTTGGTAACGAGTTTTATACACTTAGTTATTGGACACGGACTTGAGTTTGAGTTGTGATTGAGAGAAACCGTATTTATTAAGCAATTCTTATCGAGTAAAATTACCTATTCTTGTGATGTTTAAACCTTTTCATCTTTATCTTTGGAAGAGAAAGTATTTTAGATAGTCTTAATATTGTTATTCTCCTTCTATTTATCTTTGAAAATTGCATCTTTGAAAATTGTTTTTATGAAAATTTTATTTCTACAGAAATGTTAAATGATTGGTATGACATGTAAAACTATATAAAAGAAAGGAAAAGCAAAACAGAAAATTTATCTAAAATGAAGTAAAAACAAGGATGGTGAAAGAGGGTTTGGATGCCAAGAGAATGATTCTAGCTATTAGATAAGACACATTTTTATTGACAATTTATAAAATTAAATAAACTTACTATACATAATAACCATGTGTTATTGAATAAAAGAAAGTTAACAGTGTTAGTTTATGTACTATTAATTCGATAGCTACGGTGAGAATTAATTGCACTACCTGTACAGAGCTGATCACTTGAAAGTTAAATTTCTTTAGAACTATTTAATAAATTAATAAAGAAATTTTTATAAAAATGTCTGTTTAATGAAAAAGAAAAAATTTGACACCACTTAAAAATATTTTAGTTTTAATAAGTCGATCTATTTGAACAATATGATAGTAACATTTGACAATATTTTGAATCATTTAACTTTTGAAATTCTCTTTTCAAAATAAGATGTGGTATACCATGTTTATAAAGTTCAAGAAGTTTAACCTCAAAATATGGTTTGTTTTGTCTAAAAACATAATCCTGTCTTTAATTTAAGCCCAACTGCGGATCCTTTAGAAAACGAAACCGGCGACTTCTTCATGCAACTCAATATTTTAAATGATACAATTTTGAGTATAAAAAATATATATTTGAAACTGTATAATCTGAATATACAATTTATATTCTTTATTTTAGATTTTAGATTTTATAATTTAAATTTATTTCAGATTCTGAAATATATTCAAATTGTATATTTTGTAATTCAAAACAAATTGGGGATAAAATTAAAATTTTAAAACATATTGAAGTGCATGCATGAAAAAATTATGGAGCTGCATGAAGAAGTTTATTTTATTTATTTTTTACTTCTCGTATGTTTTGGAATGAATCAAACTGTCTTTTGTAGTGAGAGTTTATATTCCAGATTAGGGTGTCAAAAATTATGTTTTGTATAAAGATTGGGTGTGTGAGTAGCAAGGTGTGTGTGAGAGCAACATGGCCCAATAATGTGAATAAGTGACAGGGTAAGTCCATACGTGCATCTTGACATTAAGATATAATAATGTTTGTTGATTTTTTTTTTTCTCTCCTTCAACTTTTCTCTTCTGTTTTTTGTTTAGCATTCTTTACAAATTCAAGGATTAAAACTCTTCAAATACATTATTTAAAAAATTAATCATATATTAGCTATGAAATTTAGTAATAATAAAATTGATATTAACATCACCATTATTATTCTTATAATGATAAACTGATATTATATTTTATAAAATAGTAATTATATGTTAACAATATGTTATTAACATATTATTATTATATGTTAACAATTATTATAGTTAATAAAACTATTATTAACAATATGTTATTTATAATAATAGTATTAATATTGAGGTTATTATTATTATTATCATTATCATTAGTTTATAACTAATTTTTTAAATAATTATTTAAATTTTAGAATATTTTGTAATATTATAAAGAAAGCAAAAATAATGAGAGAAGATAATTTTTTCTAATAAATATTACATCAGAACATGTTATTCACAACTTATAAGTATTTATATTTTTACTGTAAGAAATGGTCATTATATTCATAAAAGCAAAACTAGTACTTATCCAGGTGTAATGAGCATCCAGTAACAAAAAGGAATCAAATTTAGGCAACAAAAATGATGTTTATATGATAGAAAATGATAGGTTAACAAAGTTTATTTATAAACTTTGAAAAACTAACCATTTAAGTAAAAAAGTACTATTTTATTACTTTATTTTAGTTAAAAAAATTATTTTAATTTTATTTATATAAATTTTCTCAAGTTTATCAAAACAAAATTGATCTAATCATAATTTTCCTTATATGATAGATGAAATTCAAAATGAAGCTAATCACAAACTTTAAACATCAAATGATTGGAAGTCCCTTGATAAATAAATAATAATGACAAAGAATTGCATATGTTGTTTATGGGCTAATAAAATAAAAATAAAATAAGAATATTAAATATAAAAAAATGGAAAGTGTATATATAACTTTTTTTCAACGAGAAAGTATTTAAGTGAAAAGACAGTAATGATTAAAAACAATAATAAATTATTATTAATAATTATATTATTTCATATAATAAATAAAATAATTGAAAGATAAATATAAATTAATAAATTAAATAAAACTGATTAATTTAAATTTTGATATTTTGCCAATTAAATTATTTTTATATAGTTTTTTAAAACATAAATTCTTTATTTATTAAATTTTATAATATTTTTTTTATTTTAACTTAAAATTTACTTTAACTTTAGTTTGTATTTCAGAAAATATTTATTTTAAATTATTTATAGTTTTGTCTCAAGTTGTATGCTGGGTTTTATTATTTTAGATTTTTTTTTTCTAAAAGAGACATTGGAAGGATTGGAAACTAGTTACTCATGAAAGAACATATATAATATTATGATATAACTTTTACTTTTAAAAAGAAATGTATTTATGGATTTTTTTTATATTATTTAATATTTTCATTTGAAATTTTGATCTTATTATTGAATTCCTAATAAATTTAAATATTGTAATTTGTTTATTAAAATTTTGGATGATTATTTGATATTTTTAAAATTGTGGACAGTGAATTTTTTATATTGTAATTTTAAATAATATAGTTTATTGATTTAATTAAGATAGATTATTATTATCATTATTATATTTTTAATTATCGTAAGTACATTGGCTTAAGAGTTGAGGGTTAAAAATAATTTATTTTTAGATTAAATATATTTTTGGTTCTTAATTTTTAATGAATTTTAAAATTAGAAACAACTCTGAAAAGTAAATTTTATATATTTTAATTTAAATTGTATATTCTTACTTATATGTGTTTTTTGGTTTAAGATAAATATAGATATAGATATACATGTCAAAGAGAAAAGTAAATTTTAAATCACTGTATGTGGAAGATATTTTTGCAAAAAAACCATCTTTAATGCCATGAATATATAAATAGGTTGATGGAAGCACTACTTTTTGTCCAACAGAGCACACAATAGCACATCAAGTCAACATAACCCAATTACCAATCATCACTAATTGCTTCATGTTAATATAATACTTATCTTTCTTAATTACAACTAAACATAACTTAACAATGATTACCCCATCAAATCTAGTTTTTAGTTTTCCGTTGTGCAACCGTAGCTACCACCACCTTCCCAATTCATCTTCCACCATTCCAACTCCTTACTAATCAACTTTACACGTGAACACGTGTATGGTCAGCATAAATTCTGAAGCATTCCAACACAAAAAAATATTACTATATTTTACAACAAAAAAATGTACTTCAAATTCTTCTGTATCAAATAGCCTCTGTCTTATCTCAAGACCCAAAAATATGGAAAAAAAGATGAAGGAGTGGTGCTCTTCCATTAACGAAAAGCTAAATATGCTTATGAGAAAGCAAGATTTTAGTTTTGCTTTATGTTGGAAAATTGTGAACCAAGTGAAGAAACATCAATTATGTCTCGCACCAATTTCTGAACTAGTAACAAATTAAATTAAGTTCAAAAAAAATAAAACAAAAGTGACGTTAGTGGAGGAGAATACTAAGTAATAACTAAAGTAGTACAAGAAAACAAGAATAGTAATTAAAGTAGGGTTGTGTTGTATTTATAAGTTATGGCATACATGATACATATACATACATACTACATAATAATATAAGTAGGATTAAACTATAGCTTAAGAAATTCCTTTACTTCAACATCAATCAATTTTTTTTATTTTATTTTAGTTATTTTCTTTTCTAAAATTAATTATGCAACATTCACATCAATGAGTCATTCATATGTTAGATATATGTTAACATATTGTTTTAGTAAAATTTGAATGTGAAAGGCTAAAATAAAAGTAGATGTATATAATTTTAGTGAAATTTGAATATGAAAGCCTAAAATGAAAATACATATGGTAAAGTAAAAGAGAGTGGATTAGTGATAAGAATATGAGTGGAACCACGTAACATGCTATGAACAGGAACAGACATGCCATAAACAGAAGGCCAATAATATCTTTTCCCCTAATAGGACGCAACTTTATCATGATTTGAGTATAGATATGACTCCTTAATCAAATCACAATAATCATCAACATAAAAGTAAAACATTAATTATAACTTTGTGATTTTAATATTAACCAATTAAATCGCTAAATCTTGGGGATTCATGTCAAATTCAACTGTTTGTTTCAATAGTCACAGTTATATACAAGATGCTTGCCTCCTTCAAGACCCATAAACCATGAAGGGTCACTTTTATATTTATATTTACTTAATCTGCATTTTATTTGAGTAAAAATATTTAAAAATATCTATTATAGACAAAATTCTGAATTCCCACTTAAAAGAAAAGTTAAAAATGTTATTGTCCAGTGAATTTTGGATTTATTACATTTCAAAATTTTGAATTAATTTAGTTCTTTATTTTTCGAAATATGTGGATTTAGTTCTTTTAATCAAATTTTGTTAGGTTTGTTTGATGTTTCGTATACATTTCAAAATTATATTTGAGTTGTTTATATTGTTTGACATATTTTTGTTTTAATGTTAAATCAAATACTATTATGAAACGTGTTTGAAATGTCAAATAAACTTAACAAAATTTGATTAAAAGAATAAATTCACGTATTTCGAAGATAAAAGACTAAATTGGTCTAAAATTTAAAAATGGATTAATTTCAAAATTTACTGAAAATTAAGGGATAAAAACATATTTAATCCCTTAAAAAAAGAAAAATCAGTATTATACCAAGGAAATTTTAACTCCAATCATATTATTTTGGTCTAATTTCATCAACTCATCACCTGTTTTTTTTTTGACAAAAATTATCAATAATTATAGCACATTGTGTAACCTCCATGTTTAAAGCACTACTACGCATAGGTTAGATTGTTTAATACAGGCAAATAGTGGGGATGAAGTATATATATATATATATATATATATATATATATATATATATATATATATATATATATATATATATATATATATATAAATATAAAAAATAATACAATACTAGTACATTATATTTAAATATGTTATTTTATTTGAATTGTAATATTTAAGGTAATTATTAAACACGTGTTCTCCTTTAAATATACCCTGTTATTTCTTTATATCACAAATTGATTCTCAAGGGTCAACAAAGTTATATACATTAGACTGTTCTTTCTTACATATGTCTATGATATGTGATTTTAATAACAGTTAGTATAATATTACTTATATAATTAATTTTGGCTTAAATACTTTTTGGTTTTCATTTTTGTAGTATTTGTTGCGGATGATCCTCATTTTTATCAAATGTTTAAAATGATGCTATTTTGATCGAATGTTTAGAATAGTCCGAATTAAGTTTTTAAGTAATTTAATTTTTATTATTTTGAAGTTTCAGATCTAAAACCCAACTAAATAGTTGGGCGATAAAAAAGTTCAAACCGACAAAAGATTTCCAATTCTAAATTCAATGTCGATTGCTTTGATAACGTTTTCAATTACTTTTTAACCATAATTTAGACTTCAATTATTTAAAATACAAATAAAAAAAAGTTTTACTATACAAGATGCTACAAAAATAAATATAAAATTAATTCTTGATACATGTCTATTGAATATAATATTATTTGTAGATTGTTAGAACTCATTAGAAAACAATTTACATAACATATAATACGCAAATAATATAATATACAATATATATATATATATATATATATATATATATATATATATATATCCATTGTAATTCCAAAATTAATAATATATTCACTTTTTATTTAAATCTTTACATTAAAAAACAATTTCAGATGTTAAAATTAGTTTCGAAAGTAATTTAAAAACAATTAGGGAATCATGACAAAATGAGAAAATGGTAACAATTATATAATATAATGAAACTAGAATCATACTTTAAAGACACTAAATAATAAGAATTATCTTATATTTAGATAAACGATGGAGTAAAAATAAAAAAAAAAGTATATAAATTATTTTTTATGTAATTTATTTATTTTTCATTTTCTTAAGCATGTGTTTCTTTTTGTTAATTTATTGTGTAAATGGGCAAATATGCAAGTGGGTAATCGAGGCATAAAACATCTTATTGTCTCGGTCCAACTAACCCGAATCATAAACATGCATTATGCCTCAGTTATACAACCAATCGAGGCATAAACATGCAGAAATATTATTAAAAAAGTTTAAATTTTTTGAATTAAATGACCTTATCTCTCTCGGATGTGTGAAAAATCAAAGTTTAAAGTCTTTTATACCTCAGCTGAAAAGGAACCGAAGAAAAATCTTCATTGTTTAAATTAAAAAGTTTAAAAGAGCATTTGACATGGATTATGCAAGTGGATAACCGAGGCATAAAACCTTTTTTTGCCTCGATTATTATGATAGTCGAGACATAAATGTTTGCTAAAATTTGAAAAATGTCATTGCGTTTCGATATGTCTCGTTTTCGCAAGAACTAAGACATAATGTTCGATTTAAAAAGCCATAAATGTACTACTGGAAATGAATTAGTGAATATGTTGGTAAAGTTTGTTTTCTTCTCTCATAAAATCGTGAGATAAGTGATAATATTTTACTTATACATTGTGATTCACCCCATTGTCCTTCACTTTGAGTACTGATTTATGTTGTGTTTCGATTGGGGTGTGAATTTGGGGTAGTAGATTTGTGTTGATTTGAGTCGGCTTGTAGGTGAATATGAGGTTGTTTAGATTAAGAAAAATATAGTATGATTTGAGTGGATATGAGTGTAAAGTTTTTTAAAGTTTGTGTATGATGTGATTTGTAAAATTTAATAAATTTTATTTTTAATAAATTAAATTGTATGATTACCAGTTTACCCTTCAATATAAGTAAGAGAAATGATATTAAAATAAATTAAAATTGTTATTTAAAATTAGAAGAATATAATTTATTTATATTATCATTAATAATCTGAAATAATTTATTAATATTCTTAATAATAACATGAAATAGTTTATAATATACACAATTTAATTTAACAAACAAAAAATATATTTGGTCATATTTAAATTTATTTTATTTTATATAATTAATTTATTTAAAAATATTTACATATAACAAATTACAAAATCACATTTATTTGAATTTTGTTTCTCAAGAATAATAATATAATTATAATAATTAATAATATTATTAAAAAATTAATTTTAATTATAGATTTAAATATACATTTGATTCCTATTTTTTTTATTTAATTTTTGTCCTCATTCTCGTTTTGTTTTCAATTAAGTCATCATTTTTATTAAATTTTGGTCAATTTAGTCATTTTGACTAACGATATTTAAGTAATTAACGTTTTTCAACAATAGATATCACGTGTAATTGCTTTTTTAACATAAAATCATGTTAGGTTTGCTTTTAAAATTGATTTTAAACTGAAAAATTCACATTCAAATATAAGCTTACATTATTAGCTTGTGCGTCAACATAATTGATTATTCTAAAATCAATTTCTCAACCCACTCCCAAACATGCTCTTAATGTGATGAAGTAACTTTACTTGCATTTCTCTTTAGGTGAAAGAGTGTGAAAATTTGAAATTTACTCGCAATTCAGAGCTCTTAATTTTCTAGATCAGTTAAACCAAACATGTTCCGTACCTTATATTTTTATATATAAACAATACTTATGCGAAGCCAAACATTAAATTAATAACATGTTATACATAAGAAACCTTTCCATAACCACCCTTTCAAATGAATAAAATAAATTGCTTTGAAGTAACTCGTAAAAAGAAAATTATTGTAATAAATAATAATAAAATAATAATATTAATTATTACAATAGAGAAAGAAATAATAATAATAATAACAGTAATATATATATATATATATATTAATTTTAATTATAAAATTAAAATTTTAATCAATTAATTTTTTATTTATCACATTTAATTATTCACACATTTTTATTTTAAATATTTCTATTTTTATTTTCTAATCTCTTAAAACAAACAAACGATGTAAAACTTGACTTTCGGATTTCTTCAAATTCATTTTTACATAGTATTTTTTTTTCTGTGATAGGTACATGAATATTAAAAGCTAATGGTGATTGTTAATTTGTAGATTTGTTATTCTTAGAGTATCACAAATTTTGATTTTGAAAGAAATTTGTTGCAGTGAAATCTCTTTTTCATTATTGTTTTGTAATCTAAAACGAATGGGAAAGAAAAAGTGGATATTACTAGGAACGACTATATGAACAGGAGAGAAATGGACAGAAAGTTGTTTTTATAAATAATAAATAAATAGTTTCGTGTAAATAGTTTTTAGGTATATATATTTTTGTTCAATTAGATTTTTATTTTTGTCAAATTTTAATTAATTTGGTCATGTTGATTAATTGTGTTTAAATTATTAATGTTTTTGAATAGTACAAATACGTCAGTTTCTGTTTTTCTTTTTCAATTTTTAAATTCTTTTAATATCATAAAATTATCCACGTATTAAATTATAATTATGTCACTTATCAATTATCAAAACTAAATTGTAACTTCACACGTAGATAAAATCTTATAAATTAAAAAAATTAAAAAAAATAAATTATAAAACCAGTATGACATATACCATTTAAAAACATTAACTATTTAGTTAAACAGTTTCGATCAAAAATACCAAATTAATAAAAAAAACTAAATTAAATAAAAATAAAAATAATAAGAGTAAATATATATTTAAATATAACTTTTAATAAATGATCTCGTTTTGATTTACTTACATTATGTAGTATGATATAAATTTAAAGAATTTATTTACAGCTCTGTGTATCTCCATCCATGCATCATTTTCGAACTCACTGACCTACTGTCTTCTCCGTCCGTCCCATCCGTCCATTCATTCTTTTATTATTTTAATTAAAAATCAAATAAAATGGCTTTCTTTTTTTCAATCATAAAACTGTTGATGAATGTGACATAAAACAAAAGGAAATTTATTTAGAAAAAAAAAGAAAAAAAACTTTGGCAAGTACTCGTTAGCATGTTTATGTTATGTTATAGAGGTAGACGCCTAGTTGACAGATTCGCGTACTCGCCCACCCTCCCTTCTTCAAAACCCTAATTTCAACTTTTTCAGTTCTATCGATCTATTATGTCCTACTATCATAACTAACAAACCCCTATTCATCTAATTGCTCTTAAAATTCACTCACCAATCAAAAAGTCATATTTCAAAAACAAATGAAACCAAAGTTATTTTGGGAGCCACAACTTTTAGCTGCCAAAAACAATGTAGATACTTGATTAGGAAGAAATTATACAGATTTTGGATTATTACACGAAAAGTTATATTTTAGATTCAAGATTTTGCCGAAAGAATGATAGAAAATCAGAAAAAAAAATTCAGATGTATGAATTTTCTCCATTTTTATGAACTAAATGAATAAATTATTCTTACTTAAATATAATATACAGTAAAGAATACCTACGGTTTTCGAATGAAAAAAAGAAAATCAATTCTAAAGATAATTGTTGTATTGAGAGTGGAAACAATAATATTTTACAAGAAATATTTTGCACAAATATGAGATAAATTTAAAAGATGTAATGTCACAATATAATCGAATGTATAAAAAAAACCTTATTTTTTATCACAATTATATTTCTTATCAGAATATAATATTAATTGAAAAATGTGCAAAAACTATTAATTTTAGAAAACCGTGGATTGATTTAATTAAGATTTTTTCTATTTATTTTATATATTTAATTTAATACAATTTAAATGATTTGTCTCGATTATATTTAATTGCATGATAACAGTTCATTATTTTAATGTTTATTTGATAGATACTATTTGAATTGAAAAGAATTTCGAATAAGTAAAAGTAAAAGTAACGAAGATACCGAAAATGAAATTTATGAATTATATTTTATAGGTATAGTTGTAAATTCTTTTTTAATTATTATTGTAATTTATTTGATCTGGGTTCAATCATCATCTCATATTTAAAAGGTATAGGAAGAGAAAAATAGTATAATAATTTAAAAGATATGAGTGGTAATTTTGAGGAGAAAAAGAAAATGATGGATGGGGTGTGTAGGTTGGGAAGAATTAAATGGGGGATAAGAATGTGAAGAAAAGCAGAATTTAATTTAGGTAGAGAGTAGCACATGTGTTTATTATTTGGGATTATTAATGAGAGACATAACCTATAATGCTAATGCTAGAAGACTAGAGAGAGAATTACAGTGCAGTGCAGAGAAGAAGAGACATTCGGACTGTCCCACAAGTTTTACCAGCTTTATTTACTTAACTGCAACACAACAACAATAATCTCATATTAGATGCTATATGCTACACTATCCACACTCACTCAATTCTAACTCAGACAAAAGGAACCATAATCATGTCTACTTCCACACAACTTCTCAATTATAGAAAACTCATATATTATCTCTTTCCATTTTCAAACTAGGTAACAATGTCCATTACTTTATCTCTTTCATTTTTTCACTCAAAATTTTATCAAAAGAGTCTCTGTGAAAATAGTTGCAAGGCTGATTCCGTGTCATCCATCATCGTCAGTATTTTACTTGTTGCCTCTCCCTCGATTTGATCGTTCCTCTCTCTCTCTCTTCTGAGAACTGAGATTTGAGAAAGAATTGCTTGCGCTGTTTGTTTCTCTCTCCTGCTTTTCTTTGCAGTGCAGGAAACGAGGGGAAGAGTTTCATTGGGAAGGTAAAATCCACCCTTTAGTTGCACCATTTCCTCAGCCATTTACATCACCATCCACCACTCTCTTCTTTTCTTCTTCTACTACAACAAATCCCAGTCAGTTTATGCGTGCATCTTTCTCTTTTTCTCTCTCTCTACTCATGCTCCACTGAGAGCTTCAATGGGTGGTGTTAAAGGTTTATTATAAGAAAGACCCAGCACCCGTTTTCCAAGCAAAATTGCTTAGATTTTGTCAGGAAAGCCACAGTAGGGGATAATAAAAAACAAGCTCTTCCACTTCGTGCATCAGACCAGAACTACAGCAACAAGATCACTGTTTTGGATTTTTCTGTAAAAGGCCTGAAACTTGAAGCATAAAATCCGGGGGAACCCTGAAGACAACTCATCTCGGGAGCAAAAGTAGAGGGAGAGAGAAAAAGGAGAGAAGGGCTTAATATTTTATTTTTTCCTCTTCATGTGATAAGCTGAGTTGTAAATTTCTGAATATAATAGGTAGGGTGAACGGATAAGAGTGTGGATGGGTGTGTCTGTGAATTGGTGAGGAGGCAATGGAGGGTGGTTCTAACGAGGCTTCCAGTGTGATGGGTTTTGGAGAGAATACAAGTAGTAGTGGGGTTTGTCCAATGATGATGATGCCTTTAGTGACTTCTCATCATGCTGGTCATCATCCATTAAATCCTAATCTTAATAATCCTAATCGTAATCTTAATGAACACACGAACACAGACACTCTCTTCCTTCCCATGCCTAGTACTAATAACAATCACCACCCAAACCCAAACCGCAGTAGCATCCACCACATTAACCACAACACCAACACCTCTGAGTTAGGGTATTTCATGGAGATCCACAACCGCAACACGAACAACAGCAACAACAACGATGGAAGTTCCTCTTCTTCTTCTTCTGCTGTGAAGGCCAAGATCATGGCCCATCCTCACTATCACCGTCTCTTGGCAGCCTACGTCAATTGTCAAAAGGTGAGGGAAAGGAAAAAACACAAAAGGTTAACCTTAACTCATGATATCCATTGACCCAACGTTCCCCACTCGGGTCAAAAGTAGTTAAATATAGACAACCGGAGTGATTGAAAACGATGCTTAATTTATTTATTCACTCTTTCCTTGGTAAGTTCGGATCTGAGTTGTGACATGTGAAGTAATTCTTTTATTAAAGTAAGTAATCCATTCATACCAGTCACAAACTACGTATTATTATTATATTTTAAGTAAAAGAAGTTGTTGTAGAAGTATAAACCCTTTAAAGATGGCTAGCTTAACTATTAATGATAAGCATGATATTCGGTCTTAAGGGTTTACTCATACAGTTGATGAACGTGCTTAGCAGGTTGGGGCGCCACCTGAAGTGGTGGCAAGGCTAGAAGAAGCATGTGCATCTGCTGCAGTGACTATGGCAGGTGGAACCGCTAGAATCGGTGAGGATCCGGCGCTGGACCAGTTCATGGAGGCTTACTGTGAGATGCTGATCAAGTACGAGCAAGAGCTCTCCAAACCCTTCAAGGACGCCATGCTCTTCCTTCAAAGGATCGAGTGCCAGTTCAAATCTCTTACTATTTCTTCTTCCGACACTGGTGATTCATAACCTCTTCTCCAACTCCAACTTCTATTTCTATGTTTCTTATTCTTTTAATGTTTGTTTTGTTGGGTGTTTTCCTGTTTGATGTTTATTAATTAATCGAATATCTTTGCATGTCTGTGTTTTCAAGGATGTAGGTTCTGGGAAAGTTGTTAAAGAACGAAATTAACTGGGTGCTTGCTTCATCCAACTTTTTTATGTTGAAATGTTGAAATAAGTTTGCTGACATTCTGTGTTTTGTTTTCATTATAAAAGATGTTTAATCGATGTAGAATATTTGTCTTTTCTTTGTTTAAGAAGACTTGAAACACTGGCATGGGTATGTATGTAAATATCTTATTGGTGCTCAAAACGTGTTTTTTCCTGTCAAAATGTGAATGGGTGGTACCTATCTGTGTAACTATGTTATCGGTGTTAGTGCATTGAATAAACTTTTGTTGGCATCCTATAAATTCTGCTCTTCCTGCGTTCCCTGATGATATTGACACCATTTCAGCCTTTTTATTTTTGGAAATACAAGTCTTTACCTAAATTCTTTTCTGTGTTTCCCTATTTGATTTTACTGCTCTCTCTACTTTGCTGTTGTTTATTTTGCATCTGGGTGTGAAGAAAACTCATGCTTAGTGCAGCTGGAATGTGAATTTGGTTTTGGTGGAGAGAATCTAGGGTTTCTTTAAACTGGTGCTAAGAGTGTTAATTGCGTCGTTGTTGGTGACTAGGAATGCCAAATGCTCAGTGCAGTGAAACAAATGGCTCTATAGAGGCTCTTAGAGCCAGTTGCAGGAGATATTTAGCAAACAATGTTCGATAATATAAAATATTACATTTTTGCACTGCATTTTATCAAATAAAAAATAAGTAGAACTTTTAGCTATTCATCATCATTTTGCTCTAAAACAATTCATGATTTTGCTAAACTAACATTTAACAGTTTATATATGCTGGTAAATTCATGCGTTTTAGATGGGTGGCATTTGTTTTTTTCAGAATCATTGTATCTGTATATTGTCATTATTTATCATGTGTTTGTGGCCGACGGTGCAATGCACATTGCCGTGGTTTCTATAACTGTATCTTTGACATGATAAAACTACACATTGGTGTGTCCATAACGGGAAATGGATGGTTACTGGCTATATGTACATCTTCATGGTGCTAACGTTGCTGATTGAAATTAGCATTTGAATGTGACAACCATCGATATTTGTCAAACTTTGCTGCTTGAGCGTTCATGACTACAGTGAACAATAGTTGGAAACTTTTTCGTGTATTGCCTTGCATATAATTACACCCGAGATTTCTTAAATATTGATCCATTTATGTGTGAGCCAAGAGTGGTGCATGATCTTCTGTTGATGTAAAGGAACAAATCTTCACGTTCATGGGTTGATTCTGGATAGAGGGTCCCTCGGCAATTTGTTTCTGTTGGTGTTTAACAAGTAAATTTTTTTCAGTGGGTTCAATTATTATTGTTATTACTGCTTCTGTTGTTGCTATTAAATTCTTGATGGGTTTAATTCTTCCATGACTAATGGCAATATCCTTTTGCTACTACTACTTTGGCCCCTCCAAGAACGTGGCTGTATGAGTATTGTTGCATGTGATTTTAGATCAAAATGACGGTGATTACTGTGGTGTTTTTGCTTTAATTATGAACTTTTTGAAAGTAATTCAAATTTTACCCTTTTTTTCTCTGCATTTACAGTGGCCTCATGCTGCAATTGAATTGTTACGATTGATAAATTAGTCTTGCACAAGTTAAATCGGTGGCAATCACATTTGAAGAGTATAGTTAGTCCTCTTTTCTAACGTTGTTGGGTTTAGGTATTTTCTGTCTCAAAGTATAGATATGGAGTCACTGTCTGTACTAGGAGATTGAATCATTTTAAAATCCGACTTTTGTTCATCATTCATTGTTTCCTAATTAATGTAAGATGTACTGTTAGTCATGCTTTATGTAATCGTACCATCGAGTCAAAATCTGCACGAACAGTAGTACAAGGTAGAGAGGTTTGGTAGTAAAATATATCATATCTATGCTTTTAATAGTTGTATTGTATAGATTTGATTGTAGCAGAGAGTTACGTTTTGATAATAACTTCATCAATGCCTGAACTTTACTATGCCATAAGACCATAAAAAACTTCTAGAAACGTTTTACATTAGCCTTTTCCTTTCTATTTCTTTCTAAGTCTTTCTAAGTGTTTCTAAGAAATACCGTGTTCTTTGTGTTTGTAATTGGGTTGAACACCAGCTTGTAATGAAGATGGTGATAGGAATGGATCAACTGAAAATATGGAGGTACGTAACAACATGATAGATCCACAGGCAGAGGACCAAGAACTGAAAGGTCAACTCTTGCGTAAGTATCGTGGATACCTAGGTAGTTTGAAGCAGGAATTCACGAAGAAGAGAAAAAAGGGGAAGCTGCCGAAGGAAGCAAGGCAACAATTACTTGATTGGTGGAGCAGACACTACAAATGGCCTTACCCATCTGTATGTTGCATCTGTTAGTTTATGTTTTGTGAAACATGTTTGTTAATGATGGTGTTTTTAAGGAAATAATTTACGAGGTGGTTGAACAGGAATCTCAGAAACTGGCTCTTGCAGAGTCAACAGGGCTGGATCAGAAGCAAATAAACAACTGGTTTATTAATCAAAGGAAACGACACTGGAAGCCTTCGGAGGACATGCAATTTGTGGTGGTTGATCCAAGCCATCCACACTACTACATGGAAAATGTTCTGGGCAATCCCTTTCCCGATCTCTCCCACACAATGCTCTAGAAAACCTTTTAATCTGCTCCAACCAAACCTATGTGTTCTGTCAAAAATTCAAGGTCTTAATCATATATATATAATAAGTATGTTACTTTAGTCAGTAAGTAACCATATTTACACAGTAAAAAAACATGTCTCAAATGTTAATCTTAAAAAGGATTTACCTTCTGCACTTGTAATATTAATTCGTAATGAAGTCTTTTTCGTAATTCAGTAATTAATTTTCTCGAGGAATTCTGCATGTTCATAAAATATTGGTGGCCTCGTAAATTGTCTTAAAATAAATTATTTTTATTTTAGTTAATGGTTGTTTTCGTTCTCACTTGTCTTAGCTTGAACCGATAGCGTGGGTAAATTACCTGTTATTCACATTAATTGCCGTAATAACCTGATTAGTTAAAGATTTAAATTATAATTATAATTCAACTTTTAGAAAGGTAATAATAGCTATTACGAGACCAAATTTGTATACGTGGTTGAAATTATACTGCAATACGTATTGGGACAGCCCAAGAATACGATTGCAATCTCTATGATAAATATGTAATATATACTAGGACAATGATATTTTAACTTATTTTTTTTTTATCTATTTTTAACCTAACATTTCATTCACCATTAGATCATTACATTACATCATTAAAAAGAATAAAAAAAGATGATTTAATGGTGATTGAAATAATGGATTAAAAGTGGATAAAAAAAAGTGGGTTAAAATATCATTTTCCTATATATTAATCTATAATTGTACTCCAGTTGATGAGTAAGTTCTATCAGGTATCAATAATAGAAAAATAATTTTAGATAATTTTGAATGCAAATGGTTTGATTATTTTTAATCTCTAGTACTAACCATTCTTTCACATTAACTAGGTAAAACAAATTTGAAATAAGAGTAAATATCATCGTATAAACCGGCTTGACATGAAACAACCTTAAAAAAGAGGAAACTACGATAAAAACATTAAAAGATAACTAGCAAACACACAGGCACGACAGCGTCTGTGTATCCGTATTTTTTAATTTATAAAATCAATAATATTTATTTTTAAAATATATATAATTAATTTTAAAATAGTTGTTAAATAAAATAACTGTTTAAAAAAGTTTTTAGAATAACGGTCAAAATAAAAAAAATTAAAAAAAACGGTTACAGAAAAAATAATTATAAAATAATTAATTTTTAAAATAGTAATTAAGGGTAAAATTGGAAAATGAAAAGTGGACACAAAAAGAGGAATCTCCTTTATATATTACTAGCGAACACACAGGCGTGCCTATGTATTCGCATTTTTTAATTTTCAAAGAAGTTAAGATTAATAACAAATATAAGATATGTAAAAAAAAATTTAAATGATGATTTAAGACAAAAGAGATTTGTAGAAAAATGATTAAAAGTAAATTATGTATAAAATAAATAATTTTTAAAATAACTAAGGGTAAAACGGGTATTATGAAATGTGGACACAAAAAGAGGAATCCCTTTTATTGTTAGAAAAATGATTAAAAGTAAATTATTTATAAAATAATTAATTTTTAAAATAACTAAGGGTAAAACGGGTATTATGAAATGTGGACATAACAAGAGGAATCCCCTTTATTATTGAAAGTTAAGATCAATAACAAGTATAAGATATGTAAAAAGAAAATTTAAATGATGATTTAAGACAAAAGAGATTTGTAGAAAAATGATTAAAAGTAAATTATTTATAAAATAATTAATTTTTAAAATAACTAAGGGTAAAATGGGTATTATGAAATGTGGACACAAAAAGAGGAATCCCCTTTATTGTTAGAAAAATGATTAAAAGTAAATTATTTATAAAATAATTAATTTTTAAAATAACTAAGGGTAAAACGGGTATTATGAAATGTGGACACAAAAAGAGGAATTTAGAAAAATGATTAAAAGTAAATTATTTATAAAATAATTAATTTTTAAAATAACTAAGGATAAAACGGATATTATGAAATATGGACACAAAAAGAGGAATCCCCTTAATTATTATAGATATAGATATAGATTATAGATTAAACATACAGAGAAAGTCTTGTGAAATGAGAGTCTTAGCAATATTTACAGGTAGATTGATATGAAATTGAGAGAAACAATAGAATAATTAAATTCAATTTAGTAGACTCCAAGATAAAAATTACAATTTAGTCAAATTATTATATTGCATTTATATATGTAAAAGATAATACTTTTGTCTTTAGAACATCTATTACATTTATATTATTTTAATTAGTAGAGTTAATTATTTCACATCTCAACATAAATGTAATAGTATTAAGGATCATTAATTATAAATAGAATACTAACAAGTGTCGATAGGGTACTCGTCGAGGTTTAATTAATAAGTATAAATAGTTAAGTATGATATTAAATAAATTTTGACCTTAATGCTTATTAATCCCATTTTATTTAATTTAGAGAAAAAAATATTTATAAATATTATATAATTATAATTGATAATTCACATAAAAATAAAAGTTAAAAAAATTAAATAATAAAATAATTTTAACGTAATTGTAATGTAATTAAATAAAATTATATTAGAACTATGAATATTATAACATTGTTTTGATTTAAAGGAATATAATATAATTACTTTTATAATGAAAATAACTAATGCAGTATCATATCAAATAATCTAAAAATCATAAATAATTTTATTACATAATTAAAAATAAAATAAAAAATTATACTAAGAGATGATTAAAAAAGTTAATTATATAATTTCACCAAACAATATTAATATGGGAGAAATATTAAATTTGACGACATTAAACATTAAATTTGATGAAATTAAATTAAATTATTTAATTATTTTAACGATACAAATATGTTAAAATTATTTAAATATTTAAATATTTTTATTATTATTACATAAAATAATTTATAAGGCTTAAATACTTTTTTGGTCCTCATTTCCGAAGTGTTTGTTGCGAATGGTCCTCATTTTGACAGAATGTTTAAAATGGTCCTCATTTATACCGAATGTTTAAAATGGTCCTCATTTTCACAATTCGTGTTTTATTTGGTCCTTTTCTGTAACGTCGTTTAAATCATTAACGGAACATTGTACAGGTGGCACGGTTTGTAGTAGGGTGTATTACGTGTACTGTACAGATGTGGTAATTAGATATTTGGAGTTAAATAAGTGAGCTAGGGTTTTGGTAAAGAATGTTTGGACAGTTGGTGAGTTTTGACAATCTTATTCCTACATTCCCAACTAGTGTTGCTGCAATCTTCTTCTTCCTGCAATCTCATTATATAGGTATGTTACGATCCCAATCTTCTTCCTTTACCTATAGTTGTAATCGTTGGAGGCAACTGTGTTGTATCACTTCGTGCACTGTTGGTGGTTCAACGAGAAATGGATTAACCCCGATTTATAGCTGCGAAGAGATGACAGCTTTGAGGATGACAAGAACTCCAAAGAATATTGGTAGAAAATTTTGGGTACAATCTGTTTTTATTTTTGTGTTAATAATAAATTGATTTTAATTTTTTGTTTATTGATTTACAGAGTGTTGGTTCCAATAATGTGGGCTGCAACTTTTTCAAATGGTGGTGTTGATGAAAAGATGTCATCATCATCACACAAATGAGGCAGATTAATGATTTTAAAGTCCAATCTGTTTTGTACTAATATTAAATGAAGAAATGAATTAGTTTGATTATGTTGATATTAGTCCCAACATGTTCGAAATGATATCTTAATATGAGCATTGAAGTAAGTGATATTGATCTAAGTTTGGGAAAAATTAAATTGATCTAAGTCTGGAAGAAGTTAAATTCATAACATTAATTCATCCTCATCAAAATGCACTACATCAATGTTTGGACAAAAGTGAAATTGAACGAAGTTTAAGGAAAGTCAAAATGCAGTACAATGTTTGACTCTTCACTTCATTTCGAGCTCAAGAAAGCTGAAGATGAAGAAATTTCTCTAATTGCAAAATTTTCCATAAATTAAAAAATTAACGTTAATTAGCCACCTGTACAATACACGTACCACACCCTAATACAAATTGTGCTACTTGTACAATGCTCCGTTAATGATTTAAACGACGTTACAGAAAAGGGCCAAATAAAATACGAATCGCGAAAATGAGGACCATTTTAAACCTTCGCTAAAAATGAGCATCATTTTAAACATTCTGTCAACATGAGGACCATCCGCAACAAACACTACAAAAATGAGGACCAAAAAAGTATTTAAGCCATTTTATAAATGACAATTTTACATGATTTTTTTCAATAAATAAAGTAAAACTGCATTAATAATTATTGAAGTTAAAATTTATGTAATGTTACCGTTAATTATGAACTTTTATAAAATATAATATTTATTAATTACGATAATGTTAACAAGTATCATTAAGACACTGTTTAAGGTGTAATTAATGAACATTAAATTTTGTGAAAATTCAGAGATAATTGTAATATTAAATGAATCATAACGTCAGTAATCATTAGTGTATTTTTACTCTATTTAGAGGACAAAAATACCTAAAAGTATTATATATTTGTAATTGACAATTTATTTAATACAAATAAAAAGTTAAAAAAAGATTAATTAATAAAATAACTATATTTTAATATTGTTAAAAATTAAAATATAATTAAACATAAAAAACTTAAATTAATAGGAAATAAAATATTGTTTGATTTTTTAATACAGTTAATATTTTTTTATTAAAAAACAATATTTTATTTTCTATTAATTAAAAAAAATTGTTAAATTATATTTTAATTTTTAACAACATTAAAATACATTTATTTTATTATTAAATTATGTTTTAATTTTGTATCTGTGTAGCAATTAAATTATCAATTATAAATGTATAACGTTTATGAATATTTTTGTCCTCTGAACAAAGTAAAATTGCATTAATAATTATTAAGGTCAAAATTTATTTAATTATTCAATTATTTATGAACTTTTACAAAATTTAATGTTCAGCAATTATACCTTAACCAGTGTCCTTAGGACACTGGTTAACATTACCCTATTAATTATTAGAAAAATGTTGATCAATGCCTAGGGTAGGTGTCACTACTTATAAAGAATAATTAATATGCATTGGTTACATCATCTTTTCATTGTAAATTGGAATAATATAAATGCATATTACATATTTTATAAAGACAAAAACATCTTTTGAAATTCGTAAATAACAGTTGTATGATACAAAGTAAGCATTTTAAAATTTTTAAGGTCTCGACTAAGAAGTAAGAAAAAATATTTAACATACATGTTGTTAGATTTATGTATTTATAATTAATAATTTTAGATATTGAAATATTGTTGTTTCTTTAATACAATAAACTCTTTTAAGCTAAGATGAATGTTGTAGAGGGTTATTGAGAGGTTTGAGGAAGGAAACTCAATGGAGTTTTTAATTGATAGTTTAATTACTTTTTAGATGTTTAACACTATTTTTTGTTTGTTTTTTTATTAATTTAAATTTTGTTATGCTTGAATATATTTTAATTTATAGTAACATTAAAATATAGTTATTTAATTAATTTTTATCTTTTATTGGCGAGTATTAAATAAAACATTAAAACAACCGTAAAAAAACACTTGTGAACATTTTTGTCATTTAAATAAAATAAAACTGTACTCATGGTTATTAAGTTAGATTTAATTTAAGATTACAATTAACTATTACCACAAGAAAATAAATGTTTCATTAGTAACCAATCTTAGTGACCAAAAGTTGTTAATTGCTATAGTTACTAATCTAGATACCAATTCACAAAGTAAAAAATTATTGTTACTAAAATAGTCACTATTATGAATTAAAAATTATAATTGGTCACTAAATTGGTCTTTGAAATTAGCTACCATAGTTTTGCTACTAAAGGAAATTGGTCACTAAAAATTAGTTACCTAGGTTTTAGCTACCAAAATGACGAAGTTTCTAAATTGGTCTCTAACTAATTAATGGTCAATTATAATTTTTTATTTATAATAACGACTATTTTAATAACTAATAACTTTTTATTTTTTAAATTAATATCTAAATTGGTCACTATAGTGACTAACAACTTTTGGTCACTAAAATTAGTTATTAATGAAATACTTTCTTATAGTGTATGAACTTTTGTAGAATTCAATGTATATTAATTATCCTTAACTAATGTTCGATATTGACTAGCATTTGAACCCTCATTATTATTAACTAGTGTTTTTAGACCACTAGTTAAATGAACCCTTAATTATAACTTAAATAATACCTTATTTTAATTAATAAATTTAATTATTCTAAATTTTAATAAATCTCAAGGATCATTAATTATTCTTTAAACCATGGATTTAGATCACTTATTAACATTCTCCTTTAAATATTTAAAAGTGAACACACGAGTTAAATGTTAATTAGAATAATGAAATAAATGGTAAATATATTTTAACCTTTGTGTTGTACTCTTTCAACATAATTAAATCTCATTAGTTTTATGTTTTACAGAATAGTACGTTGACGGGATTGTTTTATTTGTTTATTTTTTTCAATTTCAAAATCAATTACATTCGTTTAACCATAAAGAAAGCAAAATCGTTCACTAAGGAACAAGTTGTTTTTTTTTATGAAATTCGTGCATATAGTTCTTAAAAAGGTACCTATATTTAAAAGTTAAGAATAGAGTTTCAGTTTATCTTTTATTTAAATATATTTTATGTTTTATAAGTTCTTATATCATCTTGGAAAACACATAATTGTGAAAAATGATTTGAAATTTTATGTATATATATTAGTTAGATAAAATTTTTTTTTTTAAGTTTCATAGTTTATCTCAATCATTACGTGCAGTATATAAATTACTTCTAAAAATTATGGCTAAGTGGGCACTAAAGAAACGGAAATTTTCATTTAATAAAAAAAAAATCACTATCACACGAAAGAGAGGACCGTTACCATCATGAGTATAGTGATCCATCCCAGCTCATGAACACTACTTTCGGCAGAGGTTACTGATAATAATCAATTCAAAATTAAATTAAAAAAATAATGACATTCTTGTAACTCTAAAAAAATACAATTAAAAAAGAAAAAAAAGAAGAGAGAAGTTACGGAACAAGACTAGGTGAAAAAATGTTGTGACGAGGATGTCCTTTTTTTAGGAGTAAAGTTGGGTAAGTGTGTGAGAGGCACATGCAATATACGTAAAAGGTATAATAGTAATGAATGGAGTGTGAAGAAAAGTTTGAATAAAAGACGGTAACGGTTGGACTAAGACATGCCAAAATTGCTTTGCTTACAGTGGGAAACTGATATTTACGTTAACGTGTTGAGAGTGTATATAATGATTAGCATTGATGATGATTGAAAGAAAGGAAGATTAATTTGGTTTTGCAAGAATGGGGAAAGTGATTGTTGTTTCCATAGGTTTACCATTGATAGGAGCGATTCTGATATCGATGTTCATGGCTGCTATAACTTGCTTCACAGAAGAACAGCGTTCAATATATTTGGTCTTAATGGAAGGAGATGATGCACTTGCTTTCACCAAACATTCATCAACAATGCACTCCAACAGGTTAATATAATCTCTCTACATAATTTATATATATTTTGATGGATCTACGTGTAACTAAATTTAGATATACAGATAAAAGTTCGAATCCAGATCTTTTATTGATTTTTCTTCCTATTATCTGTTGAACATTATGTTAATATTTTAAATATTTTTCTAATATATTTTAAAATATTAAAATTAGTAGTAATCACTATATTTGAAGATATAGTAGATGAAAAACACAAAAATATCTAGCAGAGAATCTAAATTTTAAAAGTTTTGATCTCATTCTGTTAAAATTATTACTGAAAAAAAATTATTTTATTTTTCTAATTCTATATATATTTATTAAAGAACAAATTTGTTAATCATTTGTAAATGTTTATGTCAATTATTAACTGTTTAACTTATTTATATTTATCAAAACATCAAATTATTAATTATTTATAAAATCGAAACTTAACAATTTTTTACACACTTTAACATTTATTATTTTAGTCTTTCATTTCATTTTTCCTTTATCAATATAAAAATTAACTTGTTTAATAACTAAATACTTTTAAAAGAAGATTTTCAAAATAGTGTATCTAATGTAAAAAAAACATTTTTCTTATGTTAATTATTAATTGTTTGGAACTTATTTTGTATATAATCCCAAATAATTAGTTAATCACAAGCTTTAATTTGAATTACGAATAGTTTAATACCTAATAATGTACTTATTAAATAATACAGTTGTTATTTATAATGTTTATGTCAATATATATTAATTGCTTTGTACTTTATATATTAATTGCTCAAACTTTATAAATGATATATATATATATAAAATTAGTTCGTTGACACTTTTTTGCATTCTCTTACAACGCGAAATTATTAATTTGTTATTATTTACTTTTATAAGTATTAATTTCTCAAGAATAATTTATATTTTTTTTT
>Ga0214543_1001476_pt1 | contig 45423 bp, 28 predicted proteins | sample CNSS2metaG_FD_160094 | JGI IMG/M metagenome (GOLD analysis project Ga0214543, IMG submission 160094) | Root nodule microbial communities from cowpea collected in UCLA plant growth center, Los Angeles, California, USA - CNSS2 | ecosystem: Host-associated > Plants > Roots > Nodule | place: USA...
TATATATATATATATATATATATCAGCAATCATATTCCACCATAAAGAGTATACTCACTTGGAATCAAACCGTTACGAGAATTTTCACTTGGAATCAAACTATTCCACAAAATTCCACTGGAAAAAAAATCCAAGAATTTCTACTTGGAATCAAAACATCCCAAAAATTTCCACTTGAAATCAAACCATCCAAAGAATTTCCACTCGGAATAAAACTATACCACTACAAAAGAGTTTGGAATTACCAACGAAATTTTACCGAAGGATGTATTTTCATCAGTAAATTTGAATTATCGGATGATTTTACTAATGAATTTTGATATTTTAATTACTGGCGAAAAAAATTTGTCAGTAGTACAAATTTCAATTATTGACTGAAAGATTCGTTGGTAAAATTCATCGGTAATACAAATTTCAGTTATCAACAAAAAATTGTCGGTAATTACATAATTTAAAATCTGACGGTAAAATTTGTCGATAATTTTAAATTTTTGTTATTGACGAATTTACTTTTATCGGTAAAAGAGCAGAAAATTTCCTGTCGAAATCTCACCTTAAGAGGGTGTGTCACAATTAAAAGTGCAGAAAAAAAAAAAGAAAATAAGAAGAAGAAAAACAAGAAGGAAGAGAAAGAGGAAAAGAAAAAGGACGAGGAGGAGATACTATAGGCATAGTGGTCACGAGGCGATGGCACAACGACAGCGTGGAGGATGTGGTGGCACAATGAGGGTTGTTAAGGAGAAGGAGAAAAAGAGGAAGAAAGAAGAAAGAGGGAGAGAAGAAGTGGGGAAGGAGAAGGAAGAAGAGGAATCGGCGATGGCGGCAACGACGATGATGATGGCGATGGCAGCGATGGATTTACCGAGGTGGAATGGATGAGGTTCTGGAAGAAGAAGGAGAAGAACGAGAGGGGAGAAAGAAGATGAACAAGGTCGTGTTGTTTTATGATGAATTTACCGATGAATTTTTTACAGACAGATTTTATCGATCGATTTTTTCGTTGACAATTACTGATGAAACAATAATTTCATCGGTAAAATTTACAGACAAGAGTTTTACCGACAAATTTTTGATCGTCCGTAATTTTGTCTTATCGACGGATTTTAAATATTACCGACAAATTTTGACCATTGATCAAAAAAGTCAAACACTAGTCAAAATGTCTTTGACTTGAGACAAAAAACATTACGAACTTAAAACCCATTATATAATAACTAATATTCACTCTTAGATTATCCTGAATAATGTCAAACTTTTCCAAACATTATTTTTATCATTCCAACTGTAATTCAAAATAGACATATTACCATTTTCAAAATATTTTTAGAATTCAATTCATCCCTCCGAAATTTATCCATTATTTCTAATAGACTTAATCAGAAAGCACATGAAAATTTAAAGATGTAATTAATATAATAGGTCGTAGACTTAATTAAGAATTAGGTTAAAATACTTTTTTGGACCTAATTTTTGTCAAGTATTGTCAAATAAGTTCTAATTTTGGTTTTGTGTTCAAATATGTCCCAGTTTTCGTCAATTTTGTTTAATTGAGTCATTTTTTGCTAACATTGTTTAAATCATTAGCAGTCATGAACAATGACTGTCACGTGTCACTTCGTGATTTTTTTTTTGAATTTTGAATTTTTTTAAATGTGCATGTGTCAACCCAACGTGCCACGTGTCAAAGTCAATATTTTATATTTAGTTTAGTCCCTATATTTGTTATTCTTGTTTAATTTAATCCCAATTTTTGTTAACATGAATCAATTTGGTCCGTCCAAATTGAAACCAAATTTAATTTTATATTAAAATTCATATTTTCTATTAAATATTTTTATATAATATATTAAAATTCACATCATTATAACTTTGATATAAAAATTAAATTTAGTCACATCTTCGATGGAGACAAAATTGGTCAATTTTAAACAAAATTTGGACTAAATTGAACAAAAATAACAAATGTAGGGACCAAATTAAATATAGAACATTGACTTTGACACGTGGCACGCTACTAGGTTAACACGTGAACATTTAACAAAACTAAAAAAAATTTAAAAAAATTTAAAAATAAAATAAAAAAAATTCAAAAAAACCACGAAGTGACACGTAACAGTCACTGTTCATGGTCGTTAATGATTTAAACGGTGTTAGCAAAAAAAGTGTCACGTAGCAGTCACCTATTTGAACATAAAACCAAAATTAGGACTTATTTGACAAAATTAACGAAAATTAGGACCAAAAAGATATTTTAACCTAAAAATTATTAAATAAAGCAATAACATGGAAAAAATTTAATCTAAATTATAATTTTGTAACTTTTAAAATGAGCAATAAAACTTTTTAAATCGACCATATATCTTTAAATTTTGCATGATCTTTCTAATAAATTGTTAAGAAACAAAATCTTTATTTTTTTAAATCTATAATTAATAGAATTTCTCTTTAGTAAATTAGATGAACTATAGATCCCAAAATAATACATAAAAATATCACAGAATAAATATTTCCATGTAAGATTTTAAATTAAAATATTTAAAAATATAATTAAGCGAGCTCATTTTCCTTGATATAACACAAATTTTCTTAACAGATGCAATAATACTTCTTAAAACTGTTAATGTATTTACAATAAATGAATTTCTATATATTTTTTCCAAAACAACCTTTAAATGTAATTCTTATCTTCGCATTGACTTTTTTCTGCAACCATTTAATTCAATGTTACACATGGAACTGTATATTTTAAAGAATCCCATACATCAAACAAACAGATAAGACAAACTATAAAATATATTTTAATGATTTTTTTTTCCTTTTTAGTAACTTTTTAAATATAATATTAAACAACATATCAAATTATCTTTTAAAACGTTGCCTGAAAATTTTTATTTAGAAATTAATTTTAAAATAAAAATAATTATTTAAAAATTAATTTAAAAACTAATTTATTTTTATAGCTAAAACCTATAGTTAATTTGTAGTAATTAATTTTTTTTTCATAATTAGAACTATGATAATTAATTTTAAAAAATCAAACTAATTATAATTTTTAATAATAATTATTTTAATAATAAAAAAATTTTAATTTTATAAATTGATATCTAAATTAGTCATTATTAATAATTACTGATCACTATTTAGAACTTTTCTTGTTTGTGGTGTAGTATTATATATATAAAAACATTGTATTTATATATTGCAGGCGATTTAAACGAACCAGCTAGGCAAACCAGGAAGAGAAATCACAAAGGTTGTTTGAGAGTTGATAGAAAATGGTGGTTACGTGAAGCACTTATAGAGAGGTTCTTCTCTACGTTTCTGGTACTGATACAGTGATTTGTACAAATATACTTGAAAGCACAGTTAATGTGTTGAAGCTGAATGTCACATGGGCCATGCATGATGATGATGATGATGCTGAGAAATTAGTATATATGCCAGGAAAATCACTTTCCCAAGAAAACAAACACAGCTTTAAATGCAGCTTAAGATTGGTCACTTTCTCTGTAGCATTTTCCTTTGTCTTCCAAGGGAAAATCTAGGTCCACAATTCATTCATTCATTCAATAACGTTATATCATCACTTATGGAAACTATATACATGAAACCAACCTTATGTCTACAATATTTAATTTCACACTTATTGTTCTTATTGTTATTATTGTTACTGTGTTCAACCTATTTTTGCATTTACTTTCTCATTGAGCCCTATTTATTGCACTGTGCCATTTCTTTTCACACATACACACATGCAGGAGTGGCAGGTCGCTATATACAGCACATGAACATATATTCAGTCACTGATTCAGAGCTTATGTGTCGACTATTAGAGCTATCCTTTATGTGCAGTGTACTCATTTGGCCCTATTCATCTCAATTAAGATAAGTTAGAATTATGACCATCTTGGAAACAAAATTCAAAAACACATGGATGCTTTGTATAGAAAGAAGGGCAAAGACATATGTATATATAATGTGAGAATTAGGGTTTGTGTCCATGCTGGTGTTGAAAAGTGTGAGAGATTGTAAATCTGTCTATGATAATAAAAATGAGTTTTTTTTGTTTTGTTTTTCTGTTGTTGTTTTATTTTTAAAACTATTTATTTATCATCATTTTAATCTGAAAATATGTTGGATTATCATTTAAAAATTAATTTCTTTTAAATTTTAGACTGAATGAATGACAAATTATTCTTTCACTATTTCATATTCTTCTTTCAAATTTTGTTATTTTCAAATACCAAAATAATAGTTTTTTCATCAATAACATGTTATATTATGGATCAATGGGTTTTTCAAGAAGATTTAATAGGGAATGCAACAATAACGAAAAACAAGTGTAATCCATACAAATGATCAAAATTTCTAACTTAAAATCTTAAAATAAATGAGTTTACGAATATTTCATCCTATAAAGTGAATAATTATTTTGTGTTTACCTAATGCATGACTTAGACTTATATTTGGACTTCTAACAATTTTCCCTTAAAAAATAGTCTTTGCATAGTGATAATACATTCCCAACATGATAGTTATGATGAACTTCTTTTATTACAATTCTTAGTTAGTTGTATTAGATTTGTTGACAAATTTTAGGGTTAAAGTTATTAGTTTGTTTCATTGATGGTGGATGTTGTGAAATGCAGAATGAGAGTGGTGAAGTCATTAACAATTATTGTAAGGATATGATGTCATGTAATGAAAGGGTTCAGTTTGAGTAATGATAGCTTGAAGTACTACAATGGCCTAAAGGGAGTGAGTCACTGATTGCGTATCTGTTATCTCTTGTCTTGGTCTTCTTGGATGGATCCCATAAGCAACCACAATCTACGAACTAGCTAGTTACCAAAACTAAGTACTGAGGAAACTGAACCATGAAATTTGGTTTGTTCTTCACAACCTGTTACACAACTTATATTCACTCATTCTTTCTTTTCATCACTGACAAGTCATCTTAGATATGTTAGTGATACAGAAAAGAATGAAGTAGACATCAACAAAAATAATAATAATGGAATAAAATGAGTTGAAGTGCAATATTAATTGTAGTAGGTTTGAGGGATTTGTAATAAAAAAAAACAAACTTTTTCATTTTACCTTATTTTCAAAACTAATAAAATTTTAAATTCTTTTATTTTCTTACTGAAAATCAAATATTACGTTAGAAAGACTAAAATTGAAATTTAGATATTTTATTATAAAACCAAGATGAAAAAAGAGATTTTTTTTTTCTTTATGTAGTATGTGTTTTTGTTATGTGATATTGAAACTGATTCTCATTTATTCTTCGATTGCTCAGCTATTAATAGGTAAGAGTCATTAAAAGAAATTTTTTTAGGATTTGCAGTTTTTAATATGGAATTTGGTTGTTCGATTTATCAGAGTTCTTTATAATCTTTAGTTAATGCGATTAAGATGGTTGTATTATTTGATGATTTGGAAAATGTGAAATTATAATAGGTATTAGTTTCGTAAATCATATATTTATGTTGTTTTTCAAAGATTAAGTATGCATATAGAAATGGGAACAGGTTGGGTGGCTTACCCGTAACTTGACTTCAAAAAAAAAAAATTGTCCACTACTTGTCGGGTATCTGATTAAAAAATATCTGCGGATATTTTTAAAATCCACAGATACCCGTGGATACCTGATACCCGCAAATATTTAAAACATATATATTTTATAAAATTTTTAATATAAAATTATAAAAATAAAACATAAATCAAATTAAATTAAATTTTAATTATAAATAAATTTGATATAATAAAATATACTATTAATTTTAATTTTAATTAAATTTAACTTAATAAAATATAAATTAAATTTTAATTTTAATTTTTTTCGGGTAACGGATACTCACGGGCACAGATAGTATGATACATGCACCTGATCCGTTTATAAGCGGGTATTAAAATACTCGCTACCCGCGGGTACTAACTATCCGCCGCGGATTTTATCTAAGAATATCCGCAAGCATGAGTATTTTTGCCATCCCTATATGCATGACATGGAATAAATGTAAGAAGTAAGAGTAATTTTCTTTTTGATCTTGTAGTGTTGAAACTTTTTAATATTCATACTTGAAAGCAAAGTTATTTTGTTTAAGAAAATCATTCGACAAGTTTAACATGATTGGTTTAAAGTAAATATTGATGATGCAAGTCGAGATTGTTTGGTTTGGTTATGTATATGCCGAAATTTTGTTAGAACACAAAAGAGAATCTATTAGTAGCTTTTAAGCCTTTGTAGGATACAAAACTCAATTTATGTTGAGTTTATGAGGGTTATAAGCTTGGAACATGTCTAGAAAAAAGGCTTTTAACCACTTTGGTTGGAAAATGACTCTACTTTGGTTTGTCTAGGTTTTTGTGATTAACCAAATGCTACCTGAATTCTTAAAAGGGTAATGATATATGAATTCTTAAAAGGGTAATGATATATGTGTTTGTCTTTCATATGTAATTAAGGTTTATCTTATGATAAGTTAATTAATTTGGTTCTTACACATTGTGAATAGTATTAGTGGTTTGATGTATTTTCATCATATATTTCTTTAGATTTTTTTATAATAAGTATAGATTGTCTATGTTCATGCAATATATAATTTTTTATCATGAATTTGATGAGTTTGATGTGAATTCTCCATTATTTGTATTCTTTTATTTTTATTTTATTTTAATAAATTTTCATATGATATGAAATGATATAAGTTTTGAGTGTCGGAATAACTATGATGTCAAAATTCAAAATTATTTTTAACATGAGTTTATTGAAAAAGAAAAACGAAAATCGAGTAGATGCTATGACGCGGAAATAAATACCTGTCACCAACAAATCAAGTTATTAAATTATCATAATAAATTAATATGTTACCGTTTTGGCTTATAAATACATATATTGTTTTTTTACTCATGTCTCAAGTAACTTTCTCATTTTCTGAAAAATAGATGCGACCGGTCGGTATAGAGTTTTTTATATCAGTAACATATTTAGTAGCGCAAGGGATGTCACGCATCCAAACATAATATATAAAAGGTTGATTTAAGGATGAAAATAGTAAAATACTGTTTTAGATCTTTAAAAAAAATATCAAATTTGTTTTTAGTATATATAGAATTTCTCTATTAAATTAATTATAAAATTATATGTTTAAGAAAAAAAATCTCAAAATTTTTTTTTACTAATATATTTATATTAAATTAATTATAAAATTACAGGTTTTGAAATTTTTCTGCATATATTGGTTACAAACTGAAATTTTTGTTTGGATTGGATTGTATATGTAACATTTCAAAAATTGGATAATCTCAAATTAATAAAACATCACATATATAAATATTCAGAGAGTACGGAGTTTAGAGTATAAAGGTGTACAGTACGCCAAATATACCCAGATTACATGAAAAAGGCTCCATACGGCCCAAACAAAATACTCTAAAAAAACAAATAATTATACTAGGTCTCGTTCGGACAAGAGAATCTTAACTAATAATATCCTTCAATGATGGACCCCACAGTGGGCCCGATACCCATCCAATCCATCAAGCTGCAACATCCCTATTATCATTACCACTGGTAGGGGTTCTCACATCTGCTCACATAAATGAAATTGATGATCATTGCAATAGAGAAAACCACGCACAACATACAAGCAAGCAAAAGAGTAAGCTAGTGTAAAAGAAACATATGTCATAATAGTCAACATGCAGTTTACAAAGTCAGTCACAAAAAACAGACATTCATCCATAGATTACCAAATCATTTGAAACCCCAAGACTCGACTTACCCGGATACGTAAACTGAGACGCCACCACCAAGCAATGGAATTACGTCCTAGCAATGAGGCGTCACCACGAGGGCTTCGCGGAATTACACCCTTACAAGAGGCACCACCACGTGGCCTTCGTGGAATTACGTCTTGGCCTTGAGGCACCACCACCTAGGCGAGATCACTCCTCGCTAAAAAAGAAGGCGAGTCGCTTGGGTGACAGTTCGCGCATAACAGCTTGGGCGAGCCTCCGTTAGTCTCGCCTGGGCGAGGCATGCTCGCTTGGGCGAGAAAACCAGTGTCCGCCACTGGTCTTCCATGTAGCAGTCACACAACACACTCCCAAAAGTTAAAATGGCATTCTCATCAACTCAAAGTAGCATCCAGACCACAGAATCATGCAATAACAGTAGAACAAGCAGAAAATGAACTAGACAAATGGACTCTAGCTTCCCTTACCTAGAAAGAGCTAGCGGAAAACCTCGACTCTTAGGCTAAGAGCACCAAAGTTTAGGGGGGGTAGATCTGGGGAGTTGAAAGGAATGGTGGAAAGAGTTGCCAAAAGGGTTATCATAGTAAACCCTAACTGAAAATACGAAAATCCAACAGAAAGGAGAGAGTATGGACCAAAAATACTTACGTGGATGAGGGAAACTCTCTTGGGATCAAATGGGTCTCAGAATCCTAGCAGAGCATTGACGAAGAGGATTGGGAGAGCAAGGCGGCTGTGATTTCTGTAAAGGCAGAAAATGAGAGGGTTAGCTGGGATTAGGGTCTTTGTTACCTTATGGGCTAACCCTATGTCCAACTCAATTTGAGACAGCTCCTCTAGAATTAGGGTAGGAAATAAATGGGCTTTACAACATAACTATTAACTAGGATAAGATAAACCTTTTGGTGGAAAATGGAGATGAAATCTCTAATGAAATAAACAATGAATACGAGTTGGAATTACAAAACAATGTGAAAGTTAAATGAAATTAATTATGAAAATTCATTAGATAATTTTGTATAAAAAATTTTTCCAAAAATAAATTTTAAATAAAAAACCTTATATATATATATATATATATATATATATATATATATATATATATATATAAAGAAAATTTCTAAATAATGAATAATTTTAGTGACAAAAAATTTATTTAGAGACCAATTTTTTTTGGTAGCCAAAATCATGGTAACTAATGTTAGTAAGCAATTTAGATACCAACTCATAATATATAAATTATTTTAGTTACCAAATTATAAACTAATTATAATTTTTTATTTATAATAGAAACCATTTTTGTTACCCATAATTTTTAGTTTATAAATTGGTAGCACTATAATAACTAATTATTTCTAGTCACAAAAATTGATTATTATTTAAGAATTTTCTTATAACATATTAATGTATACGTATATTACATTATCGAACAAACAATCATCCAAAAAATTGGAGAAGTCCGGAAAATGTAAAAAGAAAAAAAAATGCTTATTAATTGAAAACTTTTTCTTTCCATTCACTTTTGTCTAAACCTTAAAAAATATTAAACCTAAATTAGACTAATCCGTCCCACTCAAAACCTAAAACAACCCTAAACGCATACTTATGCCTTATTTAGTTAAAAGAATTGTATTGTATATCACTTAAACTAACCACGTGTTCATAAGTAACAATCGGTTGGTTAATTTGAATTTTTAGTTGAAGCTAATTATTTTAATCTCAAATCATGTGAAAATAAACGAGAGATGAACAATAATAATGTCTTTTCAAATATCTTAAGAGGTGCTATGATTGTTCGAGGTTAACCTATTGGGTAGGGTAACAACTAGATAAACAGAAACTAATAGTTGGACACAGCTTGCATTGCATATGTTCATATTTACACCTTGGTTGCAGCTGCTAACAACTTGGAGAACAGTAACACCTCTTTTCTGTTATCCATTAAAGGGAAAAAAGTGAGAATATATTTTATCAATTGTGTTGAAAGGTGGCAATTGCAACAACATTGGATGATGTAGTATTTTATGAGATATCAATTAGGATTGGGTCAAAACAATAGCAATTTTTATGCTGACTTCTGTTTTCTGTGATCCCATCTTTGTTCTATCATTGATATAATGCTTCTTTGACACATTCAAAACAACAAAAAGGCATTAGGATGTTGACTCACCATGAAGTAATATAAATGAATTTCCTACAAGAGTGACTAGAAGCATGACTAGAAGGAAAACCTTTAACACTTATTCTTTGAATTTATTTTTTTTTCATTTGTTGACTTTTTTCTGACTTGACTTTAGTTGACTTGTTGACCATATTTAACTTGACTTAAGTTGATATGTTAACCTTTTTGCTTGTTTTTTTTAGGTAAATCGCACTTCTTGGAGTGGAGGAATGCTTTGACCTTGGATTCAATCATGACATGCACATTGTGTGAGAGTTGAGAGAAAGGATGATCTTCTAAAAGAGAAGGTCAATGTCGCACCTTTGAGAAGACCTTGTGGCTAAGCTAGGTCACTCTCCACATCAAGATGTCACCTTCTTGAAGCTTACTTTGTCTTTTTGTAAGGACACCCTTAGGCTTTGTATTTTTGCTAGGAGACCCCTCATGCTCACTTATATAAGGGGCTCTTCAAGACTTGTAAAATGGTTGAATATTTTGAAGCTTATACACTTACTTTGTTCGACCTTGTGTGAGTGCTTTCTTAGGAGTATCATTTTCACTAGCCTTAGCAATCAAGTGGCGGCAACCCCTCTCATCTTGGGTTAGTGAGCCTTTGTGTCCATCCTTGAGCTCCCCTCCCCCTTTTATGCTTTCCATCTTTTACTTCTTTACTTCATTATAATTCCTTTTCCTCCAAGTCTTATGTGCATACTATTATGCTATTTATGTTCATGTTTTGAACTTTCATTAAATGGTTTCGCTTCTTCCCTTAGGCTCTTTGAAGTGAACCTTCACATCTAGATAACCTTGATTATCTTAATCTTCAATGGGAATCTTCGTTGAGTTTTCTTAATCACCTAAACACGATATTCTAAAAATGAAAAACGAGTCTTTATCAAATAACATATTTGATAGTAAATTTTGTCGGTAAATTATGTCAATATTACCAATGGATATTTCTGTCGATAAATTTGTTAGAAAATGAGCGACAAAGTTCTCACCAAGACTAGTGATTGTTTTTTGTATACTAATCGAAAATGGGTGAGAAGAAGAAGAGAATGAGGAGGATGAGAATGAAAAGAGTGAAGAGAAAGAGATAGAGGATGAGGATGAGAATCAGGCAGAGAAGAAGATGAAGAGGAGTAGGAGGAGGAAATGGAAGAGAAAGAGGATTTGGAAGCAGTGACAACAGACAAGGAAGAAGAGGAAGAAGAAAAAGAAAAGGAAGTGGAAGAGAAGAAGAGAAGGAAGAAGAAGACCAAATTCTAACATTTACCAATGGATTTTATCGACAAATATTTACTGACAAATTTGAGGTCGTCGGTATTTAACGACATATTTTTTTATTCGTCAATATTTATCAATGACTATTTTACAAACAAATTTTTTATTGTGGATAATTTGTTAGTAAACTCAAATTACCAACGAATTTTCGCCATTATCAACAAATTCTATCTATTGGTAATACACATTTTTCTTGTAATAAGAACATGAAAACACTATGTTTGACAAACACTAGTAAGTTCACAAGTGCATGTGCATCGCCAGACAAATGATAGAGTACTATGCCAAGTTCTACTCTGTTAGATAAGATAATCGAAGATCAATTAGACTATAAGTTAAAATCAAGACTTCAAGCTAACATACACGAAGATATTCTAAAGATGTAGAGAATTGAGCCCAAGTTCAAAGCTTCATTCAAATATTTCGTGTGATTTAAGATAAAATTAAAATGTTTACCAACTTTATCTTATACAAGCATGTCTAGTAAAATGTTGATTTTTATCACTAGAAGAAGTAAAAGGATATGCAACCAAGGGAAATAAGTATTGCCAGCTATTAGTGAAGTAGTATAGAAAAGAGAAGAAAAATTAATGTTGCATGGAGCACATTCAATATTTTTCTACATCATGAAAGTGAGTTAAAAGTTACTCAATGAGCAGAAAAAAAAGGTTTACAATAGTCATCTCTTCTCAAGCCTATACAAAGACCCTTTTAGAAGGAGACAAAAAAAAAAAGAGCTATAATTTACCAAATGTTAAAATTTTACTAAAACTTTTTGCACCCTAAAGCTTTGTAAGAACAATGCTTGTTTTCATCTTAACAAAGTAGTTGAGAGAGCCTAATTATTGTATATGCCGAAACATTATAAAACACAATTCAACCCTTTCTTCTTATGTCATTTCTTGGTTTTTACGGTTGGTATTTGACCTTGACCTCTAAAAGGTTAAGTGCCTAACAAATTGGAGAATAAGATTTAAGGAGTATATCTCTCCAAACATCTATGTTCATGGTAGAAAACTTTTCTTATTGGGAAAGATAGAATGGAGATCTACATGAAGTCCATGCACTATTGGTTGTCGCAAAGTTAAATACACACTTATTTGTGCACTCTTTAAAATTGAATATAAGAAACTATGCAAAATGAAGACTTGCAAGGATATATTGGATTTCTTAGTAGTTAACTATGAAGGGAATAAAGATGTTCAATTTCGAAAAGATGTTACTTTCACCAGTCAATATGAATCCTTCATTATAAAAGATGATGAGAGGGAAGATGATATGTTTAAGAGAATGCTAGTCCTTCTTCCTGCCCTTGAAACCCTTGGATAAAGCTTCTCCGAGTCCTAAATAAACCAAATGTTGCTTGATAGCATGCTAAGGATATGGGAACCAAAAACCATTGTAATAAAGACCAAAAAGATTTGAAGACGCTTACATAGGATAAGCTTTTAGGTGTCCTTAGAGTCCATGAAGCACATCTTCAGGATAAGAGTCAGAAAGACTTTTTAGGCTCTGTTCGCTTCTACAGATTATTATAAACGTGGATGGGAGAGCGAATGACATTCATGTTCATTTTTGCAGATTATTGTTGATGTGCTGCAATGAATTTGGGGGAGAGATCCAAATTTTCATCCCTCTTTGGTTGAACAGATTTGAAGAGAAACATTTTGCATTTACTAAATTAACCCTTTTACCTTTTTTTTTATATATTTCTCACTCTATTATGTATTGGCTGTATCAAAGATTGCGGAATCCAAAAGGACATTTGAAAAGTACTCTGCTATTTTGCAAAGCCCATGGGGTATGCTACCATTATAAGGGATCCAATCCCATATTTATTGAAATCGATCCCTCTGTGTAAATCGATCCCCATGCTTCGAAACATTATTAAAATATTATTTTATTAATTTTTATAATTTATTTTTTCAATTTTAATAATAAAGAAAATAACAAAATAATTATAACTTATACAAATACCAATTTATATTACTTATTATATAAAGGACAATATGGTAATCTATCTATTATTTTTATTAAAATATTTTTTTTTAATTTATCAAATCACTCAAATCACTCACAAATTTTACTTCCAAATCTATTCACTATCACCTCTAAATACCTTAAAAAAAAACAACACATTAACTTGTTCAAAGCGAGGACTAAAAGACAAAGTCAAATCAACTTCTTTTGAAAGAAAAAGAAAGTAAAGCTTTGAAATCTCTAAGCGTGTGTTTGTTTCATGGTGCCACATTGTTCACGAATAATGTGAAGACGAAGTTATGATGGTGTGAGCTATTTGTTTCAGTGATTCTAAAGCGTTTCGCGGGTGAAGATATACGTGAGAAGCATCCACCGATACATAACAGATTTGTGAGGAAGTGTTGTTGAGGTTATGCATAAAGTAAAAATAACCTCAGTTAGATGCATTTATTTGGCATAAAAAAAAAGGAAAGGCGGAATTTCGGGAGAGATAATGGATTATTGTGTATTGGAAGGCAGGGAATCAATCATGAGCAGGATGTCAACGAGGCGGGTAGGATATGGGTAGTAGTTCTCCTGTACCCTATCCGTTGGATAAATATTTGTTCTGTACCCGTACCCATATCCATTGGGTATCCGTTATGCAGGTATCTGTCTATTTTTTTTTATATCCGTGAGTATCCACGGTACATGCGGGTATTTGCAAAATTATTTAAAAAACAAATATTTAATCATAAATTCAAATAAAATAAAATAAAATACATCATTGTCATAAATTTAAATAAAGTTCAAATAAAATCAAGTTGATACAAGTCCAAATAATTGTAAAAGTAAATATAAAATAACATTCAACACAATGGAAATTATTTAATTAGTGTTTTGAATACTGAAAAATAAACAAAATAAACAAATAATAAACCTCAATTGTCACGTGTCAAGTATTCTTATTTTGATTCCATCATTTGACAACAGGCATACCATAAAAGTAATTGTCTATATAAGGTTTGATGTATATGTCCAATTTTAAAGAAAGGAGAGAGAAGAATGTCAAGGTGGTAAGTTTAATGGGTATGGATATCCACGGGTACTGATACTATGATACTCGTACCCGTCCCGTTAACATGCAGATATCAAATAGCGGGTATCCATTTTTAATATTCGTTTTTTACCCGTTGCGGGTTTTATCCGCAGATACCACGGGTACGAATTTGTTTTACATCCCTAATCATGAGTGTAAGGAAAATAATACTTTTACAACCTTAAAAAAAATTACAGCCATTTTGCTACCTATTTTAAAATAAAGTAAAATAAATGTAATTAAAATATTATTATTTAAGTTATTAAATGATTTTTTGTTAAATGGGTATATTTTGTTTGGAGGATGTGAAATATAGCACCATCATAGTATTTAAAAAAATGTAATTATTTTTTTCCAACAATTCTTTTTTAATTGATTTTAATTTTTTTTAATTATAAATACCAATTTTAATTTAATTTCAATATCATTTGCATTATTTATATTTAAAATTTAAAATTATATCATATTTATTTCCAAGGATAAAATGATAATTATTTAATTTTATTTAATAAAATACTTTTTTTAATTTGTCATACTCATCACATTGTACACAAATTTTTACAAACTTTCATCTCAAATCCCTTAATCCAAACAACAACATAATCTCATTTTCATCCATTCAAATTCATTTACTCATTCTTCTTTAAATTCACTGTTACACATCCTAAAAGAAAGAGAAAGATATCTAAGTATGAGTTAGACAACTCAACATATGAGAAGAAATCTATAATACTTAGATACAAAAGGTTTCCATTCAAGAGAATAATGAGTCGTGATAGATTTTTTTACTCATATAACATAGTGGGTCAATTTATTTCCTCATCAGCACAGTGTAGTTATTATTTACACAAGTAGCACATATTTTTTCCAAGGTCATAATACAATTTTCGGGGAATCGAATTTTGACCTTGAATTGGTCCTATCCTATTGTGCTTAAAAACTAGTTCAAATTCAATTTACGATTATTGTATTTTGTAATTATGGAAATAGTATTTTGCAATTATGATTTCTTGTAAAATTAAAATTGGCAAATCCTTTTTTATCTAGTTATAATAAAAAATTTGAAAATAAGTTTGGATGGTTGATAATTTAAAAAGTAAATATATGGAAGAATAAATTAGGTGATTTTATTCATTAATTTGAATATATTTAGAAGTAATTATATTGACTTTTTTAAGATGTAAAATTATAATATGAATAGGTGTATAAATAAAAATTGATTTTGTTTAACTAGAGTTGGAGTAAGTTTCTCGGCCTAAATTTTGGATCAATGCTGCATTTCAATTTAGTATGAATATCACTCCATTTAGAGTCTTCTTCCTGTACCTCCAAACATTTATTCTGTACTCCCAAATTTTTTTAAATTTCCATTTTCCATTTGAATCACAGAATCTTTAATACTGAAGTTCAAAACCCACACCCGTAAAATTATTTCAAAACGCGTAAACCAGATATTAGCATTCGCAATTCAAATTCTTGATTCGGATTCGACATCCATAATTGTTGAATTAGCAAACCACATTATATCAAACAAACCACATCCGTAAACATTATATCAAAATGCGTAAACCAGATGTGGACATTCGCAATACAAAATCTTGAACCAAATGTCGATATCCGTAATAGTTGACTTAGCAAATCCACATTCGTAACATTATTTCAAAACACGTAAACCAGATGTCGACATCCGCATTTCAAATTATCCACATTCGTAACATTATTTCAAAACACGTAAACCAGATGTCGACATCCGCATTTCAAATTCTTGATCCGAATGTCAATATCCGTAATAGCCTTTTTTTTTGAAAATAAAAATAGTTTACAGAAGTCCACTTACTTTTACTATGGAGGCCAAAGTAGGAATTAAAAAAAAATTTGGGTACATTTGGGATGCAGGAAGAAGCCCCCTCCATTTAAAGTGAGAAGCTGCGTTGAAATATAATTCTTCCACTCCAACACTGATTTGAGTATGGCACTTCTACAAACCTCAATGGTAACCACCAAAAAGTTAAAATAAACAAACTGAACAAAAACATCACTACAGTAGTTTGAATATTATCCAAGGGGTCGGACAGAATTATTGGTATAACAAGAGTCAAAATCCACTCACTCGTCTGCTTAACACTAGAGTCATTTTAAGGAGTGAATGCTGAAAGGCAAGAAGAAAAACCCAGAAATATGGAGAAATAACTAAAAACTGAACTTGCTTATTCATGGAGGCTTAACCAGTATACAACTTAAAAAATAAATAATATTAGAATGACCTCGAGATGACCATACAGAATAATAGAGAGATGGCCACTTGTAAATTTCAGCTTCCATTATCTGTTGGGAATGATATCTGAAAATGAGAAATCATGAAAAGGTGGCCCTGTAGCAAGTAAGCAACATAAAAGGTGAGTACAAATCGCACATGAGTGTGCAAGAGCACGACACGCAGTGAAGCTGGAATGAAATATGATTATCTCAAATGTAGTCCCAAATGCAGAACATGTGCATGCAATGCAGATGAATGAATGTCAACGGGAGCACAGTATGCTTCACCTTCTTGTTCCCCTAGAATGTAAAATGGAATATGTGCAATCATCTTCGTTGAACCTTCACTCCAGTTTATGCTGCCAACTTTCTGCGCTGTACCTTGTGTAGGTCGCGAAGGCCCCAATATGGATGAACATATAGCAGGGTCTTTCATCAAACCCAGGAAATCACATGCACGCCTCCATACTCTAGCATCAGAAATTCGAGACCGAGCCACCTGAAGAGCAAATACCAAATTAGAAAAATAGTTACATAATTAATAACCTATTATGCTTGGTCCTTCCACTTCAACACCATACCTTGCCCAAGGATACACGTGCTCTTGGTATTAACTCTCGATGATGTGTAGCAAGCTTTGCTATGGCTGTCACAACAAAACATAAAAGCCTGGACTGTGATGACCTTCTGTAAGTATCCTTATCATGACCAAGGGATACCTCCTGTGTCATGCCCACACGACTTCCAAGTAAACAAAGTAGACCAAGTCATCACAGAATTACCTAGAAATCTCTCAGCACTGGAAGAAGTTAGGTGTATTCTAATACTATATCATACCTTGAGGAAAGGTTTTCATACAGAAGCAGTTCTAGACTCTCAAAAAGCTCACGGGCTTCATCTTTGTGAGATCCACCACCTCCACCATGCTCCCCAATGGCCCAACATAGTTGCAAGGCTAATTCTGTCTAAAGAAAATTAATGAATTTTAATGTCAAGATGGTTGTACCACCCTTCAACAAATAGTTAAAATAGTTATTGACTAACCTTGACTGGGCTGTCATAAGCTTCTCCAAGTCTGTCCATTATAGGTTTCTGCAATAAATTCACATTAAGGTATTTGTTAAATTCTAGGGAAGAAGCAAACATTGAGCTAAAATTGTGTGTTTCTAAGAAAGCACGGTGCCTTACCTATATTGAAATAAGGAATCAATACAATAAATAGGGGAGATTTGATATCCTTTATAACAAAAATATGATACGGAAGTAAATAAAAACATTCTTAATAATACATATATAATTTGAATATTCTTGATTATATAGAATTAGCTTCTTTCTTTCTATAATTACAACAGTGTTAAATATAAAATCATTCAAGAATATCTATTTAATCACCAATATTTTTAGGAGAGTTGGATCTTGAAATGGCATTAGAGCCTTTATAACTGGTTAAGAGTTTGATCCTGCAGTCCCCATTCCTCTTAACAAAAGTAAATTTAGTCACAAGACAGGTGTGCAGACTGCAGAGCATTACCAACCCGGCAAACCCAAAGGGTCTTGAATGAGAGGGAGTGTTATATAAAATTGGCTGGGGAGCCTTTACCTAATGGCTAAAGCTTATAGAAAAGTTTATTCTTGAAAGAGCCATAGCCCGACAGCATAAGCCTTCAAGAGACTGGTTCTTGACATAAGCCCTAGCTTTCTAAGAGAAAGATTAAATTCTATATAAATCACAGCACAAAAGACATGCTGCTATATCGTGCGTCATCGCCAAAAATAAAATATATTCTCACATAGCACAATCTTACAGTCTACATTCATCATATTGCAATAGATCACAAGATAAAAAGTTTGATGTACAATCATAAATAAAATGCAGTATATTGTCATGAAATACCTTTAAAAGGGCAATGAAGTTTGGTGAACCCTGAAACGTTGAGAGCATAAACTCCAAAAGTCGCTTGCGGACCTGAAAAGCACAGCAAAAATTTAAAGTAACAAGCATGAGACAATAACTTCATTCACAAAAGCAAAATTTGAAAGGCAGAATTTAGGTATTTTTTACTTAAAGCTGGTGACCATAATATAGTATTTGTTATATACTTGAACACCTTAATACTTAATGAATGTGCAGTAACCTCAGAATAAAAATTTCAGTTAATTTCATTCCTTTGGACTCAATTACTATTAAGATATATCATTAATATCTTATCTCTATCTTATTTTTAGTTCTATAGTTTCTATTGTTATTATTCTTCGTATGTATTTTGGGCTTAGTCCATATTTTATTTATTATAAATACAATCCTTATGTCTATTTTCTATACAAGGGAGATTAATCTCAAACCTAATTTCATTATATTTAATATGGTAAGTCTAAGGGTATTTTAAAGAACATTTTTTTTTCGCCTCTGTCACTGGATCCCCTGCTAACGCCGACTGTTGGGTCTTTTAAAAGAGGATCACTGGGAGATACAATACCAATGAGACATAAGCCCAACCCATACATAAGGGATTGACATCACTCTTAACCCAAAACCTTAAGGTGATGGGTTTATGGATCTTCATCCTTGTATGGTGCTCTCTTCACATTGGCACTTCCCTCTTGAGCTAACTATCGAGTACCCCTTTTCTATACCGTCATTCTTAGTGGGACACACTTAACCCATTGTCAGGATACAGAGCTAGTCACCACACAAACCTAACTCTGATATCATATTAAGAAGTGGACTTTAAGCCTAACTCAACCCCACAAAACTAGCTTGTAAGGTGAGGTTTACAGCCCACTTATATACTATGAAATTGCCTTATTTCTAGTCGATGTAGGACTTCCAACACATCCTCCTCACGCCGAAGTACATACATCTCGTGCGTAAGACTAGAAATAGGTGGTCCGATAGCAGGTGAAATAGAATGTCCAAGAAATCTCGCTAAGATAGGCTTTTTAAACACTGGCTCTAACCTAGCTCTAATACCATGGTTGGTATGTCATCTTCGCAAATCTTTATATGGTCTAAAATAGTCTCCTAGGGCCTGGTTTGGAAAATTTAACAATGTTTTTCAATAATTTGGTATGACTTGGTGTGAGACAGATCATTCAGTCTTTTATCGTCACTCAAGTGTTGGATGTGTCTACTTGATAGTGTATGTTGATGACATCGTTCTTACCGACAGTGATAACCATGACATCTCTCAAATGAAACAACATCTTTGTGATAATTTTCAAACCCAAGATCTTGGAAAACTCAGATATTTCTTGGGTATTGAGATGGCATAGTCCAACAAAGATGGTATTGTTATTTCTCAAAGGAAGTATGCATTGGATATTTTGAAAGAAACTGGGTTGATGAATTCAAAATTTTTTGACACACCCATGGATCCCAATACTAAACTTCTACCGAATCAGGGAGAGCCTATGTCAGATCCCGAACAATATAGAAGATTAGTTGAAAAATTGAATTATCTTACAGTTACTCGTCCTGACATTTCCTTTGCAATCAATGTGGTAAGCCAATTTCTTAATTCTTCGTGTGAAAATCATTGGAATGCAATCATTTGTATATTAAAGTATATTAAAGGATATCCTGGAAAAGGGTTGTTATATGGTTCTAATAACTATACAAGAGTTGTTTCTTATTGAGCAGGATCTCCTTCTGATAGAAAATCTACATCCGGATATTGTATCTCCATTGGAGGTAACTTGATCTCTTGGAAAAGCAAGAAACAAAGTGTTGTGGCAAGGTGTGCAGAAGCAGAATATAGAATCATGGCTTCAGCCACTTGTGAGCTTGTTTGGCTTAAGTAATTGCTCAAAGAGTTACAGTTTGGAGACGTTAATCAAATGACACTTATATGTGACAATCAAGCTGCTCTTCATATCAGTTCTAATCCTGTCTTTCATGAGAGGACTAAGCATATTGAGATTTACTGTCATTTCATTCGAGAAAAGAATATGTCTGAAGACATCAAGACTGAGTTTATTAACTCAAGTGATCAGTTAGCAGATATTTTCACTAAGTCTTTACGGAGACTGAGAATTGGTTATATTTGTAACAAGCTTGATACATACGATTTGTATGCGCTAGCTTGAGGGGGAGTGTTAAGATATCATTAATATCTTATCTCTATCTTATTTTCAGTATATATTGTTATTATTCTTTGTATGTATTTTGGGCTTAGCCTATATTTTCTTTATTATAAACCCTATGTGTATTTTATACACAAGGGAAATTAATCCCAAACCTAGCTTCACTATATTTAATAATTACTATAGCAAAAGGTTCTAAAAATTGAAGAGCTTGAAATAGTTAATAATAGTTGTACAGAAGCCAACAAGCAAAGTGATATGATCAAAGAAATAAATATTGTATATTTATTAGAAATAAAGATTGTATATTTATTGGAAATAAAGACTATATTAATAATGCAGAAATAAAAATCATATCTGCATTTTTAATAATGTTTATTTTTATTCTAGTATCATATCTTTGTTCTTAGAGGAAACCAAGTCTCCTTTATTTATTGTCTTGATTTTGTTTTCTCAAAAGCAATTCTAACTCACAATGACAAGAGAAGATACAATCAATACCTCATACGAAAATATTTTGTCCGGAAATATTGTAGCATATCTTGACATGAGCAGGGGAATCAATGCACAAATCAGAGCTGAAAATTAATTTTAAAAGAAGGAGAAAAACTGTAAATGCATCCAAGTCTTAAAAGAGAAGAGATTCTAATGACAAAATCCTCAATGTTTTTGAATAACCTCAAAGTAAACAAGCATAGAAAGTGTGTGAACAAAACATACAATTATTGACAGTTTGCAATGCTACGGAGAAGTACACATCAAGAAGACGAGGAGTCAAGCTAAGTACTGCTTTCAGCTTATCAGAGTAAGGACTATTGACTGAAGCCTGTAATATTGCAGTCATCACTGGAGATGACCAGGGACGTTCCTGAGACATGATAGAATTTACTTTAGGAATTTAAATGAAGCTAAATACCAAACAAAAATCACAAATTTGTATAAGGCTACAATATCAAACAGAGTTAGAACTCAAAATTTCATCAAACATTAAACTTTCGATGTAAAGAAACCAATATGACTGAAAGCAAACTTATTATCAATCTTCTGTAACTATTGATTGGTAAACATGATATGGCTGAGAAAAACTGGCTCAATGACTTGAACTTTTAGCTTACAAATAACAGGACAACAGGAACCAACACAAATTGAAGTAACAACCATGACAAACAAGATAAAAGGTAACATACAGCGATACCATCATTTTCATCCTTTAAAAGTTCAAGGAACAATGGATCAGCAACATCAATTGCACTATTATCCTCATACTCAGAATCTCCTACGCCATCTTCTATAGTTGAACCTGTATATGCCTCATCCATAAGAGCAAGTAGCATCTGCATTGAAAATACACAAAGACATTTACAGGGTACACTTTTGCAACACTGGCTAGACATCACTCAAATTTAAAGAATCACAGACAACCTTAGGGGCAGTATTTTTCTGAATAGAAGCTATGCTGCTCCCAATTAAGGGTCCAGAGCTTTTTTCCACCTTTTCCAATGCTACTACCAAAACTAACAAAGTGGGAACAAAAACGTTGAATTGATAAGATTTTGTCAAGGAAATAAGAAGAAACTGATTCTCAGCATATTGTCAAACTCATTACACAGAACATCTGCAATAACTACCTATTTTTCCCAAAAGATTCTTGTTAATTACTGAAGACAATAGTTCATACTTCCTCCTTTTCTCTTTTATTTTTGAATATTGGGGAAGGGGCCCACAATAATTGTGATTATTGCTATGGAAAATGTGTTTAAGAGCAATAAAAGTAGGAAAAGTTAAACATAAAATTTAGCACAGTCAACTTTTTCACAAATCTTTATTGTAAATTGAATTATGCTGTTCGTAATCAAGAAAAATAAGAGGGAAAATGCAAAAGGACAAACAATTATACTTGAAAATATTAATCTTTCTATTGAATAAAAAGGTAAACAAAACATAAGTGGTGATAGTAATATAATTTGTACATACTTGGCAAGTCAACTAAAGATGGAAATAAGGGAAGAAATGACCCAAGTGACATCAAGGCTGGGAAGGCTTTCAAAAATAGTTTCTCTAATCTGCAAGAGTATAAAAAAAATTGTTAATTAATATCTGCTCCCCCCAAACCCCATCCATTAGGCACATTGCCACAAAAACTGAGAATTACACTCCAATGGTTCATTTACATGCACCAAAGTAATACAGACAGAATATTGTCACAAAAATCTGGCTTATTCATTTTAACAAAAAACCTGTAAATTAGAGGTCCAAAACTGGTCCAAGGGCCAAAGACGCAAAGAATGTCCCCAAACATGACACAGACTTCAACGAAGAAGCACAAGTAGAAGAGAAAAAGAATTGTCACCCTGATAACAGATTATATTTAATTCCATTCAACACTGATAACATATTCTACTTGAAACCTAAGACATAGACAAAGGTCAATCTTCAAAATTCTGACATCAGGTACCTAAATAGATTCTCTTTATCAATATTTACTATCCTTATAAAAAGAGGATATTCTAACATTTAATGTTCCCCTTCAAACCATTTGTGTCACTTCAACGGTAAAATGTTAAAAAATAATGACCATGACATACATTTTAAGATTTGGAAGCACAAGAAAGAGTACAGGATCAGCAATAGATTGTACTTACTGGTTCAGAATATGGCAGGAAAAGTATTTACCTTTCATCCCCACCCCACAAACCAAACAAGACTGTCAGAAAAACTGTTTTTCATATTATTCATACAAGACCAACTGTCTTTATCAATATTTACTATCCTTATACAAAGAGGATATTGTAACATTTAATGTTCCCCTTAAAACCATTTGTGTCACTTCAACGGTAAAATGTTAGAAAAATAATCACCATGACATGCATTTTAAGATTTGGAAGCACAAGAAAGAGTACAGGATGTACTTACTGGTTCAGAATATGGCAGGAAAAGTATTTACCTTTCATCCCCACCCCGCAAACCAAACATGACTGTTAGAGAAAACTGTTTTTGATATTATTCATACAAGAGAAATTGCTCTTAAATAGGATACCTTTGTCTTTGAGTACATGCTTTAACAATTTTTCTCACTGAAATTGGAAGATCTTGAACTGCAATGGTTAGTATATTTTGTTGTTCATTAATGTCAGGTATTTTTAGGTATAGGTTCAGATTCATGGACTTGTGGTAATTGAATAATAGACCTTTTCCTTTGTAAGCATACTTGTAGTGGATGGGTAGCACTTTGAATTTGTTCTCCAATTATCTTTGGGCTTCACATGAGAAGGAACAGGACTAGAGATGTCAAAAATATCCGTATCCGTGGGTATCCGCGGATAAAACCCGCAATGGGTAGGAAATGGATATTAAAAATAGATACCCGCTACCCGTGGGTACGGGTATTTTTGATACCCGCATGTTAACGGGGCAGGTACGGGTATCATAGTATCCGTACTCGTGAATATCCGTACTCGCTAAACTTTAATTCACACAAATATCCTTATATATATATATATATATATATATATATATATATATATATTGTCCTAATTTTTTATAAGCTGCACATCTTGTCTTCTGTCTTCATTCTTCCAACTTCAAGTATTGGCACGTTGTCTTCTTCCAAGTACATCTCTTGACATTTTTCTCTTTTCCTTCTTTGAAATTGGGCATATACATCAGACCATATATAGATAGTGACGTTTATGGTATGCTTGTTGTCAAATGATGAAATCAAAATAAGAATACTTGACACGTGACAATTGAGGTTTATTATTTGATTATTCTTCAGGAATCAATCATCAATCGGAGAAAGTGGACTTGTTGATCAAAACACTAATTAAAGAATTCCCATTGTGTTGAACGTCATTTTATATTTATTTTTATAATTATTTGGACTTGTATGGACTTGAGTTAGTTTGAAATTTATTTAAAATTTATGACAGTGATGTATTTTATTTTATTTTATTTGAATTTATGATTAAATATTTATTTTTTAAATAATTTTGTAAATACCCGCGGGTACCCATGGATATTCGCGGGTATGAAAAAAATAGACGGGTACCCGCATAACGGATACCCGACGGATATGGGTATGGATACGGGGCAGATATTTATTTAGTGGGTAGGGTACGGGGGAGCTACTACCTACCCTACCCGCCCCGTTGACATCCCTAAATAGGACTAATCTCGGTAAATGGTGAAGTATCAGACATAATAGATGGTGGACTATTAATGAGACTTGATTTTAGGAGAATAAGGTTTTATGTTAACGAATTATCCTTATATTCAATGCATGAGCTTTTCCCCTGAAGATAGGGTTGAAAATAGCGTATTTTTATCAAAGGTGACATCACGGGACACAAGGAATAGTTTTGTTGGAGGGTGGTAATATTTGTATTCCTTTTGAGTAGTGGAGTAACCAATAATAAGAGCCCGATCAGCCTATGATTAGGATGAACATGGACATAGTATACACATCCAAAGACTCAGGTACAAGATGATTTGTGGTCCTGAAGTCCGTGAAAAGGTAGGAGAATAGTTGAATGAGACTCTTATTGTCTAGTGTTTTGGAGGGTAGACAATTAACGAAATAGGTAGTAGTAAGAACAAGTTCTCCCCAATACTGTTTTGGAACAATTTTATGGAGGAGAAGCTCGAGTTAGATTTATGAGGTGCCTAATTTTTCGTTCTGCCACCCTATTGTGTTGTGGGGTGTTAATACAAGAAGATTCATGAATGTCCCCTTGTTCATTAAAAAAGGAGAACAATGTTAGGTTGAAATATCTTTGGCATTATCTGAACAGACTCTTTTAATGGTTGTCTCAAACTGAATATAATTTATTCTTACAATTCAGGATTAATGATCCTGTACAACAAATATAAAATATACTATCAGCCTCTTAATCCTCCGAATTATCCTCTTAAATATGGAATACAATTAATTCCTAATTATGTATTTAAAATTGTACAGGGAAATATTAACTATAGCATAAATCATGGGATTCTGACAAGGAATGAAAAATGGAAGAAATATGGGTACATACCTTTCACCATTCCAAGCAATCAACTTTAATAACAATGGAAAAAACTGCCAAAAGAAAAATTAGATATGATATCAGATAGACACATGCTACTATTATTTCCAAGCCCAAGGGAACAAGTTCACTAATCAAGAGGTTAATTTGAATGCATCATGGCACATGCTTCAAGTTAGACTATAGAAGTTCAGAATCCTTAGAGGGAGACATATGACTCTTAGATCCCGAAACAAAGCTGAAATAATATAATCCACCAGTGACATTTTATTATTGTGTCATTCTGAAGATCTCACTTAATAACTAAGAATATCCAATTAAGCAGAACACTCATTGGGCAAACAGTTTCTCATGATAATCATAAATGTTTTAATTTCATTGCATGAAGCATTTTTAAAAATGCAAGGTGCTACAGAGTTTAAGTTTGACCTGAGGTAATAAGTTAGGGAAGGAAGTTAGAAGCTTCTTCTTGTTGTTGATGAGAAATTCAAGCGTTGCTTCTGCAACAACAGGATCAGCAAACTCCCTGCAAGAGGATACAAATAGTTTTGTAGAATTATAACCCCATTTGAATGATATTACATAGCCTTAAGACCTGTTTAGTGTAGAATTGAATTGGGGGTAAATTTTGCAGTGATAAAATAAAAGATTTCAGCTTTTATTTACTGTTTCGTTGGTCAGGAAAAAGAAGACAAAAGTTTTGTTTCAAAAACATACTTTCACCCAATTTTGGCGGAGTAAGCAGTCTCTGAGACAATAAGTAATTTTCCTCACTCTCAGGCTCAAGAAATCCACACAAATCACCAAGAGTTCCTAATATTTCCATCACATCTATCCTAGGCTTCCTTCCTTCTCTGAGTAGGTGGCAGAAGGAAACAATGATGATGAAAAGGAACTCTTGCTACAAAATATTTACTTTTTTATTTGTTGGCTTTCCTGGTCTTCTACTGATGTTCATTACTATAATATTGTATTTCTTCCATCAAACTATCAAAATTATGTGCGTGAACCACTTATGATTGATCAAGCACTGTAATCCCAACCAAAAATAATAAAAATTAATTTTACATAAATTTAACTTGACATCTATATATAATTGTACGGTCAAAATTAACTTTTCTCGCAAAGTCAAAGTCACCTCACATCACACGGTTTTAATTTAACATTGATATATTGAAAATAGTCTAAGCACTGGTTTTGTAATAGATTTTTAGTGTCACACCCAATTACAAACCGATATACAAGAATAGAAAGAAAGAAAAAGGTTCTTCATATGCTACAAACTAACTTATGTACAAGTTATAAATCAACACTATGGAGAAGCTAATGGGGGAAAGTTTCCTAGAAATAGTTTGTTCAAATTTAATTATTACTTACGAAGAAGTTGTTTTCCCCTTCTCTAACTGTTTTTAGACGAGTTTATCCAAATAGAACTTCATAACTTAACTTTTCCACTAATTACCTTAAAAATAATACTGATTCTAATTGGTTGTTTGTGCAAACAAGTTTCCGCTTGCAATGCATAGAAATTAAACTCTATAATATCACCTGCTCAAGCACGACCGAAAAAATGTCCTAAGACTAGGATCAGCATCGTGAAGAACAATCTCCCCAAAGTCTAGGTAAAACTGAAGAATTGCCTGAGAGCCAATTATGTAGACATTAAATCGAATCGATATTTACGATAAAATCGACAATTTATTAAAAAAAAAACATACAAGCAAAAGAAGGCCATTGGAGGTTCGAGATTGAGAGAGGGAAGCTGCAGAGCGCTGGAAAATTTTGTTGACGGAGGTATAAACCCTAGCCACCAAGTCCTCGGAATTCTCGGTCTTGCATAAAGCATGAAGCTTCTTCACCTAGTCAAAATTAAAACAATAACAAAGTTAATATTTAACAATATATATGTATACATATATATATAGAGAGAGAGAGAGTATAATGGAATGAAAACGTAGGAATTTAAAGAGTTACGGAAGGAAGAAGGGAAGGATCAGAAGCGGGATCGTTGGCGGTGTTGGAGTCTCTGCCACTGACAGAGAGCTTTCGGAGGTGAAAATCCCAACCTAAGTCCTTCTCTGACATTGTTTTTGCGACGAAAGATCGAATTGAAGGAGCAGCAACAGAAACGCTATAGAGTATGAGTAGGTGCACCTTTATGACCTTCTTCCATCGTTTGACACGAGTGAGAACTACTCTTCAGAACCGTATGATAAAAAAAAAAATGAAGAACGGTCCAAATAATCGATATCCAACAAAATTGAAATGATTGTTGCGGTTGTTTCTTCTCTTACTACCGGCCGTTAAATATGCAGCTTGAATTTAAAAAAAAAAATCAATATACTACTGTATGTGTTTATTTTTTTTATATTAAAACTAATTTTAAATCCTTTGTTTATGTATTTATGAAGAGAGATTTAGATGAGGGGAAAAGTAATAATAAATATTTTAAGTTTATAAAAAGTCAACATATTTATAAAAATATAAATAATAAACTTTATAAAATAAAAATAATAAAATATATTAAAATTAGAGTATAAATTATGTAAAAGAAAAATTAAAAATTAAAAATTAAAAAAATAGTAAAGAGAAAAAATTAATACTTTAAATATAAGGTATACTTTAAAAAAAGTATATTAAAATACATTAGATAAAAATATTTCATTATAGATAAAATTATCTAAAAGAGTAATTTTTTATTTATTTTAAAAATCAACTAATTTTTAAAATAATTTTTAAGGATGCGTGTCATTGATTAAGTTGATTAAAAAAACAATTCATATGGGAGATAATTTTTAAATGGTAGTGTAAATAGTTTATATTGCTGATAAAAATATATATTATTTTTTAAATGATATTATTTTAAAAAATAAAAGTAAAATACATTTTTCTAAATTTAACTTTATTAAATGATCAAGTAATTAGAGATTGTAAAGAGATAAAATTAAAAATGAAAAAAAAAATAGTATAGAAGTAAGTAATACTTTAATGTAAGTTATATTTTAATAATTTATTAAATGATTAAGTAATTATAAATTATAAAGGATAAAATTAAGAATGAAAAATAATATAAAACAAAGAAGGTAATATTTGAAATAAAAGTTAATAAATTCTTACTTTTTTTTAATTTTTTGAGGTGGCATCGCATGTGACATATTTTTAATTTTTTATTCTTTTTTTATGCTGACACAACTAAGTGAAGGGTGAGAGACGATTGGTTTGAAAAAATTAGAGCATTCTAGGTTTATGAAATTGTTCATCCTTTTTCTTTCTCGGAGAACCTCTTTGAAATCCTTCTTCTTTGTCGAAAACCCTAAAATTTACGATTGTTGTCAACACTTAGTGCTTTGGAACCTAGAGTACGCCACAATTTGATTTGCGTAGTCCTTCTCTCTAATCCATTGAATCACTTACTAGAAAGAAGACATTTTAGTGATTGGAACTTTGCGCGCAACCTTGCAACGATCCTTTATTGTCTCTTTCGTTCTGCATAGTTTTTCGTCCTTATTGTGCCCTATTCTGCATTCACCAGTGAGAAGTGTTAGCACAAATAATTTGATGCTTGAAGATTTAATGAAGATATATGAAGACATTGCATTGGGATGTGATGAAGCTACGATAAATTGATGAATATGTGAAGACTTAGAGATTTGCGTGTTGATCAAGCTTGGAGTGTGTGCTGAATATGGGCTTCACATGAAGATCACAAAGCTTGAAGATTGGTGCTCTTAATGTAGATAATTTGACATTGTATAGATGATGTCTAGGGTTTGGTTAGTGTCTTTTAACATGTTAAATGGGTTTTTAACAAGTTAAATAGCTTGTTGATATAGTTCTATAAGTTACATATTCGATTAGTTGAATTAACTTTTAATCAGCTGATTTCACTTAAGTTAAGTGAAATCAACAAATTGAATGGAAAAATCAACCTGTTGATATGCTAGCAAATAGGATATAAGTTATGGTTTTTTAGAGAGGGTTATAACACTTGTCATTTTGAGCGCGAAATCATTAAAATCTCAAAAAAACTCACTCTCTCTAAATCATACAAAAGTGCAATTGCTCATGACTTCTTGGAGCATTTTTGTTTGGTTTAAGGAACTTTGAGAAAGAGGTTTGGTTGGCTAGGGAGAGCCTTCATTCAGGTTTGATCTTTCTCAAGTTTTTGGTGTTGGTTGGTGGTTTTCCAAGACTACAAGTGGGATCTTATTGTGCTTGTTAAGACTCTTATGGGATTCAAGAGTCTTGGTGTTTGTTTTTGCATATTTCGAAAGTGCAATCTTGTGGATTGTGTAAACCTTTTCAGATAATGCAAGTCAGGCTCGGGTTGCCTTGAAAAACTAGATGTAGCTTAGTTATGAATGAACTAGTATAAAAAATTGTGTACTTGTGTTTGTATCTCTCTCTTTCTTTAGTTCTTAATATAAAGTTTTAAGAAATTTTTTTAATAGTCTTTTAATAGTTCTTGAGTGATTTGACACAATCTGAGACTATATCTCTATTTGTATTATTGATTTGAGTCAACTTGATAAATTTTAAATATTGTTTGAGTTAATCTCCAAATTCGTATTTTTGCAGAATTTCTAAGTATTTTAATGGATTGTTTTGATATTTTGATATGTTGAAATATAATGTTATGTTATCTGTTTAATGAAATCAATTTGTTAACTCTGTTTTCAATCTATTGAAAGTGCATGGTTCAACAGTAATTGTATACTAAGTTCTTGGTTATTATGATTCAACAAAAGGTATTTTTACAAGTTAAAAAGGGACCAAAGTTTTCAAAAAGGCCAATTCAACCCCCTCCTTCTTGGCTAATTACTTCTTCCATTACTTACAATTGTTATCTAGAGCAAGGTTTTTGAAAGATATTCAATTTTTATCCTTAATTGTTTTTGAAAAATGGCTGAAAACAAACTTCCTTTTGCAGAAGATGCTTTTATACATAGGCCACCTATGTTTAGTGGTGTTAATAATCAGTTTTTGAAAATTTGCATGAAAAATTTCATTGAATCAATTCACCAAGGCATTTAGGATGCAATTATGAAAGGACCATACATTCCTAAACATGTTGTTGATAACAAGCAGACTGACAAGCCATTGAACCAATGGACAAAAGAAGAAAGGAAATTTGCCCAATATGATTATACAACAAAGAACATTCTAACCTCTTCATTGGACATGAATGAGTTCTTTAGAGTCTCTTAATGCAAAAGTACAAAAGACATGTGGGATGTACTTGAAGTCACACATGAGGGAGTAGATGATGTGAAGAAAGCTAGGAAGCATGCTTTGATATAAGAATATGAGTTGTTCAAGATACAACAAGTAGAATCAATTGTTGAAGTACAAAAGATATTCACACACATTATCAACCACCTTATAGGTAGTCATGTCAAAGTGATCCAACCCGGCTCACACGAGTTGGCTCACCATGAGTCGGGTTGGAGGGTTGAAAATGAGTGAACCCAACCTAACTCACTTTATGGTGAGTCGGGAATTTTGTAACCCGGCTCAACCCACCACGGGTTAGTGGGTTAAGTGGGTTGGCTCACCAACCCACATAAACAAATTATTTATGTATTTATTTTTAAGTATTCATATATTTAAATAATTTTTTAAGCAATCCATGAGATGACAATCACAATAAAATCAAGAACCAATGTCTTCATCATGCTCACCACCAATATATGATGAATTATATTCAAGAAACTGTCCATATAGTTCAAGAAAACATGGTTAATATTACATATTTTCTGTCATGCTATTAAACAAAATATAAATAAAAAAAAACTACACATTTTTGTCATGCTAGTGTAGAAAAATTTGTTTATAAGACAATTGATTGAGTAATTTACTATAAAAATTATAATTAAAGATTAAAGTATCAACGTATATAACTTGACAATCAAATTAATTAAACATTCAAACTATTCAAATATTATTGAGCAACATTCTAGCATATAAAAATATGAAATTTTGAACCTATATAATTAGGGGTAGTAAATAATTATTAAAAAAATTAAAAAAAATTGTAAAAAAATGTTGGTGGGTTAAGTGGGTTAACCTACCATCAACCCGACTCGAACCGTTTAACTCGTGAGTTAAGTGAGTCAGGTTGAGTTCAACCCACTTTTGAAAAGACTGATTTTTTTTCTCAACCCAACCTGGCTCGAACCCGTGGTGAGCCGGGTTGGCTCACGAGTTGAAACCCATTTTGACATCTCTACTTATAGGCTTGGGAAAATATTTGGATAAAGAAAAGCTAAAAATCAAAGTGCTAAAGTATCTTGATAGAAGTTGGCAACCCAAAGTAAGTATCTCATAATCAATGATTAAAGCATTACTTGATAAGTATAAGCCAAATTTGTGATAAGGGTTATAAAGTAGTTTTTGAACCTAATCATTATCTTATCTTTGATGCATGTGGTAGCATTGTGTTAATAGGAAAAATAATTAACAACATATACTTGCTTGATCTACATCATGCATCAAATAACATACATTGTTTTCTTACCAAAGAAGATGACACATAAACTTGTTAAGTGTTGACAATTGTACCAAATCGTAGAAATAATACGGTGGACAAGTCCAAATACCGTATCCCGCAGGGACTAATGTGGTTTAAATTAATTCATTTGTTACAAATAAAGGATGAGAATAACAAAACATTTTTTTGGTTTTAAGGGAAAATAATATGTAAAATATAAACAGAAATTGACACAATGGAAACACTGAATCTTGATTGAGAAAAATTAGGGATGGCAATGTGGGTCAGCCCGACCCGTTTAGGCCTGGCTTGCACTAGGCCTTCAAAATGTGGGCCAAGCTGGCTCGTCCCGCATAAGTGCAGGCCCGCGGGCCAGCCTGAATTTTTTTTTTTAAAAAGTTATTATAAAGCTTTCAATGTTCAACAAATTTGAAAACTTTAACAAGTTCACAAAATTAAGCAAAAACTTTGGGAAGTTGGATGATAAATTGATAATTCAACATTTTCATCATATTCATATTTGTATTTTGCAAACATGATGTATTATTCAAATTTTAGTACATTCAAAAATACATAATACTTGTCGTTTTCAGTTATACAAGAATTTGGAACGTTCATGCAAAAGTCTAGAAGGAAAGTAATTGATATACACAAGTCAAGTTTTTTTTATGTGGGTTGCGGGTCATGGGCCAGCTCGTGCGGGTTGCGGCTCAATGTCTTGGCCCACCTCGCAATTTTTTGACGGGCTTGCGAGTCAGCCCATCGGGCCAGGCCCATATTGCCACCCCTAAGAAAAATATAAGATAAAACTTCACCAAGATTTGGTTCCACGGTTCCATTCAAAGTTTAACATTAAACAGTATATTCTTATTTTCATGTCTCACACTCACATCATTTGTAACATGTCTTGATTTCATCGTAGAAAAGCCTAAATTAAAGTAATAAAAACTTAATGTCTAGAAATTTTTACTATTACGTTTGCATTGATTATCAATATGTTGATGCTCAAGAATGGCTAATGATCACATCTATGTCTAGCATTTGAAATCAATAGTTATTTTACCATACTTAAGTTTCCCAAACTATCTTTCAGATCAATTGACACTCCCACATATGCACAATATCTAGAACATGTAATTAAAGCTCATAATCTGGGTTTCCAAACTATCACTATGGACTCCAACAAGTGCAAAATTCATACAATATGTAGTTAAAACAAAAATAAAACATAAGAAATTGTGAAAAAAGGATTATATCGAATGAAGAATTCATTGAGAATTAAGAATATATTACACCTAACCCTTATGAATTACAGAGTTAGTTACTCCTGAACATACTAAACACTAAACTGATGTTGAAATTGAATGTCTCCAACCTTCAGAATGCCCTTCTACTTTCAAATGTAGAGATATCAAGTTTCTTTCTCTCTAAGTGTCTGTTTTAGTCCTATGTCAGGCCTTCAATTTATAGACTTTCAAAATTGGATTGGGCCTAAAATTTGGATTTGATTTTGTACTTGAATAATTTTAATAGATAATCCTTGATATATATCTTTTAATCTACGAAGATTTCATATCTTTGATATATTCTTCAAATCTTATGATTTGTAATTGTAGTACCCAACTTTGTGGATAATTGATATTGTTGATAATCTTTGATTAATCAATATTTCACTTATTCTATTGATAATCTTCCCAAATCTTTGTAATTTCCACTTATTTACAAAATATATCCCCATCATCTATCTTTTCCACTTTTATTGAATAAAACCTGAAATATCAAATAAAATCCAAAAATAAAATAACAATTCAACGTAAAAATAAGTTAAATAAAAACATGATAATGCCAATTATCAGTTATGGCATATGAGACTTTGTCACATTCATATGCAACATTTAAACATGATAAATAGAACACAACTAGTTGAAGGACTACCAAAACTTAAGTTTGAGAAGGATAAGATGTGTGAAGCATGCCAAAAAGGAAAACAAACTAAGGTCTCTTTCAAACCTAAAAACTGTGTTTCAATTGAAAGACCTTTGTTTCACATGGACCTATATGGACCTTCATGAATCATGAGTCTTGGTGGGAATTTTTATCCATTAGTCATAGTAGCTTATTTCTCTAGGTTTAGATGGACATTGCTTTTAGCATCCAAAAATTATACTTATCATGCTTTCAAAAGACTTGCCAAGGTCTTAGAAAATGAAAAGAGTTCAAAGATTGTATCTATTAGAAGTGATCATGGAGGAGAGTTTCAAAATGAAAGTTTGAAATGTTTTGTTAAAAATATGGTATAAAACATAACTATTATGCTCTTAGAACTCCACAATAAAATGAAATTGTTGAAAAAAAGAACAGGTCACTTAAAGAACTTGTTAGGACCATATTGAATAAAACTTTATTGCCATGTATTTTTGGGATGATGTAGTCAACACAACTAGCTATACTTTAAATCATGTGTTGATTAGGCCTTTTTTAAAGAAAACCCTTATGAGTTTTTCAAAGGTATAAGACCTGGTCTAACTCACTTAAAAGTGTTTGATTGTAAATGTTTCGTTCTAAATAATGATACGGAAAATCTTGTCAAGTTTGGTGCAAAAGCTGATGAAAGAATCTTTCTTAGTTATGCTACAAACAATCTTGCATATAAAGTATATAATAAATGGTTAATGATCATTGAGGAGTCTATGCATATGGTATTTGATGAATTTAATTGTAAACTATTAGATCAAGTGTTAAAATATGCAAATGAGGAAGATATAATCTTGGAGAAGCAACCTGGAACAGTAAATGAATAAGTTGAAAATCAAATTCAGTCGACTAAAATAGTTCACAACAACCTACCCAAGGAATGGATTGCTCTTAAAGGGAAATCAAAGGGAAATATTATTGGTGACATTAATCAAGGAGTATCCACTAGATGCTAACTTACTTATTGTGAACATGTTGTATTTGTTTCATAAATTGAACTTAAGAATGTGAATGATACTTTAAATGATAGTAATTGGATTACTGTTATGCAAGATGAGCTTAACCAACTTACTAGAAATGATGTGAGGTCTCTAGTTCCTAAAAGTGATTACATGAATGTAATAGATACTAAATGGGTGTTTAGAAATAAAATGGATGAAGATGGAAATATTGTTAGAAATAAGGCTAGGCTAGTGGCTAAAGGGTATAATCAAGAGGAAGGCATTGATTTTGATGGAACATATGCACCTATGGCTAAGCTAGAAGTTGTGAGATTACTATATCCATATGCTTGCATGTGTAATTTTAAACTGTCTCAAATGGATATGAAAAGTGTATTCTTGAATGGTTTCTTAAATGAAGAAGTGTATGAATCACAACCCCTTGGCTTTGAAGATCACATCTATCCTAATAATGTTTTTAAATTGAAAAAGACCTTTTATAGTTTGAAATAAGAACCACGACAATGATATGAAAGGCTAAGCAATTTTCTTTTATCAAAAGGATATGCTAGAGGTGTTATTGATAAAACACTCTTCATTAGAAAATATGAAAGTGATGTCATACTTGTTGAAGTATATGTTGATGATATTATATTTGGCTCAAATAATAACTCTATGTATGAAGATTTTGTTGTAGCTATGCAGGGTGAATTTGAAATGTCTATAATGGGTAAGCTAACCTACTTTATAGGGTTGTAAGTCAAACAACTCAAGCAAGGAACATTTTTAAGTTAGTCAAAATATTGTTTTGATCTACTGAAAAAGTTTTGAAATGGAGAATTGCAAAGAAACTACCATTCCAATTGCTATAAATTGTCTTATGGGTTCAAATGAGGCTGAACAACTGTAAGATCGGCGAAATTTAATTAATTAATAAATGCAGGCATTGGGAGCCTTTATGGCATTAAATGTTGGTTGATATGACATGGGAAAAGTACTAGCTTAAATGATTCAGAGTACTTATTTGTGTAAGAGGACTTGAGTTCAAGTCCTGTGTGTTATTTTAATTGTGCATTATTTTAATAATATAATTGAGCGTGGTGAGTGATAATATAATTCTATATATTTATGGGAATTATCATGAAACATGAATTGGTTAAACGGTTGTGCATTGACTTGACTTTGGCATGGATGTGAGTTCGAACCTTGGTAGTCACTAATTAAGCTTTCTTTTTGCCAAAAATTCTTTTGGCTTGAATGTGAAAAGCCAAAAACCTTAGTTATAGAAGGGAACAACCAAGAGGGCTGGAAAACCACCATAAAACAATAAATCAATGAGAATTAAGTGAGTGTAACGTTAATTTTCGTTTTAGCCATTAAACCAATTAAAAGTAAGGTTATAATTAGGATTAAGGGGTGAAAGAGAAGCCTTCTAGAGTTAGAACGACAATCTGTGCTGGAATTTTAGTGTGAGGGAGATTTTGGAGGCCAATTGGAGAGCATTGGAGCTGACCAAAGGGAGTCACGTGCTAACATCAAAAGGAACTCTCGTACTTCCAATTTTAAGCAAAGGAAATCAGGTTAGGGGAGTTGAGTCTCGTTAATTTGATTGTTTAAGATTAAATGAATGATGTACAGTATATTATTGCATGATCATTCTTTGGCTTCGCTTGAAATTTGTGTTTCTGGAATTTTTCCAGAAACTGCCTGGCGGGCGATGAACTGCCGCTAGGTGCCGCTAGGCGACACATGTCTTTCTGCGTAATTTTGGGTTCCTATAAAGGAACTACCTGGCGACATGATCTGGCTGCCAGGCGACATATGTTGTTCAACCTAGTTTTCTGGGTTTCTGGATGAAGGGCCTGGCGATGATGAACACCTGCCAAGCGACACAAGCCAAATTGGTTCGATTTTGAATGTTTTGAGCTCTCTAGGCTATTTCTGATCAGGGAAAAAGGTGTTTTAATCATAGATTGATTAAAAGGAAAGGGGTTATGTGAAAGTTCAGTATAAATACAAAATAAATTAATGAAAATGATAGAGGTGCATATTAGGGTTTGATCATTTGAGTATTTACATTCTGGAGTAAAGTACATAGACGAAAATAACGTGATTTTGTGTATTGGAGGCCTAACATACGATCGGTAATCATAAGTGGATAATAGAAGGGTATTGAGGGAAAATTGATGAACTAGTATGAGTTATTTGTGATTAGAATTTGCTCGGGGTGCATGACCAAATCTAGAATTGTCCAGAAAGTGATGTATCGCCTGACGGCCCACAGCCTGCCACTAGGCGACAACGATGATAGTGGATTTTAGAGATTGAAGTTGTGTGGCTCGAGTTAGGGGTCCATGAAGGGGATTCAGGATGAATTAAATAGGAGAAAAACTATGAATAAGTACACAAGCAATAATGGAAGTAGGAAATGGTGAGAAGTATGGATTGATAGTGAGTAGTTAAATAATGAGAATGGGTGGTCTGCATGAAATAGTTTACCTTGAGTATACTTGGTGTAAATACCTATTGGTATGAAAGGAAGATGGGGCTAGGGTGTGAGATAACAATAACATTATGGATGCCTTGGTGGGTACCTAGCTTTGCCATTAGTTAACAAAATTGTACACAATTGAGGTTATATGCCTAGCTTTAAATCACTAGCGAATGGATATATATATATATATATATATATATATATATATATATATATATATATAATGAAGTGTGACGAAATGATTGTGGTTGAAGGAGCTAAAGATGTTAAACGCAATCTGGATGGAAATGGTTCTGATTTGGATGTCTAAGGAATCGTTCAAGGCTGTCTAAGAAATCAGTACTGCGCAAGTACTGATGTAGTGCCTGGCGGTGGTGATTAACCCGCCAGGCGATTACTACAAAGAAGTGGATTCCTTATGCGAGTGGCACCTGGCGGTGAGGGAAGTCCTACCACGCAATGCTTGCAACGTTAGTGGGTTTCTAGGCGCGTGGCGCCTGGTAGTATGTGTCCCCCGCCAGGCGATAAGGTAAAGGCTAGGCTTATGATTTGCTTGCTTTGGATGTGCGTGGTCTACAAGGTTTTGGGGATATGTCGAAGATAGGCTTGCTGGTGTTCCTTGAGTTGTGGCTCGGAACGTATCCCTTGAGTTGTGGCTCGGGATAGGCGTTAAGCACGTGACATTCCTTGAGTTGTGGCTCGGAATGGCATCTCTTGAGTTGTGGCTCGAGATGGCGGATGAACACGAGAAACTCTTGAGTTATGGCTTGGGTTGGCGAGTGTTGTCGGTGTGAGTGTGCGAGTTGTGGCTCGTACGGATAGGTCCAGATAGATTGCCCTTCTCAGTAATTAGCTGATGAGTTTGGTAGTCCTAGGACGTTACGAACTATGTTCGTATTAGGAACTCCACCCAGCGTTACAGAGTATGGTCCGTAGTAGGTTTCCCGCACGTGCTCTACAAGTTATGGCTTGTAGGTGTGACAACAAGACATCGTGAGATATTCGTCTAAAGACGTAGACCATGCAGGACATGGTGGTAGCCATGTGATATGGAATCAAATGATAATATTCCTCTAATATGATTGTATATTATATATATATATATATGACTTGTATATGTTTTATATATTGTTAGCTGTTGGTCTCTTGGCAAGCGTACCAAAAGTCAACTGTAGTATAATGATTTAAAGTAGGAGTGTCGAACCCACGAGGAACGAATTCAGTGAAAATTAATAATTATCTCAATCAGCATATGTACAAAGATTTTAATTTGACTTGACATTACCTATTGCATAAAATGAATACAATAAAAGCGGAAAAGTTTAGAAAAATACAGTAAAAGACACTGGGATTGAATTTCATCTATCTCCCTTGTCTGTAATCTGGATGAATATAATATATAACATCTGAAAATACCAATATTGATGCACACTCAAAAATCATTTATACCGATCCCTCACGTATAAAATTCATAAGATTAGTTCCCTGAATATTGATTCCTCACATATTCAACAAACTATCCAGAAATGCTATATATAAATATCACCAGATTACATCCAAGTTCGAGTAGATTACATTCAATCCCAAAGGAGAAGATTAGCCACTCATGGTAGCTATCAAATCCTAAGAGCTAAAGAAGAAGAAGAAATATGATCTATATTATGCTCCTAGTAGCAGCTCTGCAGCACAAATGCACTCCTCTTCCAAAATCTCTAGCTCCCCTGCAGTTCTGAACCTCCAAAATATATATACAGCCCGAACTCTCACTTGGGCTACTAAATCTCACTTGGGCGAGATAGAGTACTTGAGGTTGAAGGAAGGTCTCGTTTGGGCAACCATGTTCTTGCTTAGGCGAGAAATGAAAAACTGGTCATGGCTTCTTCACGAAATCTCGGATCAAGCTCGCTTGAGCGAGAAAGGCGGCAATTGTCTCACTTAGGCGAGAAAACTTTAACTTTGGGCGAGCCTGTCCTAGTTTGAGCGAAACACCCTAGCTCTAAGCGACTTGTTGCAGATTTTCCTCCTTTTCTTCTCTATTTCTTGCTTTCTCCTTCACTCTTCTTGGGTTCTCTTTAATCTTTCCTGAAAAACACACAAAATAGGATCAAATGATTTCTTTAAATCAAAACTTGGAAGCATGTGATTGAAACTTAGATTTAGGGAGAATCAATATGAAATGAACACAAATTAAAAGCATAAGTGCCAGATTTTGTTATGAATCTTTACTGAATTTTGGCACTTATCATTAGCTCACCCTATCTGCTTGTGTTTGGCGATGATTATGTATGCGGTACATAGGAGCAGATGATGTTGCAGGTGGATCTAGTGAGGCATAGAGCCGGAGCAGGGCTAGTCTGGGTGAAAAGTGTATCCGAGTTTTTATTATGTTTTTGAATTAGTTGTAAGCTTTTATATTATTAGACCTAAATAGTGTAGTTGATTTTTTTAAGTATGGATTTGAATTTAGTTTACAATGAACTAAAGTTTTAAATTTTCCCGCGTTTTGGGAAAAGTCAGTATAATAAGTGATATTTAATGTTTATTTCTATTTTATTTTATTTAAATCCGTAATGTCTGGACGGGATGTTATAACAACAAGTTGATTCAATCAAAATATAAAAGGTGGGTTGGTTCTTTTTTTCTCTATCTAACAACAAGTAGGCCAAATATTCAATTTAGTGTATGCTTGTGTGCAAGATTTCAATCCAATCTAAAGAAGTCATGTCATAAAGATGTAAAAAGGATTCTCAAGTATCTAAAAGGAATAATTAATGTTGGACTATGGTATCCAAGTAATTCTAAGATATCTCTTAGTGGACTTTCAGATTCTAACTATGCAAGGTGCAAATTGATAGAAAAAGCACAATTGGAACATGTCACCCACTTGGCTCAAGCCTGACATCATGGAACAACAATAAGCAAGCTTGTGTGGCACTCTCCACAGCTGAGGCAGAGTATATAGTAGCTGGTCATTGTGGTGTTCAAATCATATGGCTAAAACATCAACTCTTGGATTATGGAGTGAAGTTAGTAAAGGTACCATTGTATTGTGATAACATTAGTGCTATACAACATTAATCTAACTCAGAATTCACTACAACACTCTAAAACCAAACATATTGTGATAAGAAATCACTTTATTATATATCATGTACAAAAAGCTGATTGTGAAATTAAGTTTGTTAAAACAGAAAATCAATTAGTTGATATGTTCACAAAGTCCACTGTATGCAGAAAACATAATCTAACACAAGTTTTAATTTGTTGATGTTAACTCACTTTTTCAGTCATTTTTAAGAGTTAAACAAAACCCAAATAATTTCCCCTAATGGAGTATAGGAAAATTGACTCGGGATTGAATACAAGGAAATGATGCGTATTAAGTATAACTTGCATAATTAAATCTTGTTAAAATGAAAATAAAACGAAACAAATGGGGAACATTAAAATAAAGAAAAGTTAAGAAAAAGTAATGCAAAATTATTTTTAATTGAGACAACTAAATGCATATATGAAACTAAACTATGCTATACACGAGACGCAAGGATGCATGGAATCTGAATGGTATTATGAATTGAATCCAAAAGGGAATGGTGTGTATCAAGTATAACTTGCGTAATTTAATCTTGCTAAAATGAAAATAAAACTAACAAAGGGGGAAAATTAAAATAAAGAAAAGAAACTAAATGCATGAATAAAACTAAACTATGTTTTGCATGATATGCAAGATGGTTTGTGGTAAAAATCTAGAGAAAAGATTAAATGAATTTAGTTGGAATGAAGGAAGAAGGTGCCTATATGAAAGAGTTTATGAGGAATGCATGCTGAAAATATCTAAGTATTCTAATATGAACGTGAATAAGAGCACCATGAATGCAGAACTAACAGAGATAAAACTATGCTTGACCCCTGTGGTAGTAAAGTTGATCCTATAGATTCATATAAGAGGGATTTAATGCAAAATTCAGAAGGTAGAATTGATTGTTGTGGATTATGGAAGCAAAAATGCTAAAATTGAATGATGCAATGGATGTAGGATCTGCCACACAAAGCTATAAATTTTTAAATTGCAGAATGGAGAAATCAGTGCATCAAATCATATGGCATCAAATCAGGGCCAACATTAGATTAGATGAAAATATGCATTATAACCCCTAGATAGAGTTGATGTTCAAAACACAATAGCATGCCAATTCAGCACATATTCTCATCAGGATTTTTAACTCAGTCACACTCAAATCAATTCAACTCCAAAAGAAATTCACTAAAGTATTCTCAAATGAGGATAAATGCATGAGGATAAATGCATGAAATGCACTAAGTCTACAATGAAATGGAATTAGACTCAGAAAACATGCATGAAACTTTACTATGATGCAGCTGTAAAATACATGAATGCAGAACCAGAAATGCGCTTTAATAGATGTAGGTAGTCCCTAATGTAATGAGTGCAATGCTAAAGCAAAATATACATAAACCCAATTGGCACTTGATCTATGATAATAGAGAATTCGTAAGGCAGCAGCAAACCCAAATAAGTATTTATGAGTTGGATGTTGTTTCAAAGCTATGCAAAATGGACTTAGCACATGAACAAGATGGATTGCATGAATTAAGGAAGTTTAGTCATATGGCATTCAGAATTGGAAGTCACTTTCAAATGTGGTCATGACAATATGGTGCCTAAATAAATGCAGGCATGACACACAACTTAAAATTGATGCAGAGGAGTGAAATAATTGGTGGTCCCAGCACGTAATCAGCAAAACAACAAATAAAAAACACCATATAACAGCAACAAGGCAATACACTTGTGCACAAAACCAAATTACAACAATGCACCAGTTAGTGACAACAGTTAATGAATGAATGTAGATGTGTTTATGAAATAGATATTGAACCACTGGAAATGCAGAATTAAAACAGCAGAACTCAATGCAAAAATATTTCAGATGCAATGCAGATGTATAAATTAAAAATGCATGGAGATGAAATGCTCCTATCACTACTACCATGATCCTATAAACTAACATTGTTGTAGTAATTTTAAATCTGAGACAAGAAAGTAAATGGTGCAGAATCATATAACAATGGAGAAAACTTAAAACTGAAATCTAGTGTAGTGAATGGACAATTGTTATTCTATACTCAAGAAGAAATCTTGGTAATGTGTGCTCACTTTGGGGTCACATATGTAAGACTCGATAAAAATTAGACTAAAGGGAAACGCATAGGAAAAATTAATGGCTTGATTAATATTGTTGATTTATTTAATTTAATTAAGTTATTAAATTATGAAATAGGAAATAATTATTATTTGAGTGATTTAAGTTATTGTGGTATTTATAATAATTATTTAAGTGATTTAAGAAATTATGGTTTATGAAGTATAAGTGTTTTAATACATAATGCATGTTATATAACGTGAAAGTGTAGAGCCTAGTGGTTAGCGCAACCTGTGGCTGTGTGCGAGGTCTTTGGTTTGAACCTAGTTGGCCGAATTTTGCTTTTTGTGTTTGTTTAAATTTAGTTTTTCTCCTTTAAGGGGTGGAGCCCACAAAATGTGAATTTAGCTTCTTCATATATATATATATATATCATTCATGTGGCATTATATATAATTTCTGTCTTTTATTTTTTTTCCCTATCCTCTTTTAGTTGCTCTCTTTCTTTCTCTTTTTTTTCTTTTTCTCCACTACAGCGCATTATGAAATATTTTTCACGTGAATTCTCCTCAAATAAAAGAAAAAGATCATTGGTTTTATTTTAGGAATCAATTTTTATTTTTATTACCTTAGCAACCAAATAAAAAATATAAAGGAATATATTCTAGTTGGTTTTGATTCTAGGGAACATGGAGAGTGAGCTGAGGCAGCGAGAGTAGTCTCTTACGAAACAACTACACGAGGTAGGGGAAGTTTGACCTTGTCTCTTTTCTCTCTTTACGTTTTTTGGTTGATGCTTGAAACTTTGAAAGGTATGTATGGGTTTCGTGGTTGTACCGTCATAGTTTTGATTCAATGTTGATACTGGTATGCTATGCATGTTGTTGGACCATTCTAGTTTGAATCACTTTTCACTAATGCTGGCATGATACATGTGTGGTTGAGTTGATCATAGTAAGAGTGAGGGCATGTGGCTCTACGGGTTTCCTTGTGGTTCGCATGGTTTCCAGTATAATGATGGTGATGGTGCGTGTTTGTGTAGTGGTGTTTTAAGACACTTGATTCTTTGTTTGCGTGATGAATGAACTCTCGAAACGGACCATTATTGTTGTCAAACTGTATGGAAACCTTCTTTCTTTTTCATGTGTGTGTGTGCTGCTACAGATCTTGTTTCTTTTCATGGTTACGGTGCAATGAGAGCATTCTCGAGAGTTGCAAATATAGGTCATATACATATAAGATTAAATCTTTTTACTTTAAACTTTTGGGTTTCATGTTGTAGTGTTGGAATGGATTAGAGTGGGTTTATTTTATTTTAAGTATAGGTTTTTTTTTTCTTCATTCACACTGCAACAGTTCTTGTGCATGGGATTAGCTTTGCTTTTTCTTCTTTCTTTCTATTCTCTTTCACGTGGGGATTCATGGGTTCCTTGTTTTTGCTTTCCATTTTCTTCCTCTTTTCTATTCTATTTCTTCCTTTTCCCTTATTTATTTCACGTAAAAGTGGGTGGGTTGCAGACTTCGTTCTTTTTGCTTGAATTTCATGATTTAGTAATTGGTTGGTAGAAAGCATGGACCCACACATAAATGTTTTCTCTTTCCTTAGTTTAAGGTGTATAACATGTAAAGGTTTGGTCACGTAGCTTTTATCTTTTAACAAATTCTATCTCATTTTAGATGATTGGTAGGACCCACATGAAATTTCTCTTTCCTTAGCCTTGGGTGCAATTGATATATAAGTTGTTTTCTTATCTCTCATCCTTCTTTTACGTAGCTGCATGGTTTGTTTAGGTGCAATTTCACTTTCGTGAGGGGCATAGCGTGGGAGTGAGAGAGTTTCTGTGGGCCATGGTGCATGTAGTTTAGGTGTAATGCTTTCTTTAGCTTTTAAAGTGCAACATTTGAGTGGTGTATGGACGTGAAAATGGTTTAGTTTATTTCTCATGCCATTTGGTTTTCTTTATGCATGGTTTCTTGATCACAATTTATGCATTGATATGGTGGTGTGTTTTGTTATAGAACCATTGTTATGCATGATGTGATGGTTTGAGTTTTGTTGGCAATATGTAATCCTCATGAGATGCATGTTGGGAGTGTTTTGCCTTGTTTGAAAGCTCTTGCTGGAATTTAATGAAGATTTTAGATGAATGTGATGTTATGTTTGGTTTAGTATGAGAGTTTGGATTTTGGGTTTGTGTGTTCAAACCAACGATGGATGGTGATCATAAAGTTTCCGTGTTACTTGAATGCGACGTTGAGTATTATTGGACATGTTTTATTTATGAATTTCTTTTATGAATATACTTGAGACTGAGACTTTAAAATATATGAGTAGTGGACTATAGTACCACTCTCCTCCTCTTCTATTTATAATGAAGCAAGTACATATGAGAAGACTGCTCCAAGATACTAGGCATGATTAGATGCAGCAGTAGATATGGCAGTAGTGGGTTTCCCAGACTCAACACCCCTATACATAGGGTTAATGATACAATAGGTAATAATTCTAACACTCCTCCTCAAGTTGGAGCATACAAATTGTATGAACCAATCTTGGAACAAATGAACTCAATCCGAGGTCCCCTTAATGACTTGGTCAACACATATGCAAGTTGGTCATTTGACCCAACGAACTCAGTACAAATTTCCTTGGTCATCAATTTTTCTCGAACAAAGTGGCAGTCAATTTCTATGTGTTTAGTTCTCTCATGAAACACTGGATTTGATGCAAT
>Ga0214543_1001479_pt1 | contig 45367 bp, 23 predicted proteins | sample CNSS2metaG_FD_160094 | JGI IMG/M metagenome (GOLD analysis project Ga0214543, IMG submission 160094) | Root nodule microbial communities from cowpea collected in UCLA plant growth center, Los Angeles, California, USA - CNSS2 | ecosystem: Host-associated > Plants > Roots > Nodule | place: USA...
TATATATATATATATATATATATATATATATATATATATATATATATATATATATATATATATATTAATTAAAAATTTCAAATTATTAGTTTCTGTAATTTTTTTATTTCACAATGTGAGAACAATTGCCAACGTGTAAGTATGGTTGATATTTCTAATTGAATTATTATTAATTTTTTATGAGTAAAATATTTTTTTGGTTCCTTAATTTTGAGTGAAAATTAAAATTAGTCTATTTTTGAAACTTTGACCTAATTTAGTTCTCAAGTTTATAAATACGTGAATTTAATCATTTTAACTAAATTTTTTGTGTTTATTTAACGTTTCAAACGTATTTTATAATAGTTTCTTAATTAATATGAAACATAAATATGTCAAACCATATTTTATGATAAGCAACTTCAATTTATAAAGTCAAGAAACTAAATTGAACCAAAATTTTGAAAATGAACTAATTTCAATATTCATCGAAAGTTAAAGATCAGTAATATATTTAAGCTTTTTTTTGTTTATTAAGTAGTCATGATTATCATATTTTTTTGATTGAGTTATTGTGGTTTAATTTTCCCATCAATGAGGTTATGTGTTTTTTTTTTCATCATCTTATTTACGTGTTAATTACAACATTTTTTTGGTTAATATAAAAAAAATGATATTACGTAAGAATAATTTTTATGTTTTCATTGATGATTACTTTTTCTTCATGAAGTGTATCATTGCAAACTTAGTTGAAAACTATAGGCATCCTATTGTTTTTCTCCAAACTTATTGAAGTTATAACTTGCGTATCTTTTTAAAGTTTATGTATTATGAATTGTGATTCTCTACAATTATGAAGAGTAGAGAAACTGAGCAAGATAAGATAACACTGATGATGAAAGATCGAGTCACTGTTCTTTTTGTCGATTGCATAAGTTGATAAGAATTTTGGCTACAAAAGGTATTGCATGTGATCAATCTTTATCAAACAGATGGCTGAATATGAAATGCGAGGCCAATAACTACATTTTCCTTTCAAAAAGATATCTTAAATCCTGCTAGAGATATCATAATTGCATTTACACGTTTTTTAATATCTTAATTATACTTTTAGGATATTTCACTGATAACATATATGATTTTTTTTCTATTAAATTACCATATATCTAGCTTTCACTCTTTTATATCAATTTCTTCTTCTAACTTTTAAATACTCAATATTGTTTTTCATTCGTTGTCTTCTTCTTTACACACGCTACAATTCGTAAGAACTTTTAATTTTATATAAGAATTAGAAGTTGAAAAAAAAATCACATCCATTGAAGTTGTTCTTCATTATTTCAAAACAACTTTCTTTTCTTCAATAAAATCAACTAATGAAAAACTACTACTCCCACCCTTGCAAATAAGATAACACAATGCTCTTCTTAAAGCTTTCATAGCCTATTGGAAGAAAATATCGTTCCCTCTAAAATTAAATATAAATAAAAAAATGTCTATGTTCTATAAATCTAAATATAAATGTTAAAAATAGGTTTTAAGTCTAACTTAACCTCACAAAATTAGCTTGTAAGATAAGGATTGCACCCACTTATATATTGTGAATTCACTTTATCCCTACTCGATGTGGGACTTCCAACACACTCCTTCACATTAGTGGGTGATAGGATAAGCTCTAAGTTGACTTTAATACCATGATAGAAATGAACTTTAAGCCTAACTCAACCCCACAAAGTCAGCTTGTAGAGTGAGGATTGCACCCCACTTATATATTGGTGAATTAGTTTTATCGCTAGTCAATGTGAGACTTTCAACAATAAATAAACTTTCATAAACTTAATCTTATTTGTCATTTGTTTTAAAACATATTTAAATTTCCACATCATGATTAAGATTAATTTAAAAAATATATTTATAATTAATAAGATTAAGAAAAGTTTATAAATAATTAAGTTATCGGCTAGAAAACATGCCTTCTCCCTATTAAAACGAATATATAAACTAAGATATTTATTAAATGAAAAGTGATACGTATATTGAAGTTGATTCTTTTTTCCATAAATTTCAACTAATAATATGAACAGCTTTTCTTTATGAATATTAGGACTTGTTCCTACCTAACCGATCCAATTGTTGGAATCCAACCATTTTCAAATTCTACCTTTTTAGGGTTTCGAGAGTATTTGAAGTCTTAGGTAAAAACTGTATTAGGGCTCTTGTTTGGTTTTCCACGTTATTTTTCGTAATGCTTGAGGCATGATTAAATATTATTCAATAAAGATTCATCTTGGAATTGCTTTTAAAGAGATTAGTCAACACTAGCTTACACATCATATCTAGTATGTTACGTACATTAGACTAATTCAATATGTTGAATTTATAAAATTTAAAAACTCACTTGAAATTTGTTCACTTTATATTTTTGCTTCCAAAATTACATTAGAACATATATAGTATGTTTGGGTGAATAAACACAAAATATTTATAGAAACATGATTTTATAAAAAAAAATATTTAAAGTTGAAGTTGAAGTAATTAAAGTAATTTGTGTCCAAATGTTTTTATGTTAAAAAATAAGTTTGAGGTAAAACTTAATAGAAAACATTTATCAGAAAAAAGTTACCTTCTATTATTTCTTTAAATGAAGATTAGAATATCATATATCTTTATTAAAATAAAGTTTCATACAACAAATTCAATTTGAATACTTCCACACCTTAAAACCAAACATGAATAAAAAGTAGCTTGTGTTAGGTTAAAAATATACACAAAATCTTACACCAAATCTGTTTTCAAAGTAAAAATCTAAATATAATTTGAAGTGTATTAAAGTTGGAAGCCATCAGAGAATAAATACACAATGAACTTATTTTACTTTATTATTAAGAGGATATGACTTTTCAACATTGTAGTAGGAAAATGTGGAAAGATATTTTTTGCACCTTAGAGAAATTATATTGAAGGGGGTTAAAACTTGAATGATAAAGGTTCAATCTTTAGTTCTTGAAAATTAAAGAATGAGTTGTAGAGAAATGATGGTTTGATGGTTGAGCATAAAGCACATGAGATTTTGAGTGTGGGAGGGTGGTGAAAACATTTTTAAACCAAAGTGATTTTACATGAGAAAATTGAAAATGAAGATTTTTATGTTTTGAAAAGTTTAAATGAGTTAACTCTGGATAATATATAATTAACATTATAATAAGTTTTAAGAAAAAACTAATACATAGAGAATTACAACAAATAGTAGAGCGGTCAAAATGGGCCGCCTGACCCACCATGGGTTAGTCACTTAGTGGGCCAATTCAACCCGGCTCATTTATTAGTGAGCCAAAAAAATTTGAATCCAACCCGGTCCACCACGGGTTAGTGGGTTAAACGGGTTGGCTCACTAATTTACTTAATTAAAAACATATAATTTTTTTCTTAAGTCAGAAATTATATTTCGGATTAAAATTTAAATAAACTTGAATACAATCTCAATATAATTCAAAATGATGTTAAACTCCAATACAAACCAAAATAAATAAATAAAAATACAAATTACTATCTAAGATCAAAACATTTTTGTGACTTACCCAATCTTTTATTGAATGCAATATTTTTTTCAGCAAACTAATTATACTTTTATTAGTTGAAGCTAGGTTTCTATTTGTCAACCCATCAATGTGTTTGGTTTAAAAAATAGTTCAACCTTGCAAAATCCAACATAATGTGTGTCACCACGCGGGTTTGTGGGTCAACCCAACTTACCATAGGTTTAACTCGAATGAGCCGAGTTCTTGGTGGGCCGGGTCAAAAATTGATCCGTACTATAACTTGTAAAAAAATTTGAACCCAACTCAACCCAAACCCAGGGTGAGTCATATTGACCCATAAGTTTTGATCCACTTTGACAGCTCTACTGAATAGTCTATGTGAAACATAATTTTAATTTAAAAATCACATCACAATAATGTTTTTATTTATGAAAAACTGTGAGAAGAAACTTTGGTTTTAGATGGTATAAATCTTTCCATAAAAAGTAATATGGTAAGTCATATCCTATAACATGTGATTGGGATAAGTGGGCCAACTTTCATTAGTTTCTAAAATGATTATGGAGAAGCAAGAAGCAGGATTTGGTTTTGGACGATTTAAAGGCCCAACAGTGACCTATTTATTGTAGGCACTGCATCATATGAATTTGGCAGCATCTTATTTGGCACCACTCCACTCTCTCCCATCAACCAAATCTTATGTCCCTTCTTTTTCACTATCTCCAATCATATCATTTCCTTCTCAAAATTCCTTTTGCACAAATTTTAAATCAAGCCTTCAAAGATTCTCATACTAGTGCACCACTCAATTTCTTATAACTCAATAATAATCTTTCTGTTTTTTTTTTTAAGTTTGAGGGAGTGCCTAAAGAAACTATGGCGGTGCAGGAAGTAAAAGCCCTATCACGAATGTGACAACTATGGGCTACTTATTCGGGGCTTGCCGGCCCAACTGGCTACATTTTTTTTTTCAAAACAACACAAAACAAAAATCCTCGGAGTATGTTACAGTTGAAGAGGTTCTGTGCACAGGTGATAGAGTAACTATGCCATGGCGCTTCAACCAATTCCATTGAATTGTTCATCCTCAACACCGTGTCGCTCTTCTTCTCTGCATTCTCTGTTTTTCCGACCCCAAACTCGTGTCACTATCAAATTCAGAGTTTCTTGTTCGAACCAGGCAGCGGGAGTTCAGACTCAGCAACAAGTGAAGACAGTGAAGAAGAAAAACAAGAACAATCACCGACCAAGCTTCCTTCATCAAATTCAAGATAAATGGTCTCATAAATTGGGGTCTCAAAGAGAAAAATTTCCATGGCAAGAATCCCAAGGCGAGGAGGAACAACGACGCCAACACGAACAACAACAACAACAACAACAACAACAACCACAGAAAGAAGAAAGGCATAATAAGTTGCAGAATACGGAAAAGCCTCCAGCATCGAATTTTCAGTTTCCGAGGCGATTTTCGCCGTGGCCGCAAGCAGTGAACCCGAGCAATGGACGGTTTGCTTCTGAATCCTATGATTCCGAGGAGGAGAATGACACTGAGGGTGTCAAAGGTTCTGGCGGTGAAGAGAGAGAGGGAACGGTGCGTAAGACTTCAAATGTATCAGAGAGAGTGAATGGGGAGAGGAAAAAAAGAAGCAACACGATGCTGGCGGAGAAGACGATTCCTGAACATGAGTTGCGGAGGCTGAGAAAGATTGCGCTGAGGATGATGGAGAGGTTCAATGTTGGAGTGAAGGGCATCACGCAGGAGTTGGTGGCTTCCGTTCACGAAAAGTGGAGGGATAGTGAAGTTGTGAAGTTCAAGTTTGGCATTCCTCTTTCTACTCACATGAAAAAGGCTCATCAACTGCTAGAGGTATTTCTCTCCTTTCATTCCTTTGCTTATCTTTATGCTTCACTTGAAAGCCTCATAAAAGACAATGCACTCTTCATTTTCAATCTAGACCTGATTGAATAAAACTCTCTTTAAGCATCATAAAAAGGTAGAATAAATTGAACTTAAGTTGATTTTAACTTATAGAAGATCACTGTATTTTGCCTTCTTATTTTTTTAATAAATGTTTATGGAGAAATTTATATCAAGGGCCTTAGTGTAATATGTTTTTGTCAGATAAACAGTCTCTAACACACTCTCTAGTCATAAGTTATGAACAAGACAAGACTCTGTAAATAGGCTATATCCTTCAATTAATAGTAAGAGTGCATTGGTAGCATTCTTCTAGCTTATGGATTGTCTTTTATCTTCTATTGGTTTCAACTGCTACTTATTATACTTTTTTCTCAATGCTGTTCGTGCTTGATCAGAGTAAAATTGGGGGCATAGTGATATGGCGATCTGGCAGTTCCATAGTATTGTATCGGGGTATGACATACAAGCTTCCCTGCGTTGAGTTGTATAAGAAAGTGAATGATGCGAAGGAGAATGCTGTGGATAACTCACTACATGTTGGAAGTGGAAATAGTGGTGAAGCAAGCGTCCGAGAAACAGTTGGAACAGAGTCATTCCGAGACTCCGAAGAGTGCTTGAAGGACATGAGTGAAACAGAATTGATGGAAATGTGTGACCTCAACCATTTGTTAGATGAATTGGGTCCACGTTTCATAGATTGGACAGGCCGGCAACCATTGCCAGTTGATGCGGACTTGTTGCCTGCTGTGGTTCCAGGATATAAGACCCCATTCAGACTCCTTCCCTATGGATTACGGCCTTGTTTAACTAACAGGGAAATGACCAACTTCCGTAGGCTTGCAAGAACAACAGCTCCACACTTTGCCCTTGGTATGCGAGAAACTATCTAGTTAAATTCATGTCTTGCAAACATCTCTTTCCAACCGATACTATCTGTTTACTGCTGCAGGCAGAAACAGAGATTTACAAGGTCTAGCTAGTGCTGTGGTCAAGCTGTGGGAAACGAGTGCTATTGCAAAAATTGCCATCAAACGAGGTGTGCCCTTTACAAATAATGACAGGATGGCTGAAGAACTTGTGGTACTTCTCATAAACAGAGCTGAAATTGTTTCAATACTACTGTTAGATTTAGTTGAAGTTAAATTTTATTGTGCAAAAGAAAGTATATAAATCTACATTTAGAAAACATTAAAGAAAGTATCAAAATCAGTGTTTTTCATTAAGGAAACATTGGGAATGAGAATATGATTCTAAACCCATTAAAAGTGAGGCATGTCGTGGTGACTTAAAGAAAGTCTGCATTTTTTTATTTTCATCCTGAAACAGTAAAGGTCAAACAACCGTTAAATTTTCTCTAAATGTTTCTTTTGTTTCTTAACCTTTGCTCTACAAACAAATGAATTTAAAGTTTAGGGAATTGCCTGAGTGACTACGCCACCCACTTAATAATGAGTTAATAGGAAATGACAGGTGCAGGTGAGTTGACTAAATAATTAACCAATGACCATGACATCTTTCTGTGATAAAATAACCGTATTGTATCATAAGACTGATAAGTTTGTTAACATTTCCTCAGTTGGGATTTTCATTTGAAGTCCATAAAACAAGGAAAGTGCTACATGTCTTCATTTTGTAGTTAATCGCTAGACATGCGTTTGCTATATGTCCTCTTCATTTAATTTGCTAAAATCGGATGGTTTTCATCAGTGGAGACTGAACGATTGGATATGTGTGATTTTCATGGCATTTTGCCTTTGTTTTGGATCAGATACATTGGAATTATTGTTCTCTCTATACCATCACTGGAGCTAAAATGCACACACATCCTTCCATGTAAATGCAGAAAACTATCCCATGGTTCAAATCCAGCTACTCAACTCCTTGAATTTACCAAACCTTGCACGTTACTGTAAATTTTTTGTGCACGTGCAGAAAATTCCCTTTTGGGTTTCCATAAATTCAAGGAGTCAAGTTGTTAAGGTTTGTACCACAAGTGGTTATCTGCAATTGACATTCTTGCCTTTTGGCCCACTCTATTTTTTCTTTAAATAATTCCGGATTGTAGAAAAAAATTCACGCTCTTAATAATCTAAAGACTGCCTGCATTTATTGTAATGCTCACGGATTACACTTTTTGTAGGCTTACCAGCATATATGTTAAGATAAGTTGTACGGATTGTTAGAATTTGACACTTGTATAACTTAACAGCTGCTCTGGTTCCAAATTTTCCCTCTGCCATATTCAAGTGAATTAATTATTCCTTATCATGCATGCAGAAATTGACTGGGGGAACTCTACTTTCCAGAAATAAAGAATATATTGTACTTTACAGAGGCAATGACTTCTTGCCTCCTGCTGTCACAAATACACTGAATGAGAGACATAAAGAAACCCTCCTCCAACAAGAAGAGGAAGAGAAAGCACGGCAAATTGCTTCATCTATTGCTGTGTCAAAAACCAAAGCTGCTCAAGTGCCATTAATTGCTGGCACCCTTGCTGAGACTAGGGCTGCAACCTCCAACTGGGGACACCAACCGAATAAGCAAGAAATTGAGAACATGTTGAGAGATTCTGCCATGAGTAAACTTTCTGCTTTAATAAAAAACCATGAGAAGAGACTAGCTTTAGTAAGTTTTGAAGGTATCAAGTGAAATAACTTACCAAAACTGATCTGTTACTAAATCTATCTAACTTTTGATGGTCGTAGGCAAAGGCAAAGTTCAAGAAGGCTGAGAAGGCTTTAGAAAAAGTTCAGCGTGATATGGACCCAGCTGACATTCCTACTGATTTGGAAACATTAACTAATGAAGAGAGATTTTTATTTAGGAAGATTGGTATGAGCATGAAACCATATTTACTTTTAGGTAAGACGAACAAATTTATTATAGCTTTGTGATTGGCTGTTTTTGTATAAGGTTTAATGGCTTACACAAGAAAGGTTAGAAGCATGGAATTTTTATTTCAGGGAGGCGAGATGTTTATGCTGGCACCATAGAAAACATGCACCTACACTGGAAATATCGTGAGGTGGTAAAGCTAATTCTGAAAGGAAGAAATGCAGCCCAAGTCAAGCATATGGCAACATCTTTAGAAGCTGAGAGTGGAGGGGTGCTAGTATCTGTAGATAAGGACAACAGAGGTCACCATATCATTATTGTGTATCGTGGGAAGAACTATCAAAGTCCATATGTTGTGAGACCCAAAAACATGTTAACACGAAGACAGGCAATGGCTCGATCTATTGAGCTTCAAAGACGTGAGGTAGTAAAGCAATGACTTGACTTGTGGTAAACTTGGATCTTTACTTGTACTTTTATCTCATAAAGTCTGTAATATATCCAGGCTCTTAAACATCATATCCTAGACTTAGAGGAGATAATTGGGTTGCTGAAATCTGAGCTGGTATGATTTTATATCACTTTTATGTGTTCCTGCTGTTGCTTATTTTAACTAGTTTATAAGTTCTTTCTGAAGTTTTTGTTGCTGATTTCAGGAGGATATGAAGAACGGGAAGGAGATTGATGATAGCAAAACTCTGCACTCAACACTGGACAATCCTGTTTCCTCCGACAATGACTTGGAAGAGGTAAATATTTTCTTTCAGCAAAGAAATACCAAATACTTGTATTTAAAGCCAATAGCAATTTTAGAAGTACCCATAAGAAGTGACTAACTGTACTCTTTTCTTATGTTTGTGCCACGCTACTTTCTTTGGTAAAATAGATTGAATGGAGTGAGATTTGTTTTAGTGAAGATGACAGTGATGATGAGGATAAGAAACGTCAAAATACTTAACTAGGTAAACTAGCACTGCATTGCAATAGGTGACGAAGAAGGTGAAGAAAAATGTGAAGCACCGACGCTTAAGCTTCTCACCCCTCACTGAAATATTTTTGAAGATAGTAGCAGGCCGCACAGATTATTATTGCTGCCCCATTGTGAGCACCATTTATGCGGGAATTCTATCTTACCTGGAAATGGTAGGCTTCCTATAACATCATGTGAAATGGTTAATTCAGTTGTATGAATGTCAATTCCATTACACGAGTTTGATAATGGTTAATTCCATTAGGGTAGTATGACCTTTCAGTGTACCATAAGAGGATTTGTTTAGAACTGTTATTCCACAAAATAATAATTTTTTGGGGTCAAAAGTCTGTTGTAATTTATATTTGACCTCCATCCTTAACTATTGACCAGTTTGAGTAGGAGTCCACATTTATATTCTTTAGATTAATACCAAACTTGTATATATCATATATGTGTGAGATTATAAGAACTAGTATTTCATTAAATTAAAAAATAGAATTCATTTTATGATTTTGATTAGTATATTTTTGTATACAAGTATTTTGTTTTTATCATATTTTACTCCTATAAATCAAGATTAAATTAATAAAGCTTTCATTATTTGTATCGTTATACAAACCTATAATTTAATTAATCGAATGTCTTCCTTTCATTCTTGTTTCTCGAGTTGGTAATGAATGTCATACATCCTCAACTATGGTATAATTCACAAAATAATAACATAATACTTCAACATGATATGGTAAAAGTATAATGACTATCCTCGACCTTATTTCCCATTTAACATACCTACACACAAATAAGGTACAAGGTTAGAAATTTAAAATCATAAAGTTTTATTGTAATTCACATTGAAGATTTCAAAAGAAATGCATTAATTAATGGTAATTTAAAATAGAAACTTTTAATTTCTTTTATTCCCTAACTAAAACTCAAGATACTAGTTAACATTTGTCTATAAATATTACTGCCACGTTGTGCAATGGTTCTCTTATTGAATAAAACTAAAGCCTCTCCACCATGACCAGAGTCCTCAAATGTACCACGCGGCAAATTACGATAGTGCGTCATGAAGGATGTGTCCATCAGGGACCTGCAGAATGCTAAAAGCAGTAAGATTGATCATCACCATTATATTCTTTTAGAAAAAACTAAAAATTTTAAAATATAAAAAATTATTATTCAGGCCAAGGTAGGTAGATAGATACCTAAGTAGCATTAAGAAGGTCCATTTGCAAGGTTTCCTTTATAACATGCACCACAAAGGACGCTAACTCAGCTTGATGATCAGTATATACATGATCAGCTCCTTCTATGATGTGTAACTTGTGATTAGGTAGAACCTTACCAAACTCAAGTGCAGCTACAACCGGGATTAGGGTGTCTCTTCCACCATGAACGGTAAAGACCCTGTCATATTATGCATCCATGCATTATGGAAATTTCATTAACCTCATTAAAAACTGTCCATTTTCACACAAAAATACTATAATTCAAGTTGAATTTCTCTAAATTCCCTTCCTTGATAATAGCTATATTCCGAACTTCTAGTCCATAATCAATGGAGACACAGACATGTCATAAATTTTGGAGGCATTTGCTAAGTGTTAGATATATACTTATCTTTATCTTGATCTTCAGTTTCTTTGTTATTATTTTTTATGTGTATTTTGGATTTAGCTCATACTTCCTTTGTTATAAATATAGTACTCTATGTGTATTTTCTATACAAAGGAGACTAATCTCAAACCTATTTTCACTATATTTAATACTAAGCATCAATTACATATAAAGATATTCACCAGAAAAGAAGGTACGTATAAATATGATCTCCTCCACTAAGTTTCAAGAGTTAACGCTTGTAATATTTTCACATATACCTTCAAGCGTAAAAATACAAAAAAAAAAAAAAAACTTCTGATGTCAAAATATAATTCCGCTGTATAGATCATTATAGTGAAATTCTTTAACGAAGAATTAAAGGAAGAAGGGAGAACTATCAGACAGTTTTTTCTTCACCTGCATTCTTTGTCAATACGCAGGCATTCTTCAAGCATAATTATGTTTAACCGATCCTTCAAACTTTCTTCAGTTACACGATGATCAATACCTCCTACAAGAGCAGATGTCATGTGATATCCTCAAGAACAGAAGAGAACCTATATATACAAACGCACACGCAAACATTGGTGCATATGTTATTTCATATTTAAAAGAAGAGTTATGGCAAAGAAAGATGATAAGACTAAGATTGGAAGAAAAAAGAAAGAAGCTTACTAGAGGAAAACAAAATCGAGGAAAGGCTCTGGGCTAGCTCATTTCAGCAAAAGCAACTAATAGCAAGTTTAAAGTAGAGAAACAACTATATGGACCTGAGATTTCACAAAAATCATCTTCGAAAAGCATGCCTCCACACCAATTTGAATTTAAACATTTGATTGTTTTAACACATGGCTGATCAAGTGGTTGGATTACCTGCTGACTCTGCCTTTAACTCAATGAAACCTTCCTTCCTGAGTCTTTCCATAAAATCTTTGCCAAAACGAAATTCAAGGCCTATCTTCAAATCAGGGCTACCAGATAGGTTGACAATTGTTTTAGTGTCATGATATTTTGATGCATAAAGAAGCGCTGCATTAGCTCCTGCACCAATATACATAAACTACTCAGAACAATTTTAACATACATATAAACTTTCTAATCTACAGTGACAGAATTCTTTGATTTGTCCTTTATGTGCTTGAATCCATACTTCTCATATTATAGAGAAATTGAGGCTAACTAAGTTTTAAACTAGGTAGTTATAATACTGCATAAGGTATGACAGTTATAGTGTGTAACAGATTTGTAGAAGGCAGTTAAGATGATATTTTTTCTGGTGTTTTGAAGGAAGAAACGCCATGTAGGTGGAAACCTTGCTTTTGCTGATGCTTGTACTCAAATTTAGCTTAAGATAAAATATTCTCCATTAATATTAGGAGTTCAGCGTGTTGATCTCAAGTCTAACAAAAACTCCAAAACCACGCATCCATGGAAGATGTTATCAATTTTTTCCTAGGCATGAAATATTGTTTTAAAACCAAGCACAAATATGTATTTATTCCTATCCAGTGGATACAGATTAACACAGACATCACAGTAAACTTGACTTTACAGTTTAAGGCAAGTGATAAAATTTCTCACAAATCCTCTTTAAACATACCAAGATAAAATTTCTCATTTTAGTACTTCTGCTGAAAAGCTCAGTAGATTAAGAGACAGTGTTTTATTCATAGTATGAACTATAAATGCATACAGACATGCTTTTATTTTCAGTGACAGTGAGTAATAATCTACAGATAGGAAAAAAATATTATTTATGAAAGAATCTGTGCTGTTCTTGTCCTATTGCTTCATTCTGAGATTTCTGCCCAGCCAAATCGTTGTTGATCAGAAATTACTTATATCATGGTTACTAAAAAAATATTGACAAAATCAATTTGTTACTACGCAACTTGTCATTTCGTAGAATTACATATGCATGTATGGAAATCAATATAATACAACAAACCTTTACTGTGCCCAACAATTGCAATAACTGTACGGTTTGTTTCTTGAAAGTGTTGAGCTACAGCACGTATATCCTCAGCTTCCCTCCAGTAGCTACCAAACTCAAATGAACCTTCACTTTCCCTACAAGTAAACCTCAACAACTAAATCAAAATGAAACAGTTAAGCAATACTAATGGTCAGGATTAGGTATCAGAAGTTTCATAGAACATGGCATAAACGGAGGAACTAGTGGTTCTATCTTTTGATGATCAAAATTACAAACATAAACAAGTTCACGGTTTTGATTTTGTAACAAGAAATTTACCCATTTCCAGTGAAGTCAAACCGGAAAGAACTGATTCCTGCATTGTCAAGAGCAGCAGCTAGATTTGTCATGATAAAGTTTTCCTGGAGATAAGAAAAATTAATTAACAATGAAACTGAATCCGGGTATTTATGTGTACATGGTCTATGGAATCAGATGTCATATTCATTTCGAATAACTTATGCATTACAACAAAAAATGGCGGGTTCATAATTTATAAAACAGGAAAGTAACCTTGGAAGCACGAAGACCATGGCATAGGATAACAATCTCTTGGGTTCCAGATTCATGTAGTATGCCCACTAGTTTATTGCCATGTTTGTTCGGGATTATGACTCTTTGCTGCTGAAATGCTGAGAAAATAACTCAACAGTTTGAAGTCAAATTCTTTATACATTGGTTGAATATTCAGTATGCTACTTAGGTTTCATTTTAAATACAGCAATAAATGCTTCTGAAATTCTCAGCACCGTTATACAATACTTTTCGTATGCCGATTTGGATACTTCCATTTCATGTGATTTCCATGTACATAGGAAAAAACATTATAAATCTCATGGAATATGAAACCCTGTTTATGAGGTAAACTTTGTGTAATACAGTTAAAGAGAACATAAAATAAATTACATTTATATAATATGGAGAGATAAAATTCAAAACTGGATTTAGAATCTTCAGAGTAGGCAAGATTTGGCAACACTCTATTTGATGGGGATAGCAAAAAATGAAGACAGAACAGGGCAGTTAAATATGCTGTTCCCAACATCTTACAACTACCCACAAACTTTGGATATAAACTCTGGAACTCCTCCGGAACAAACTATTCTAGTTTCTATTCAATCAAGAAACTAGAAACTGCTAACTTAAAAAAGTGCAGAACATAATCCAAACATAATATACAGAACCTATGAACAATTTTAGAAGCATTTCAGTCAGACAACACACTTAAAATGACTAATGAGGTTGACTTATATTATGTACTTTTTGCAGTGAAAGAAATAAACGATTGGTTATGGGAAGTCATATAAATAACTCACAAGGGTTTTTTTGGGCATCTTCGGCCATCTTCAAGTTGTGGAAACGTCAACCAGTTTGCGAAAAGTCTGATGAATATTTTAGTTGAAAGTCGCACTTTCAATAATTCTATTTCTGAGTGTGGCAGGAAATGCCATGTCATCTCTTTCTATATATATATTATTCTTAATGATATAAACTATTTTATGTTTTAAATAAATTTTTATACTGTAAATTTTCATTTTCTCTTTCAGTGAAAGAATAATTTTATTGTATGCTTTGCTACTTTACCATTGTTAAGTGTTAAATCAAAACACCCCAAATTTCAATTTCAAATATTTTTATTTCTCTAATATTAGATTTCTCCTCGAATGTTACCCATTGTACTTTAAAAAAAATTATATTCTTCTTAAACTGAAACTATTATTATTATTATTATTATTATTATTATTATTATTATTATTATTATTATTATTATTATTATTTAAATTAGAATAATACGTACGTACTAGACTTACTTGCTAATATCATACCTTAAACAATCGATTACAAAAGAATTCAAACTTAATTTAATGCTAATTAAAGTAATCATAACATTTGGAAGAGTTTTTTTTACAGCTAGTATTTCATAGTGGTAGTAGTTTGAATTCAGTCCGTTGAAATTGCTCAATGTTGTCATCAAATATGTAAAATTCGGTACGTTTGTTTTTTTTCTTCTGATTTTTTAAAAATAAAATAATAACTTATAATAATTTTAAAATTATTTGGGTGTACTTTTAGGAAAAAAGTAGAAAAAAAAAAGTAGTCTCTAGTTTTTTTATAAGTAAAAAAGCTTTTCTTTTACCATACATAAATACATATCAATTTTTACTTTTTAAATCACCTTTAAACAATTTTTATTTTTCAAACAAACCACCTCTTAACAAATTTTTCAAATAAATCACCAATGTTTTTCTAATACAAACAAAGGCACCCTACAAAGAAATCCTTAAATAACAACCAATTTTAAAAATAAAAAATAACTAATCACTATACTACCTAATTTATATATTAGTATCTAAAAATAATTTCTATTATAGATAAAATATTATAATTGGTTTATAAATTAAATTCTAAATTTGACACAAACATGTACTATTAAAGTTTTGATTATTAAAGGAACTAATGTTTAAATTGATCTTTTAAATAATTAATTTAGTAACATAGGAAGATATTCCACTCTCCATTATTTTAACCATGATGAGAGATTCACTAATTCAACAAGTAGAATCCAGAAAAGTTCAACACGTGTTGTGGAACATCATAGGCAGGTTCATCCATAGCAGAAAATTTGCTTATCAGTGACGGATTGAACTAGCTTGACACTGCAACATCAACCATGAATATATATATCATTAGATAAACGAATGTCCAACATAAAATGTTGAGTTCAAAACAAAGATAGATAGATAGATACCTAGCTAGATGAACCTTTATCCTTGTTCAAGGTTTCCTTTATGAAGTTTACAACAAGTGAGGCTAATTCATCTTGGTGATCACTATATACATGATCAGCTCCCTCTATGATACGAAACTTGTGATTGGGAAGGATCTTGTCAAACTCAAGTGCAGCCACAACTGGGACTAGGATGTCTGCACCACCATGAACTGTGAAGACCCTGTCATTTATCTACAAATCATTATGGAAATTTCACAACTTCACAAATGACAACTATCAATTTTCCTCACAAATTAATGTTCCAGTTCTTTAAATACATTCCTAATTACTAGTCCATACTCCATATAAACATAAACATATATACTAATATCAATTTTCCTCACAAATTTCACAACGTTCTTTCTTTTTCTTTTTTTGAAAATGGTCTCTATTACTGATTGGTGATGAGGTAACATGAATGTAGACAAGTCATGCAAACGACCACTTTAAGAACGATATAACATAGTAAATTTAGATTGAATCACTATCATCCTCACAAAAACTATTTCGTTATTTTTCATATTTATTCCTCATTGTTAACTTACAAAAATCTTTCAAATCAAAATTTATAACATGAACTGAGTAATGAGGATTTTGTTTAATTTTAAAATTTGGCAGAGGCCTGCTCTTGACATTATAATAAAACTCTGCAATGAAGATGAAAGGTTGAAGAAGAGTGTGACCTGCATTCTTTGTCAATATGCAGACATTCTTCAAGCATACTTATGTTTAACCGATCCTTCAAACTTTCCTCAGTTATACGATAATTGATGCCTCCTGCCACATTGTATCAAAGATCGGAGACCAAAAGAAAGAGCTCCAATTGGTTTGAAGAACGAAGTTTTGTTTTGAAAAAGAGTGAAGAGGAAAAACACAACATTTTAGAAAATGCAACAAATAGCAAAATAAAAGCATAGAAACAAGTATATGAAGCCCAGATTTCTCAAAACTATCTTTTAGAAGCACACCTCTGCATCAATATAAGTACTGAAATAAATGGCTGATTTAGTGATAAGTTACCTGGTGCTTCCTTCAACTCAACGAAACCTTCCTTCCTGATTCTTTCCAAAATTTCTTTTCCATAACGACTTACAAGGCCTACCTTCAAATCATGAGTTCCAGAGAGGTTCACAATTGTTTTAACATCATGATATTTTGATGCATAAAGAATGGCTGCACTAGCTCCTGCACCAATATACATAAACCATTCAGAACAATTTCAACATGCATACAAACTCTCTAATTCACATAGTGACTGAATTTGTTGACTTCTTTATACTGGTAGAAGATCTTGGCAAGTTTTGCGAAGGGATGAAATAATGTTTTAAGCCCTATCACAAATATGCAGCAACTTGACAAGTATTTGTTCCTTTCTAATGGATACAGATTAACACAGCCATCACAGTAGACTTCAAATTACAGTTGAAGGCCAGTAATAAAATTTCTTATAAATCCTCTTTAAAACCGACTCAAGTTTCATTTTGGAACTTCTGCAGACTAGCTCAGTAGATTAAGAAACAGTTTTTTATTGAGAGTATGAAATATAAACACATGCAGGCATGGTTTAATTACATCAATACAACAAACCTTTACTGTGGCCAACAATAGCAATAACTTTCCGGTTTGCTTTGAGAAAATGTTGGGCTACAGCATGTATATCATCAGCTTCCCTCCAGAAACCACCAATCTCAAATGAACCTTCACTTTCCCTGGAAGGAAAACTCAACAGCTAAATCAAAATGAAACAGTTAAACAGAAACAGTAATAGTCAGGATTAGATAGCAGAAGATTAATATAACATAGAAGAAATGGAGGAAGGAACAAGTGGTTGTATATGTTGAATTGAACACCGAGAATATAAGAATAATATGCTCTTGGTTTTGATCTGTAAAACGAGAAATTTACCCATTTCCAGTGAAGTCAAACCGGAAAGAACCGATTCCTGCATTCTCTAGAGCAGCTGCAAGATTTGTCATGATAAAGTTTTCCTGGAGATAGAAAAAATAACTAAACAACGACAGAAACTGAATCAAGGCTTTTATATTAATTTCTAATAACATTTGCATCATAATAAAAAAAATTGTGAGTTCATAATTTACAAAACAGGAAAAGTAACCTTGGAAGCTCGACCCCCATGGCATAGGAGAACAATCTCTTCGGTTCCAGAGTCATGTAAGATGCCCACTAGTTTATAGCCATACTTATTCTGTATTATGACTTTCTGCTGCAGAAATGCTGAGAAAAATACTTCAACAGTGTTTTCTTTGTAAATTATGTAAAAAGGAGTTCTTGAAGAGTTAAAGAAAACCCAAGAACTCTGAACATCAAGCTCTTATAAAATCAAATTCAAAAGAAATAACTCACATGGGTTTTGTGCCATCTTCAAGTTCTGGGATGCGAAGTTGCTCGCATGCTTGCTTGCGAAACCTCTCTTGAATTTGAGTTTATAATTCAACCTCTGTGTGTAATGTTGTGGATATTCTTGTCTGATGGAATCGTCCCCTTAATCTGAGAGGACAAATTATCCAATATTACTCCCTCTTTTGTAAAAATTAAAACTTTAACTAATATCGTAAAATTTAATCAAGATTCCCTCTTTGTTGGTTTAAATATATCAAGGGTTGCTTACATAGATATTAAATTCAACACCAAAACTAATGATTTTTAATCAATTTGACATTTAAACAGGATCAGTTACATATAATATTGGCAGATTACTTATAACAGGTTCATGTACTTCAGTTAAACTATTCTAACGGTTCAATCATTCACTTCTTGGAACATTAATTACTGATCCCATTTGAATAACATTAATTTCAACAAAAAAACAAAGTGAAGAATGTTCGAAGAAAAGTTGTTAAAAAAATTATTCATTGTATTTTTCATTAACAAAGTTAATACACAGATAACATAATTAAAACAAAATCAAATAGAATTTTTCCAATGCGCATTGGGCTATTTTGTTTAAATTTAAAATAAATATTTCTGAAGTACGTCTTTTCTGTAAATAATTACTTATTCAAAAAATATATATAATAATTGCTTATTAAAAACTATAAAACTGCTCACTAATTAGACAACTACATAAATAAACCGAAGTTTATTTATTTTATTGAAACAAATAAGAACAAACAAAATCACTAAATTTTAAAATTCTACATAATGTTAAAAGCAATTAGTTCTCGAAGTAGACCGATTGACACTAAGAAAAAATTTTCTCACTGTTTGTTTTTCTTGTTAAATTAGTTACGGAAATTAATGTCTATAAAAATAAAATATCAAAAACCATTAAAGGAAGACTAAGACGTCTTTAAAAAATTGTTGTATATGTTGACAGAATTCAATTTTAATCCCTTAATAGTCTAATATACGAGACGAGGTTGATTATCAACTCATTTATCACACTAACTTGATCAACTTGGTAGTATCGTCACAGATTATAAAACACTTTAAATAAAAAAGTAGTCCTTCTTAAAATTAGGTTTAAATCGTTCGAATAATTTGTTTTTATTCTAAAATCTTAATTGAATTATCAAATTTTAAGTTGTTTTAATTGGGTCTTCATTTTTGGAAATGTGTTTTAAATTAACCTTTTCTGTTAGTGTAACACTGACAATGTTATCTTTGTGTTACATGTTAGTTCGTAGTTTTTTTATTTTACTTTTCTTTTTAAAAAACAAGTATCATATGTCAAATAAGTGTTCTGTCACGTGATATCTTTAAATCTCGTACATGAAAAACTGCAAAATGAACCTTTTATAATTCAAAGGAACTATAACAAGAGTAAAAGCAAGAAATTGGAAGATCAAATCTATTCAAAGGCTCCTAATGCTATAAACAATTAGAAATTCAAAAGATATGAAGGTCATGACTTGGAACACATTTGAAGCATAATTTTTAGAAAAATTAGTTTAGAAAAATTAGTTTATGTTTTTGGACTTTGAGTTTTCTTTTAGAAACTTGTTATGTTTTTATGTTTTTGGACATTGAGTTTTCTTTTATAAATTAGTTTATATTTTTATGTTTTTGGGCTTAGGTCTTCTTGTAAGGTTTTTAGGTTTTCTTAAACTTATATGCCTACATATAGAGGTAAGAAAAAAAATGATGTAAACATCTTTAGTCATATATTGAATTTTATTTTATTTCATTAGAGAGAAGATTCTTTTGCCTATATATAGAGGTACAAAAAACTGATGTAAACACTTTTAGTCATATATTGAATTTTATTTTATTAAAGAGAGGATTCTCTTTGGTCTTAACTTAGGTATCTGGTTCTCATCAAAGATTGTGGCAAATCTTAACTTGAGCAATATTCACATATTTTATAACTGTAGCAGATATTTCTCTCGCCATTATTTTCACCATGATGCAATATTCACAAATTTGATAAGCAAAAGCTAGAAGAACTCAAGCATGTTGTAGAACATCATAGGCAGGTTCATCCATAGCAGAGATTGTCACCTTGAGCAATTTCAGTTGGCTAAAAACTGCAAGATCTACCACAATTGCACATCATTAAAAAATAGATGTCCACCAAATTAAAGTTCAGATAGATGGCACTGGCAAAGGTAGATACCTAGCCAGATGTAACCCTATCCTGGAGCAAGGTTTCTTTTATGCAGTTCACAACAACAGAGGCCAATTCATCTTGATGATTAGTGTAAGAATGATCAGCTCCCTCTATGATATGTAGCTTATGGTTTGGTAAAATCTTGGCAAACTCATATGCATCTTCAACGGGGATAACTGGGTCTGAAGAACCATGAATTGTGAAGACCCTATAATCCATTATGTGATTTGAGATTAGCAATTATATGGATGCATGTAATGAGTTTGTAGCTTTATTAAGAATATTGTTCACAAGACCACCCTACTACCTTCATCATCATCTCTCACTAGTATAAACTCCCTTTGCTCAAACAACTACTCTACGCACTATTAAATAAGACTTCCTCAATTAAATACAAAAGTATTCATAAATTTGTACATGTAATGGTTTCCCCTGCATGAAATTAAACAATTCTATTTCAAATATCAAGAGTGGATATTAAATCTTGTAAATTTCCTCCTCTAATTTCATAATCTTCAGCAGCTGTGAAATAATTAGGAACATCTCTCGTAAAATCAAGTTTAGACAAGGGAAAACAAGGGACATTTCAAGAAATTAATTAATGTGTTAAAAACAGCATAATGGAGCCAAGTTATATAGACAAAAAACAATAACCCTTATACAAAAATGACTTTGTCACTAGATAAGATAAGAACTCTTGGTCATTGTTATAAATAAAAACATATAATTACAACCACTAGGTTAAAAATAACGTATTCTATAAACTCTACATAATTTTCAATTACAAATGGGAAAAACCACATTCTTTAAAAAATTATCTCTGGTTTTAACTTTTTTATTTACCCAAACTCTGGAAACTCCACACTCATCCTTCATAAACAAAACAGATACAAAGGGTGACGAAAAAAGAGATCAGACAAAAAATTGTGTTCACCTGCATTCTTTATCAATCTGAAGGCATGCTTCATGCATGTTTGTATCTAAGCGATCCATCAAACTTTCCAAAGTTACACGGTAATCAAAACTTCCTGCAATGAGACATGTCATCAAATGGTCGTATAATAATGTAAAAAAGTGTCTGCCTACGTTAGACAAATAGAAACAGAGAATGTCATGTAATATGCCAGATTACATATGAAGGCTGCCAACAAATCTTGAAGTATAATTATTGCCTAAATTTTTCGAGTTTCTCTCGTTTTCATTTCCTTTTTGGGTTTCTTTAGTTATCAGACATTAAGAAAATGAACTGTGGCAAAATAAAAGTACTGCAGCAAGAACTTTGTGCTTAAGAAGACAGAATATTCCCCAATTCCAATTTTGGTATAAAATATACAGCAAAAGCAAAAAAGCCATGTTGTTTGACTTACCGGTTTTAACAAATATGCATTGTAAATTCACTGAATTTGTGCAAACTATATCTTACAAGGTGCTGTAAGAGGCGTGTAAATGTTTTGTGGTTAAATGAAAGGTTACCTGCCCGCATCACATCAATGAAACCATCCTTCCTAATTCTTTCCAAATAATCTTTTCCAAGGCGTTCTTCAATTCCTGCCTTCAGATCATAGCGTCCAGAGATGTTGATAACCGTTTTGATGTCATGATACTTAGAAGCATAAAGAAGAACCACGCCACCTCCTGTATCAGGATACAAGTAACAAAATTTCACATAAACCCTTTCTAAAGCTGTTCCACAGGCTAACTCAGTACATTAAGAATAAAAGTTTTGTATTTAGAGTATGGACTAAACACATGATTGAAATGTTAGTGCTTGATCATCTGCAAAATTATTTTTGCTAGTAAGAATGTAAACAACAAACCTTTACTGTGTCCAATAATTGCAGTAACTATGCGGTTTGCTCTATGAAAGTGTTGAATGACGTCATGTAGATCATCAACCTCCCTCCAATAGTGACCAAACTCAAATGAACCATCACTTTCCCTAGAAGGAAAACTCAACAGCTAAATAAAAAATGAAACAGCTAAACAATACATACTAGTGATCAGGATTAGGTAGAAGTTTCATAGAACATGGTGGAGAAGCTAGTGGTGATTCATCACGAAATGGTTTTAGCTTTTCTATTGTCAAAGGAAATAATTACTTTGTTAAAACTAGAAAAAAAGTAAAAGTATGTGTCCAAATTCCCTTGTAACGAGGAACTGATGTTTTTATTCATGTTTTTGCGTAAAATATTAAATGTATATTATCAATGACCTCTAATGGGTTATTTTTTGGTAAAACAGATCATTTTTATATCTTGACAGTTGAGCAATTTATATTCCAAGAATATGTAACAATTAACATAACGTTATGCAGCGTTTGCATATACACTATACTAATGCATATGTGAATATATAAATATCCAGCATCTGTTTCCTTAAAGAGAAAATCATATCATATGCTTCACAATGGTCACTAACGTATGCCAAAAACTGCATAAAATAAGTAAAACCTTTGAACATCTTGCATTGCAGAATCACTGGAGATTTTTAGCTTTGCACTTTTAGAATAGTTTTGAATCTAATAACATTGATATTCACAACAAAAAGTGAAGTTGGTTGCATAATTTGAATAAAAAACAAATAGGTTCACAATTTATCCTGTAATACAAGATACGTACCCATTTCCACTGAAGTCAAAGCGGAAAGAACTGACTCCTGCATTCTCTAGAGCAGAAGCAAGATTTATTATGATAGTGTCTTCCTGGAGATAGAAAATTTTAATTAAACAATGAAAAAAAATGAATCAAGATATTTAATGTATATGGATAATGGAATGAGATGTCATATTGATTTTTAATAGCATTTACATAATAAAAAAAAGTGAGCTCAACCTTGGTGGATCGAAGACCATGACATAGGATGACAATCTCTTCGGTTTCAGATTCATGAAGAATGCCAACCAGTTTACTGTCATTCTTTTTAGTAATTATGACTTTCTGCTGCCGAGCTGAAAAAGTAATTCAACAGTGGGAAGTCATTTTCTTTGTAATTGATTGAATAATCAACACGCAAGTTAGATTAACCATTGCCTTTCTTTATTTCAAATAATAAGTATCACCATACCATACACCTGAAATTTGAGAAAGAGATTAATCTTTTTTACAATTCTGTAATAGGGGCTGATTACAAATATATTCTAAATGACTAATGACTCTTGACCTAGTACTCACATGAAAGAATCTTGCTAACTTAATTACAGGAAATAAATAGAAACTAATTACAGGAAAACAAATCTGTACAAATAAAAACAGAACCACAGAATTATAAGCCTAATAAGTTGAATTTTTGATACCCAACAAACCATTTCTTGATTATTTTACCAATGGATTAAATCAGTAGCTGCAAAATAAACCACACGAAACTCTTTCGAGTACTTAAAGGTGAAGCCTTTACTACCAATGATTGTGGGCAGAGTCACTTAAGTCATCGATTCTAATAAAACACCAGAAAATTAACTCACAAGGGTTTTGGGAAGGTTGAGCCATCTTCAAGCTCAGGGTTTTTCTTGAAATGCGAATCGGCTTGCGAGAAATGCCAGAAAAGATTGGTTGTGAAAGCTTCCTGAATTCAATAAACCGGGGAGACAAATTTACGACAGGACCCGCGAACACAGTAAGCATATCATGTGATCATGAATTAGAATGATCCAAATTCCTTTAAAATAATGATTGAAAATATATTATATTATACTGGACTTTCACGAATAAACGTCGTATGATTTCGACGAAAACTGTGTTGCAAAGCCAACACGTGACTTGCCTAAACTGTTTTTATTTTAAAGTTTTTTAACATTTATCCAATAAAATATGAACACATGTTTTCGTCCAACAGATTTTTTTTTCGATGCATTATAATAATAATAATATTTTTTTTAAACTGTCCTTTACATCAATGGCATGTCATAACGATTTTAGATTCATTTTTCACATCAAAGGGGGTGTAAAACAGTTAACAGTTAACAACCATGTAAAATCTTCTTCTCGGTAAAATCTCATTAACTAAGGTCATTTCTTTCTGCATTTCTATAATTTCAACCTGCACCTTCATAAATTTTTATGTTTTGAAATGTATAATTTAAACTTTTTTTTTTAATTTAGATTATATATTTTAAAATATAAAATAAAAATACATTTTAAATTACATAATTTAAAATAAATCTATAATTCAGAATATAATTTTATATTTTAGATCATGAATTTGAAAATACATCTATATCTTGAATTACATAATCCAAAATACAAGAATTTATTAGAATGCAGGAAGAAGCTGCCACTAGTCAATGATCAATACTACATGCAATTGGGAAGTAAGTTTCTTATCTTGAGTCAACTTTTGTATTGAGTTAAACCAAAACTCAAATTTTAAGGTAGTATTAATATTTGTATCGTTATTGAATCAATTATGCCGGTATAAAACATTCACAAATATTTAATCTTACTTATCTCATTAAAATGTGTAATTTTTAATGTAAAGATAATGTATTAAAATTTACACATTTACTGATAACCAAAATAATGTATATAAAAAAGAGCAGCAACTCTTACGTCATGTTAAATTAAGTACAAAACTCATTCTAACGTGTCAAAAACTCATACTAGCAGCTGTTGTTAAATCAATTAAAGCGTATTTCAACCATCGGCAAATGTACAATCTTCGATCAGGGAAGATATTGAAAATTACACTTTCACTAATGTTATGAAACAATTTATACAAGACTGATTCTTCCTACACCCCCATCAAATTTCTTCCAGAATCCCATCACGAAAATATAGAGACTTCCGGATATTTTGGTCCGGAATAGGGGTGGATGGTGAGAATTTGGTATCCGGATTCGTGTTTCCAGAAGCATAATATATACTTCCAGAAAAAGAAATCTGCAATACATACTATTGATGAGTATCTTCTGGAAAGATATTTTCGAAATTGGTCTAATGTGTTCGAAAAAGTAAAATCCAGAAATTCTCATATTTAATAAGATGCAGGAAGAAATTTGATGTGATCGAGAAGAAACAGTCTTTATATAAAGGCTAATTTTCATATCATGAGCTTCTTTTGAAATTAAACCAAGTCCAAATCCAAATTCTAGGAAGTCAGATAGGAGGAAAAAGCTGCAGATCACAACCTCACACCAGATAATTTACCAACTAATTTCAGAAAAACTTCCACTATTTTTTAAAAAAAAAAACACACACACAGAGGTGACAACTACGAAGTTCCAAACATGAGTTTTTCCTTCTTTTTTTTCCCGCTTGGTAACAATGTGAGATGTCCCCACAAACTTTAAATGTCAGCCCAAACCCTTTGGTTTTTCCAGTTTCTTCCTGCACCCTATCAAATTTCTCCTTGCATCCTATCATTTCCGATTTTATTATCCGGAACGGCACTAAATTAATTCTGAAAACATTTTTTCGGAACACACTCACCACTCCAATTCCGGATAAAATTTTCTAAAATTAATTTGGTGAGTTTAGAAAAATAAAATGCAATGATGGGTGTAAGGAGAAATTTGATGGGGGTGAGAAAGAAACTGCCCTGGCATTTATACCTGGCCACTGGGTGAAAAACATCAAACTGTTTGCATCGTCATAATTGATAATGTCAAAATAACCCAGTACATCTGACATGTAGATAACAAGGACAGACATTGATCTTGCCATTATTTTCACCCTGATGCAAGTTCACTAATTTAATAACCAAAAGTTAGAAGGGCTAACATATATTGTAGAACATCATAGGGAGGTTCATCCATATGAAAAAAATTGTCATCAGTGGTGAATTCAACTGGCTTGAAACTGCAAGATCTACCACAATATAATTAGATGTCCCCAAAAAAAAAAAGGTAAGTTCAAATGCTGCTAGCACAGACAAATACCTAGCTAGCAGTACCCCTATCCTGGTGCAAGGTTTCCTTTATGAAGTTCACAACAACAGATGCTAATTCATCTTGATGACCAGTGAATGAATGATCAGCTCCTTCTATTATATGTAGCTTGTGGTTTGGTATAATCTTGGAAAATTTAGATGCATCTTCAGCAGGGACAACTTTGTCTGAAGTACCATGAACAGTTAGGACCCTGTAATACATTATATGACTTGAGATTAGCACTCTGCTCATGATGTAAAATTCATAACTTAGTGTTGGAAGTCCCATATCGACTAGAAATAAGACAATTTCATAATATATAAGTGAGATACAAACCTCACTTTACAAGCCGGTTTGTGGAACTTGAGTTAGGCTTAAATCTCATCCTTTAACATATTAAAGTACTTAGAGTCTCTATATTTAGAGTGTGCAAACACCTCAACTTAATTTCATCCTATCGAGGATGTGATATGGTTCCAAAGGGTGAACTGGACAGTTCCAATAAGATTGTGATTGCAAACCTCACCTTCCAAGCCGGTTTTTAAAGCCCACTTCTAACACTTAGTATAAACACCCTCTACCCAAATAACTACTCTCTGCATTTTCGAGTTTTGAATTATGTGTTCTTAAATTTAATGCCATCATAAATTATCCTATGGTTTATTGCTTCCCAATTATATTTTCTTTATATAAACTGTGTAATTTCGACATACATACTTTGCCATCAAAAATATGCAAAGGGTCAATCAAAAGGAACCAAACAAAATATTTCCTCACCTGCATTCTTTATCAATCTGAAGACAAGCTTCCTGCATATTTGTATCTAAGCGATCCATCAAACTTTCCAATGTCACACGGTACTCAAAATTTCCTGCAACAGTAGATGTCCCCAACCCCAAATGGTCATTAATTAAAATAACTCAATATTGTGTCTGTGGTAAACAAACTAAAACAGAAAATCCATGTCATCGGTCAGATTACATATGATGGCTGACAGCCAATCAATCTTCAATAGTCCAAGTATTAAAAACAGTTGCAGATAATTATTGCCCAGATTTTTCATTTTTTCCTTCTGTGTCTTCCCCTCTCCCTGATTTTTTTATTTGGTTTGTTTGATTATCAATTTAAAAGAATGAAATGCAACAAAAAAGAAGTACTGCAGCAAGAAATTTGTGCTTATAGGATAGAACAATACAATAAGACCCAGTTTATTAGGTTAAGAGATGATTTCGAAATTTAATGGAGAATGAAAATGTCTTTCAAAAAATGTTTGTGAATAAATTCAAAACAATTAATTCTTCACTTATTCTAAATTTCATCTTTCTACATTCCTAAATATTTTACCTTCTCTCTAAGATTCTTAGTTGGTCATCCATCTTTTCCACAATCTCATTACATAGCTAAGGAAGCAGCAATGAGATTAATCAAAATCTTGATCTAGGTAAGTTCGTGTTTTTCCTACCATCTGTTAAAATCAACTGAGGAATAGGATTGTAGTAATAATTTGAACAAGTGAAGATGTTGATTGTATAGGTTGAAACTTGGGAGGTTCTACCAGATTTCTTTGAAAACATTTCAATTTTGGAAGTTGTTTTTCTTACAAGGCTAGCTATCTCCAGGAAAAGGGAGCTAATAGCCTACATCTAATCGTTTAATTTGATTTAGATGCATTAAAATGTGATGAATGTTATTGATTGGAGTTCGGTTTTCTTTGAATTGGAAGTATATGGAGTTATGGTTTAATTGGTGTATACTTATGTTGAATTGAATTGGGGTTTGGATTCCTCAATTTTAGTTTTAGTTAGCTTATTGGAAGGTTCGGTTACATTATAGGTGTATTTTTGCTGATTGAATTGTGTGAAGACGGTTAGGATTGCTTATGTTGAGTTGCTGTATCTATCATGAAATTGCTTAAGATATGGGTTTTCTCCCTATCTTGCTTGAGTGATGCTAAAGCAGTGGTAATCATTGCCAACACCAAGAATTGTTGCTAAAGCACCGCACTAGTGAGAAGCTGAAGAAAGTTCTTGCCCTAGACTTTGTATAGTGTAGGTGTAAAGAACCATCCTAACATAGGAAATTGTGGTTCAATTAACAGTATTACTTTTAATGGATCAGGTGTTGCTCTGAGGTAGGTAATACTTAATAAAAGTTTGTAGGAAGGTGTCTAGTGTCACAGATTCCTAATATCATAAAAAATACAATTAAGGATTTATGTAATCTTAGATTGTGAATCGGGTGTAATTTGTTGTTATTATGGTTCTTCAAGATAAGATATATGTGATCATGTTGTTCTCGGGATTGAGATTGTTGTGGTGATGTGAATGCTATATATATCAACGATACAAAATCACGAGAGATGTGAATGCTCAAAAAGTTAGCTCACCTTGGTGTTCTGTAGTGTGCTACTAGTATGATTGTACTTTGTACGGAAACAAATGTTGTTGTAGTTAGTGAAAACATTCCAAGCAGAGCTAGGACCATGATTTAATATATTCCTAGAACGATAAGATTTTTTATATGTATTTTAAGAGCTTACAGTTTAAAGATAATGTATGAAGACTTCAGGTGTATAGTTTTTGAGTATAAATATCTACAGAACTAGGATGATTATATTTTGGAGAATTTCAAATACCAATAACAAATTATATGAGCATGGCAAAAGCAAGACAAACTCTAATTCCAGGCTTGCTAATTTCAGAAAATACATTTGTACCATAACTTCAAAATGGAAAAACAAGTAATTGATAGTCACTCATTGTTCAAACTATCTCTTACAACATGCTCTAAAGTCTAACACTAATATCATTGAAACTAGTGTCCTTAAATGACAAGTTACCTGATCTCTCCACATCAATGAAACCATTCTTCTTAATTCTTTCTAAGTAATCTTTTCCAAGGCGTTCTTCAATTCCTACCTTCAGATCATAGCGTCCAGATAGGTTGACAACTGTTTTAATGTCATGGTATTTAGAAGCATAAAGAAGCACCACGCCACCTCCTGCACCAATAGACGTCAATGACTAATTTTAGTCCAATTAGCATGCAATTTCAGAGAAGCGATTTGAGAAGATGTACCAGGCAAAGCTGAACTAATAAGTTAAGTTTCACTGAGTACCAATGAGAAAAAAAAAAATTAACCATCAATAAAGAGTAGAAGTCACGGAGTTTTTCATCAATTTTACTTATTACCATAACATATCCAGTTTAAGAACTATATACCCACATACCTATTGTTCTATAATCCTAATTCGCAAACACTATGTTTAAATAAAAAATGCTTCTCAATTTCCTCTATAGCAGGCTTTTGGCAAGCAGCCCAGAAATTACATTTTAAAATATTGCATAGCTCATAATAGAAGACTAGCCAGTTATTAAGTACCAAGTAATGATGAGTTGATTCTGGTTCTATGCCAGAAACAACATAATTCTCTTCATGTTGCATCATTCATGGTTTCTACCTTTACAACCAAGCCAGTAGGAAATTAAATAACAAGAACAATCCCATAACATTATCAATTACTGGGAAATGATTATTAAATCAACCCTTGCAACCCGAGTGTTCTCTGACTTATCTTTCATGACATTTTTCGTGTTGGTAGAGATACTTGCAAGATGGAATTGAAGAAAATAATTTAAAATACCTTTACTGTGCCCAACAATGGCACTAACTCCACGGTTTGATTCATGAAAATGTTGAATTACAGCACGTAAATCTTCAGCCTCCCTCCAATAGTAACCATACTGAAAGGAGCCGTCACTTTCCCTAGAAGGAAAATCCAACACTAAATTAAAGGAAACATAGAACGAAGCAAGACTATGATAAAGACCAGATGGCAGAAATTGCACTTCATGTAACACAGTAAATGGAGAGAGAAACTGCCATAGAGTTTTCAACCTATAATTCCATGTAATGTGGCCAAAGTATCAGGAATACATATGCTTAAAAAGTATTGAATTGAAGATTGCTTAACTATTAGGACTCAAGCATAAGAGGAGAGCTCAACCCAAAAAAAAACTAATCAATCACGTGGGAGAGCTCTAAGGCGTAAGTATCTCATCCTACTTATGTGGGACTTCAAACATTAATCAACAGGCAGTGAAGATAGCAATCCTGTCACATATAACTAGTTTACCGATAAATCTCTCTATTTGAAAATTCACATCCCATACTATATTAGTAATCCCCAAGTTTACTGTTGTTAAGAAGTTTGGGTCAATGGTGGTGCCTGTTGTTGTTTAGAAGCTTGGTTCACTGGTTTCTTTGGAGCTATTATTACTAAGAACTTGTTTGGATAAACTTTCCACAAGGACTTTTAGGAAACAAAAATAAGAAGAAAAAAATGAAATAAACTTCTCTATAACTTAAAATTAGTTTATATATAAACTAATTCATAAAATCTTTCTCATAGTTTCTAATTTTTTGCTTTTTAACTTGTAAGTTAATTTTAACTAGTGAAGAAACTAATTTCATTTTTTCTTGTTTTTCTCTCTTGGAAATCCTTAAGCAGAAGTTGGTCAAAACAAATCTTAAGACTGTCTTTATGCTGTTGAAGAGCCCCAATATGACTCCAAAGGTTGCATTACCTTAAATTATATCATCTAGACATACCAACTTATGTTGTTCCAATCTCCAGCTCTTAAAATGTGGTAGTAATTACCCTCACCTATTATTCATCTAATCTAATACATTCCTTTTTTTTACAATTGGAACCCATGCTTAAAGCTTTCAAATATTGATGAGTTTAACACACATATCTCTGAAACAATTCAAACCTTAAAAAGGCCACTTCTTTTTTATCACATCAATGCTCATAATGCTAATACAGTAACAAACAACTTGAATGTTAAGGATTTACGATTTTGTTTTGTACTACTTTTAAACTTACCCATTTCCAGAAAAGTCAAAGCGGAAAGAACTCAATCTGGCATTTTCCAAAGCAGCAGCAAGATTCACTAAGGTATTTGTTTGCTGAACATTAGGAAACTAAAGCGATGAAACTTATCGGGTAAAATGGGTTTACAAGTAAAAGCTTAAAATATGAAAAAAGCTAACTTTTGAAGAGCGGAAACCGTGGCACAAGATTACAATCTCCCTGCTTCCAGATTCATGTAATATGCCTACTAGATTCTCACCGTGCTTGTTGGGTATTATCACTCTGTGTTGCTCAACAGCTAAAAGGGCAATTAACACGTCAATTGTATCAGTTTTCTTTCTTAGCACTTTATTGAAGATCCAATTTTGCAATGAAAAGTACAAAAAATATCACCTGGGGTGTGTGCCATGCTCAAGGTGAAAGTCCTTCTGGTTCTGGGTTTGTGATTATGAGGGATGGAAAAGCGAACCTGGTAATGGGAAAATTTAGGTGTTGTAGGAAGTGATGAATTGAAGAAAAGTGAAGAAGCATTATGCAGAAAGGATTCCATTGGGAGTGAACAATGACATGCACAGGCATTTCATTTGAACACGATCCATTTACCTATTCCTCACTCGCTCCTTGTCTGTTCCTGGTCCTCACTCACTCAACCTCCGATAAAGATTTAGAGTTGTTGATATAAGCAACCTTTTTAATTTTAAAATATAAATAACTCAATTAGTTTTCACTTCAGTGTAAATTCTAATTTATTTTGGGTAATAAATCATTGTCTAATTTTTATTAAAAATATTAATATCAATTCACTGTGAATAATATCCAACTTTTAAATCGGATGTAACACGTGATGAGTATTAAATATTTTTTTCCATCCTCGTATTAATTTTAGATTTGAATTATTAAAATAATTTTAATTTAAATAAAGGTTTAATTCATTTTATTTTCACTTAGTTAATTGAGATTAGAGACACTTTTTTCATATTACAATTTTAATTATATTTTTTATAAAGAATTTCTCACAATTTGTCTAAGGTTTATTTTGAACTAAGTTATGATATTTTGAATTAAAGAAAAGATAGAATTCTCTAGATAGTAAATTAGATAACATGTTTGTAGTTAGTCAGTATTGGTATTACGTTGAGCAATACCATGAATTCGTCGAGCACTATATCAAAAATTGAAGTCAGAGAACTTTAGTGGTCCATGTTGTTAGGTAGTTAAGGACCCATAGGTGCTATTATGATTTAGGTTTAATAATGTTTTTATTTTAGAGTTAAAATCTTAAAATAGTATTTAAATTTTTAAAAGTCTCAAATTGGTCTAATTTTTTTAAAATGTCTCAAGTTTGACATTTCTGTTAAGTCAAAGTTGACGCCGTTAAAGGAAGTGTGTCAGACGTCATAAAATTAAATCCTAATGGGATTCACGGGTTCAAAGCATTAGGTTTCCATCGGGTGCCATGTGTAGACACCAAACGATGGTCTGGTTTCGCTAGGTGCAAATTGGAACTTGGTTCGAGGGAGCCTTTGTTACTTTCATTAGGCAAATATAGGTTAGCATTGGACCCTAAATACATCATTTGATAAGTTATCGTGTTTAATAATTTATTAATTGTGCACATGTGTTGATCAGTTGGTAATAATGGATGGTTTAAATATGATAAATATAATTTCTAATTTGTATGAATGGTGAAGATAGTATCTGACGAGAAATATGATGTTTAAATGTTGATGTGATGAGAGTGTAGTGAATTTTTTGGGAGAAAATATTTCACTTAGTTAAGTCTATAGTGTATTGCAAACGAATTTAAAAAGATTATCCTAACTTTATTGATATCTAACTCACATAGAGAAAGATACTTAGGTGTGAGAGTCAATGGAGGTTCTTGTAATTTAATAATTTGATACAAAATATGATGAACCAAACAAACATAAGAAATTTACTCATCATACTTTAGAGGGACATTAGTCCTAGTTATTGCTTTGTGAGAGCAAACTCCTTAGAAGTGTGAGATGGTATGACATATGCAAAACATCTTTACTCAATACACACGTCTTTCAAAAGTAGAATCAAATGTCACGTGACATATGCAAAACTGCCACTGCCACATCATATTGTCTCTGCCACGTGACACAATGTCAGATTGATACGTGGCAATTTTAATTTTTTAAAACAAAAATTATAAAAAAAATTACAAATTAAAAAAAATTAAAAAAATTATAAAAAATTATAAAAAAATTATAAAAACCAGTGCTGACACGTGACACATAAATAGCACCGTTAGTGGACAACTAAGGAAAAGGAACTTATTGCAACGAATTTTCAAAAATAAAGATTCAATTGAGTCAAATAAAAATGGAGGGACCTCTAGAATGATTTAACCTATATGTAATTATTTAATTACTAAGATAATTTTACTAAATTGGAGTGTTACAATCAACAAATAGAAACATTATAAAGAGATCATATTTAAAACTCACAATGTTAACTTTACAATGTTAAAATTTATAATGGTTATCGCGTACCCTAAAAAGAACACATTTTGATTACTATAGAATAGAAAGAATTGTGAATTGCATTTGTGTTCAACTTCAATTCAATCTCTTTATATAGAATATAAAGAGACTCTGAAAGATGATCATTGATGCCTTTCATAAATTAATCATTGATCTTCCTTGATCTCGTATAAACTTCAATATGTTTGTTGATTTGTTGGTCTCAATTAAGAAAGATAAATTTGATTATTATAAGTTCTTTTGCTTTTGTGTTGCTTAAGAAAACAATTCAAACATAAACATATTTAAATATATGATAGTTAATTACGATTAAAAATAATTGCATAAACTCGCTTGTCAGGAATGTTCAAATAAATAAATCACATCCAAGGACACAAAACACTTAGAATGTTTGGTATAATCAAACTTATAAATGGACTGCTTGTATTAAATCATTTAGCCAAATTATTAGACTATCTAATGGGATTTAGAAATTAGACTATATTGTATAAGGTCGGAATAACAAAAATACATGTGTCTGTGGGTATTCACGGATAAAATTCACGACAGATAATTAGTATCTGTTGGTATTTGTTACCCGCGAGTAGTGGGTAGTAAGTATTTTAATATCCATTTATAAATGGATTGAGTGCGATATCACACTACTCATACCCGCAAATATTAGTTACCTGCACAAACTTAAAATTAAAATTTAATTTATATTTTATTAAGTTAAATTCAATTAAAATAAAAATTTAATTTATATTTTATTAGGTTAAATTTAATTAAAATTAAAATTTAATTTCTATTATATTTGATATTTTTATAATTTTATTCAAAATTTTTATAAAATATTTTTTTTAAAAATATTTACAGGTATACGGATATTCATAAGTACTCGCTTGTTTTGAAAAAATCTGCAAATATTTTTTGAACGGATACTCAACAAATAAACGGACAGATACGAATAAATTTTTTTCTTTTGCAGATCGAATAGCGAATAGCAGTATCCGTATCTTTCACCTGACTCGTTTTCACTCCTAATATAAGGTGTGAGGTCTCAGTTGTGTAGTTCGGTATATTAATAACAAATATTAATATATCATATGATTTCTTGAATACCAAGGAACGTAATCTTCAATTTTACAACTTATGTTATTTTTAGTGCATATTTTAATTATTTTTGTTTCTTTAATATTTTTATTTCAATATTAAGTGTTCAATTGTTTAAAAATTTAGTTTTTAAAAGGGTTAAATATGTTTTTAGTCCCTCAAGTTGCAGTGAATTTTGGAATTAGTCCCTCATCAAAACTTTATACCAATTTAGTCCTTCATCTTTCAAAATGCGTGAATTTAGTCCTTTTAATCAAATTTTGTTAAGTTTATACGTTTCAAGCACATTTCATGATAGTATTTAAGTTAATATTGAAGAAAAAATGTGTCAAAAAGTGTAAATAATTTAAATACTATCATGAAATGCGCTTGAAACGTCAGATAAACTTAACAAAATTTGGTTAAAAGGACTAAATTCACGCATTTTGAAAGATGAAGGACTAAATTGGTCAAAAGTTTTGATGAGGGACTAATTCCAAATTTCGCTGAAACTTGAGGGACCAAAAACATATTTAACCCTTTTTAAAATAATCCACAAAACTTTTTTTTTCTTTTTCTTTAGTTGTTAATTTTGTTTTGTTTAAAAAACTATTATATTGTTACATAATTTTTTGTTCTTTCTTCTAATATTTAATTCATTTTATATCCAACAAATTTATTCAATTATTTGAAAATGTTTTTTGGTCAACATTTTATAAAAGATAAAAAGTATTAAAAAATTTTCATAAAAATATAATTATATATAATTGTATTAACATCATGTTTTCTTTATTTTGTTTTTTCTTTAAAAAGTTATTTAATTAATATGTATGACAATGTGGGTGTAGGCAAGTCTGAATGCAGATCCATATATATATCTGACTCCCATTGATGGGTAGGTTTTCTTATCCTCCCTTCTTTGAATGAATCTTTAAAATTGTTGATTAGATTCAATTCACACTAAAATTGATTCCATATCTGACAATTTTTGACCACAAACATGCTCCCACACAAAGGAGAAAATGATAAACAGACCAAAACAGTTTTTTTTTTTTTCTTTTTTATGTCTTCGAACTTCTGGAGTTGAATTACCATTAAATAACCACTTTTTATTCCGAATACAATAAAAAATAGTCACACTCTCAAAAATAAAAATTCTAAAATTAAGTATACAAAATTAAATTATAAAATTTAAATCGTATAATTTTGAAACTGGAAATATAATAATTGACATAGATTTTGATTAGTATTGACGGCGCATAGACCAGGAAAAACAGCTACATCGTATCTGGCGAAGGACAAACCTGCCCAAAGTCACCAAACCAACTTCATTCACACACAAGATTGCATCTTCCAAACACCTTCTCATCTACCATATCAAAGCAGAAATGTTTAGTTAAATCTAGTCATGTATTTTTAAGGGTACGTTTACTTTTTGAGGGAAAATAAGTATATATATATATATATATATATATATATATATATATATATATATATATGATTTTGTGGAAAAATGGACACGCCATTTTATTGAAGAAATTATGGACAAAATTTAAATTATCTATAAATTTTTTAAGAAAATCTGTTACTGATGTATTTAAAAAAGTAATTATTGACAAATTTTATCACAAAAAATCAGAAATAAAATGAGAATGTTGACAGGTAATAAAAATTTAAATTACTAATAAATTTTACCGATAGATTTATTGTCGAATATTTTCATTGATAATAAATATTTATTAATAAAGATAACATAAAGAAAATTAATAAAGAAATTCAATGGTAGTTAAAGTGATGAATACATTACTTTAAACTTTCGTATACAATTTTATTTTTTATTTTCTTTAAAATAATTTCTCTAATATATAATTAACCCAAATCATACAATAAAAGTATAAAATTAAATAGAAAACAAAAATAAGCGTCTCTTCTTACCCCTAAAGTTTGATATACGATTTATCAATTTTACTAGTTAATAAGGACTTTTAGAAATCAGTAATAAAAATGATATCTTAATTTTAAAAAAAAAATCATATTAACTGTGTCATAAAGCTCTATCACATTAAATATGTTAATTAGTAAATAGGGTTTTAGGAAATGGTAATCAAAATTATTTAGATGCATATAATTAGTTAAAAGAAAGTAAAACAATAATATATTTTGAATAGTATGCCTGAAAATGAGAATCACTTTCCACTCTTACAAAACAATAATAAGAAGAAAACAAATTTAACAAATCATACAGAACACGGAAACATAAACGATTGAAAAGATGCAGTTGATGTGAATTTTTGAGTGTGTAAGTTTTGTCTCATCTACATATATTAATAAATATCTTCAATTTCCAAAAGAATTTGCAAAATCAGTAATAAATGATGACAAACATAATTTTACACCCACAAAAATTGTTCCGTCTCTAATGTTCACAAGATGTATGAAATGAGAAATTGGAATATATTTATGAACAAGAGATGATAAATATGAGTTGACCACTCATACTCCATTTTCTCATCCAAAATAAACTAACATACTTCTTTCAAATTATTGTCATTTCAATTATCTCAGGTCTTATTTCTTTGTCGAGACAAATTCAACCATCTTCACAGGGCCGCAAATATACAACTCATTTCTCCGATTCCCACACGCGTGGTTTCTAATTATTACTTCATTAACCAAACATTACTTTTTAATATCTCCAAATATTCATAAATTATTGTGAATCATTTTGGTTACGTGAGAGAAGGGAAAACACGTGATAATAATGAAAAATTGTCATGATTTAGGCCACGTGATAATAATTGAATTATACATAATTTACTTTAATTTTAGTTATATTTTAAATTTTTAATATTTCAAACTTTAAAATTATAATATTATTGTTTTGTTTATATTTACTGAAAAAACACATATACTACTCGCATATATGTTATTTTTCTGTACGATAATAAAAAATGCTAAAATTATTATTATAATTATTAAATTAAATATTAATAATTTTTATTTATTTTATAGGTAATTTTATAACTAAAAAATGTTTAAGTTTAAGAAAACGGTCAAATGGTTAAATTTTAAAAGAAATTGTTACTTAAAAAAGATAAAATTAATAAAATAATTAATTTAATTTTATAAAAAAATCATTAAGAGATAAAATTAAAAAAAATGTGGAAAAATAAATTCTTTATACATCACTTAAGATTTGAAGTATAACTTTTCTTCTTTTTACCGGATTCTTTGGATATGAGAAGTCTCTCTAGGATTAGGATTAATATTAATAATAATAATAAATAAATAATAAATAATAAATTAATTAATGCATTACTATTCTGTAATAATTTTTTGAGATAATAAAAGATAATAAAAATATTACTATTTTATTATATATTGTTATAATTATAAAGTTAATTATAAATAATTTAATATTTTTTGTAAATAATTCTTATTTATATTTTAGGTATTTTTATAATTAAAAAAATTAAAGTTTAAAGAAATTATCAAATAAAAAAACTGATTACATTTTAAAAAAATAATTATATAAAAATAAAATCGATAAAATAATTATTCTAATATATATAAATATAAATAGGTATAGATAATTATGTTTTTAATGTTTTTAATAAATATATAATTTTGTATTATTTATTAAGGGTTGTTTCATTCAAATATATTATATCAATATATAAATGATACATATATATTTTTTATTTAAATTAATATTTAAAATTAAAATTAATATAAATATTAAAATTTAACGTATTTTAGTAAATAAAAAATATAGGTATAAGGCGTTAGTCACGTGTCTACGATGAAAATGGTATTCAAATTATATATTTAAAATATATCGTATTATACTAATTTAGTGACTCTGAAGCACATTAATTAATTACGCATTGACGGTAAAAGTAAAAATTGCCAAAATTTATATAGGTTCATGAATGTTAACGGGGAAAGGTAGGATATGGGTAGGGATGTCAACGGGGTGGGTAGGGTATGGGTAGTAGTTTCTCCGCATCCTACCCGCTGGTTAAATATTTGCTCCGTATCCGTAGTCATATCCGGTATCCGTTATGCGGGTATTTGTCTATTTTATTCATATCCGTGGGTATCCACGGATATCCGCAGATATTTGTAAAATTATTTAAAAAATAAATATTTAATCATAAATTTAAATAAAATAAAATAAAATAAAATACATTATTGTCATAAATTTTAAATAAAGTTTAAATAAACTCAAGTTGATACAAGTTCAAATAATTGTAAAAGTAAATATAAAATGACGTTGAACACCATGAAAATTCTTTAATTAGTATTTTGATTAACAAACTCACTCTCTCAGATTGATTTCTGAAAAATAAACAATAAAATCAAGTTTAATTTAAGTCTAAAAAATATATTTATTGTAATTTTTAAAATTTAATTGAGCAATTTAATTAAGTCATATATGATGGTCTATTCTGGGAAGCCAAAGCAGATGGATTACTTGATTATTAGTTTCCTGAAAAGTTAGGCAGGCAGATCTTCAACCAATATGTTGGGGTGTCCAAATTTTGGTTGAATACTTTTTTTGTCTATTTTTTGTCTAAAAATATTAAGTTTGTCGTCTAATGTTTTTTAGTCTCAATTTGGGTCTGATTTTTTAAAATTGATGCAATTTTATCTTTTTCGTATAATTTCTTAAAGCGGAGCAAAAATGTTTCATCAAAATTTATACTAGGATTATGTCAATTACACCAACAAAATAAACCATCTGTATTCACCACTTCAATTTTGATGAAATATTTTTTGTCAATATCAATAAATTATTGAAAAAATGACAAAATTGCATCATTTTTTCAAAATTGAGACAAAAAAAATCGAGAATCAATTTATTATTTTTGAACAAAAATAGGACAAAAAAATAATTCCAAAATCTTTATATAAACGAGTAGAAACATTGTATTTAATTTTTTTATAATAATAAAACTATAATTATTGTTATTATTATAAATATAAAATTAAATATATTTATTATAAATTTGAAAATAATCAAATAGAAAATGATTAAATTAAATAAATAATCACTTAAAAAATAATATTAATAAAATAAGTATTTTTATTTAAAAAATATTTAAAAGATAAGATTGAAAAATAAATGTTTTCTTCATCTATAAATATAAATATATAAAAATTTATTAAAATATTAAATATATAATATATATATTAAAATATTAAGTTTTTAAAAAATGTATATAAAATTATATAAATAAAAAATAATAATCAGACCATGGCCCTATTTCCACACAATGGTCCGTCGATGTTTCTGGGAACTGTTGCGTTCTTCACACAATTAAGCTTCTATCGTCAAACACTTTTTTCCAATCTAATGCACACATTTTGAAATGAATACTTATGTTTTCGCCGTATTTATCAAAACTGTTGACGTTTTGTTCTAATAATATACCAATAATATATAAATAATATATTAATAATCTGGACGCTCTTTTCCCTTCACACATACAAATCCGGAATTTTATCGATCTACTGTATATATATATTAAGATGATGGATGCATAATCATATCCATCATCGTGCAATATGGATGCTGTGTTTGCCCTCCCTGAAGCCCCCAGAGATGATTTTCTCCGTTCTCTCATCCAATCTTTTGGTGCCACTTACGTTTGTCTATGGCGGCATCACTCCCATTTATCAAAGTATCTATCATTCATTCTCTCTTTATATTTTCTCAGCTTCTACTCTTCACTGGCTAAAGTTTTTATTTACTTTTCTTCCATAGTCGTTTGTTCTTCCTTGATGGTTTCTACAATGGAGGGAACAACCAACCAACCTCTTCTCAAACCCTTTTTCATCAGTATCGGGCTTTAACGTTTGATGTCAGTGATGAGTAAGTGCTGCATTATTCTTCACCATCATCATGCATTAATCTTTCTTTCTGCAAAATGGTTTCACCTTTTTCCTTTTTTACCGTTTTAGATGTGTTCCTGGAGTTGCTTTCAGGAATCAACTTCCCTACATACACCTCAAACTCTCGGATCTCCTACCACTCACATCCACCCAAATTCAAGCACAATTCTTTCTGGTAATTAATGATCATTTTATGAAGTATTTAAATTACAGGATATATCGCTAATTGTCTTAAATGATTTTACAGGAAGCTAGGATTCAGGTAGGTTAACTTCATCGGAAACAAAAATGGAATGAATATTTATTACAGATATGTATGTTGTTGATCGCAGATGGCTGTTTTCATGGGGTGCAAAACTGGAGAAATCGAACTTGGCTTCTCCAACATTCCTCAAGTAAGAAAACTACACTATGCATGCATGTTGGTTAATTGAGTTCAAATATTTTTTGCAAGTATTTCAAATAGTAAAATGGATTTTTAAACATTTGTTTGTTAATTTATGCAAAATTAAATGCATTTTTTACAATATGAATAAAAATAAATTCATAGTAAAAGTTATCTAAAACATATTTTTTGAATTGTAATTTATAAAAGCTCTAATAAAACACTTGAATGATATTAAAAAGTTTCTCATTTAGCCTAAACCACCAAAATGTCTAACTTAAGTGAGCCGAGTTTGTGCTTCAATTTATATTCAAGGAAGACTAACAAATAATAATCAAAAACTTGAAAAATATTTATACCGTTTGACATATTCTTAATTTAATATATGTTGGAAAATGTGTTCGATACCTTAAAAAATATTAACGTAATTGGGTTAAAGAAAACTATATTCATTTAGTTTCAAAGTTTATGAACTAAAATATATTGTAGAAAGAGACAAATTCTAATTTTGAGTTAAATTTCATCACTGATAACATGGTTAGCCCTAAACAATATTTGATCAATTTGGTACCTGAAAAACTAACTTGTGTTATATTCAGGCTGACATTGAGACAGCACTTAAGAATTTATTCCCCGAAGATTTCTATATACGTTCCCAATCAATTGATCAGAATCCATATTCATCTTCTTTCATAAAATCATCAACTACCTTTAATCAATCACTCAATATTCCGAGAACTTCCCACTCCAACTTTGGTGTGGCTCCCACACAATCTAGTCCTCACCAACACACTATCCAACCATTACCAACACCAGAAGATGAACATGAAGAAATAGTAAGAACATTAATCCAAGTCATGTCTTCAACTTCTGATCAGCAGTATCAACCTCCTCCAATGTTGCCTCATAATTCTGTAACACACCCTGGAACTGCCGATTTCGTGAGATATAGATCAGATTCAAATATAAAACCACAAATGGAGTCCAATTTTAACAGGCAAAACCTGCAGAATACATCATTGCTTGAAAACTTAAATACAAAGAGAATGAGAGAACGTGATACTGTTAAAGCAACCCATCCCATTAGTTCCCCCCAGAAGTACTATCACACGATATCGGAAAGAAAACGTCGTGAAAAACTCAGCGAGTGTTTTCAGGAACTCAGCGCACTTCTTCCTCCGGGAACAAAGGTATATATATCAAATTTCAATTCAAAAAGCAGCGTCATGGCTAATTACTAGGATTAAGTTTATGTATTTGCTTGCGATGATGCTATATTAATTTCTTGTCCAAACTGTACCACACTATTAATTATAATGACGCGTTAACATGATTTTTAATAAAAAAATTAATGCATTTAGCACTTGGATTTGAACTTTGGTGGTTTAGAAAAACAAAAGGTCGATACTTGCAGCAGCAAAGGAGACAATGATATCTTTGATGGTTGAAATTGAAAAGCTTAAGGTGAGAAATGAGCAGCTGTTAAGAGTTTTGTCAGGCAAAGAAGTTGGCAGTAGTAGGGAGGAAAACAGTGACAGGTCCTGTAATGAAAGATTGAAAGTTCGGGTTTTGCATGCATCAGAATCAAGTTCATCGAAAGAGCAAATGGTGGATTTGGAAGTGACGATGAGAGAACAAAACTGTGAAGTTAATGTATTGATTCGCATATGGGAATTCTTAGAAAGGGTTCAGAACGTAACCTTGATTTCCACGAACACAAACCTCCATGTTACGGAAGGAGGGACAACCATTAATGTATTAACCTTCAGGCTGAGGATTATTGAGGTATGTTTTTCAAGCACCATTCCACGACGTAACATGTTCAAACATTTGCTTTGTCTCTACATAATCCATTAAATATGAGTAATTTTATGAACCCTCGTTAAACCTACACACATAAATAAATAAATATTAAAAGCGTCAACGAACGTTATGAACATCTCAACCATAATTACAACCACCGGATCTGGGTCTCCACCTTAAATGGAGTAGGGTTTCGCAGCAATGGTGTCACGAAATATAATTTGCAGAAGTAAAAAATAGATCATAAAAGCTACAACTAGTTTTAACTTTTATGATGCAAAATTTACACAAACATATTATATATGACTTGTAAATATTATTAATTGGTTGTAATGATATGTAATATTTATTTTTATTCAACCAAACAATTTCTTATTTCATCTCTATTTTAAAACTTCGCGTTAAATATCAAACTATCCATGTCATAGACATATATGAAGAAAAACGGTATTTTTATAACTTATTTCAATATATAACCCATCCACTAATTTTTGCAATAATATGAATTATAAAATTTGAATGAAGTTTTAACTAATAATATAAAAAGGTTTTGGGAAGAATAAGAACAATGGTGTTTGTACAAACGTGTTTCAGGGTAGTGAATGGGACGAGGTTGGCTTCGAGGAAGCAGTGAGAAGAGTGGTTGCTGACGTAACACATCGATCGTGAATTCCACCAATAAATCTACGCAATAATTTCGTCACCACCGCTTGATTGGACATGCTTTCAAGAAATTCAATGTTTTCTGTATCAGTTTCCTTTCGTGTTTCCGTTTTATATTTCTACTTTGAAATATATACACAAATTACCAAAAACAAAATATTAAAAGAGAGAGGTTGCTGATGTTACAGTCATCACTTTGTCGCCAATGCTTCGTTGATAAGTTCAAAGTCATTTAACTACAGCATTGATAGGAAATACCATTCTTCAATATGGGTTTACTTTTTTATTACTTGTTCGTTCCATTTTTCACTGTACCAATTTGTTTGTTTAACTATCATTTTCAAACTTTACAATGATAATAATATTATTTTTATTTCATTTTAATTGTATATCTCTGTGTTCTGATATATATATATATATATATATAAATTTCCTTTCCTTATCTTATATCTAAAAAAATCATTAAATAAATTAATACTTATAATAACTATTTTATTTTGGCTAGTATGATCAGATGAGAGGTTGTCAATTGACATTCTCAATTTTATTTCTAATATGGTATCAGAGCCAAGTTAGAGTTTATCTTAGCGAACTTTTTTGGACATTTTGTTCCATCCGATATCGGGTCGCTAATGGATCACCAACTAATCTTTTGTTCCACGCACGAGATGAATATACCTCGGCGTGAGGGGTGTGTTGGAAGTCTCACATTGACTAGAGATAAGACTAATTCACAATATATAAGTAAGTGCAATCCTCACCTTACAAGCCAATTTTGTGGGGTTGAGTTAGACTTTAAACTCACTTCTAACATAGAATTAATTAAGGAAGGTGTCAAAAATTTTAGAGTGGTATCTTAAGATGAACTAACAAATATAGCTAAAACTAAGTTCAATTAGATAAATAATTAAAAAATTATAAATACTTCCAGATTATTGGAAAATCAATAAGTTACAATCAGGATTGGCTTAAAGCTGATAAAATGCTTGTTTTAGATACTTAAAAAAAAAAACTCCCAAAAATTGTTTGATATTAATATCTCTAATAATAACATGAATGCATGAATGAATTGATTTGAAATGAAATTGACAAAAATTAAAATAATAAATAAATAAGTTAAAGAACAAATAAATAGAGATAAAAAAAATACTAGAAAAAAGTGTTCTTTAGAATGATTACAGTTGTTAAAAATGTTGGTAAAAATAACATGAAAAAAAATGAAAATATCCAACAAGATATATGAAGGTATTTTCGGTATTCAGTGTTGATAAATTAAAGTTATTGAATTATATACTTTTGAAAGAAAAATGTTTAAAGCTTCAAAAATCTTTGGAACATATGATAGTTTATGAATTAGGAGTGAAAAAGTAGTTGAGTGATTAGATGAAAAGAAAGAGAGAAAAAAGTCATGGGTTAAATTTATTAAACAAATGTATAAAAGTTTGGAATAAAAATAAATTTTAATTTCGCATTTAAATTTAGGACTACATATATATAACTTGAGTAAAATTTTATTTCAAAAAATCAATAAATTTACTATAACAAATAAAAACTTTGTGGTCCAGTTTTTTTTTTTTTTTTATTTTTTTTTTTTTTTTTTTTTGTATTTTTTATTTTTTTTTTCACTGTTTTATTTTGTTATTAGGACAATTTTAGTGTCTCCCTTGCTAATGTATCTTAAAGTTATTTCTTGGGCTATGTACACAGCTTGAATTTGAGATGGTGTACCTGATTTCGATCATGTTAATATTTGGAATAATGTAAAATACCAGTTAACTAAGTGAAGTTAAAATAAATATTCGAGTATGTGTAGTAACATTTGAAACAATTTAGATAAAAAATTATTTATAGAAAGAAATGCGTTACTTGTTTAGAAATGAATATACATAAAATCAAATTGCTTCAATTAAACTATTTATGATTAAAATAAAAAGTTATCAAATTATTGTTGTCGAAAATTATCTCCAGAAATAAATATGATAATTGCCAAATAATAGTGTAAAATGTGTACAAGGTTCCAAGATTTGCGTATCATTATGATTCATGAAATTTTATGAATGATAGTGTATTTTATAATTTTATGAAAAGGTATTTGACTAGTCTTTTTAAAAAAAAAAAATATATATA
>Ga0214543_1001483_pt1 | contig 45330 bp, 28 predicted proteins | sample CNSS2metaG_FD_160094 | JGI IMG/M metagenome (GOLD analysis project Ga0214543, IMG submission 160094) | Root nodule microbial communities from cowpea collected in UCLA plant growth center, Los Angeles, California, USA - CNSS2 | ecosystem: Host-associated > Plants > Roots > Nodule | place: USA...
TATATATATATATATATATATATATTATTTTTTGAATAGAAAACTAAAATATTCGAGTGATCCTAATAAAATAACTGATATTGTTAGAATCTTTAATATTTTATGAAATTGTTTTTCTATTATAAAATTTTGCAAGAGAAAAATATTTTTTATTATCTTTTCTATGAATTTTAATTGTCTCAACAATTATTTCTTACAAAATTATATAATTCGTTAATACTTTTTACAAAATTTTATAAAAAAAATATTTTGTAACAATATTTTTCAATAAAAATAGTAATATTTACAAACTATCATTCATAATAAAATTCATAACAAAATTTGTACGTGTTTTTAAAAAACAAAAAATTGATAGGAAATATTATATATTTTTTTAGTAGTGATAGATTAGCAACATTTATGATTTTAATAAACTATAACCGTTAATAAGAGTTATGTTTGATAACATTTCTAAAATTTATTACTATTATAATTTATTCTTAATATCCATTTCCTTAAAATCTTTAAACTAAAAATTGTAGGTTAATCTACATTTTCTTCTAGTCATTAACTTTGCAATTATCATTGATATCATTTAATTGTCATAATAATTTAACAAAAATTTGATTCAATATTTTAATTATTATATACATAATTTCAATTAAATTTGAAGTTTCATCTTATTAATTAATACCTATCTTTACTTGCCCGAATTATTAACATGAGTATTATTAAATAAAAATGGTAAAATATTACAATCAATTTCTTTTCCCATTATTATGATAACTACAAAACCATAGATGTATGAAAATACAATAAACATTATAGTGAGTAGTATACCTCTATCCAAAGACACCATGGCAAGTGTTAGGATACTACAAAACTAAGAAACTTCAGTTCAACAAAAAAGAGTAGTTGTCTCAATTCAAATTCTTTCTTAATGTGTATATTTTATCATTTTTATTTTAACATCAATATTTCAGCACAGATTAACATCACATCATTGAAGAATGAGTCCTACAAGTTTAAACAAAACCACTTTTTTTTCTTTTTCGCTCAAGAAAAAAGCCAAAAGGTGTAGCTAGCAGGAACTTTCCTATGTTTCCCAATTTGTATAGAGGTAACTAGCTCATATATTGAACACTATGTCATCACAAAATACAAGATATTCAGATTCTGATGCAGAAAACCGAAAGGCATTAGAAGAATTTTTGTGGGGTATTGGACAATAACAACACCTAACATCTTAATAGTTATTATTATTAGCATGTGTGAATATTGATTGATGTACAAAATTACAACCGCCACTGTAGTTTGTATAATCCACAAGCCGTGTAAAAATCTATGAAGATGAAGCACATTCTGTTTCTCTGCTCATTGCCCTCCAGGGTTCCTATTCCATGACAGATAAGAGGGATCTCCAAGTTTCCTAAACAAAGAAACAATCATCATATTAGGTGTTGAAATATATGAACTTCAGACAAAACAAGAAACTACTTAGCAATTTCAATGGATATAGAGTTGAGTGTGTTACAAGGGAATCAACATGCATCATGTACTCCTGATATTTTGGCTTTTGCTACTTAACATATTCAAGTTTCTAGTAAAAAATAATGCCATTTTGTTTTTATTTGTTCCATCTTTCCTTGCCAGAAGAAAACTTTCACATAACATGAACTACATCAAATACACAATTAATTTGCAATACACTAGGCAAACAATTAACTAGATAAATATGTAGCTTCTAATCAAATAGATTAATGGGGTAGTGATAAATAGTTCAGGGTTTAAATACAATTTTAGTCTGTAAACTAACACAAAATTAGAATCTGTCCATGTTCGAAACTATGATACAATTTAGTCCTCAAACTTAAAAAATGAATGCATATAATTTTTTTAACCCAATTGCATTAATATTTTTTTACGTATCAGGTGGTGTTTTGGTTGATGTTTGAGTTGTTCATACCATTTGACAGATTCTAGCACAAATGTCAGTCTCGAAGGCCATTTAACATGTAATAAAAAGTTAACACATTTGAGTTAAGAGGACTATATCCAATCATTTTCAAAGTTGGAAAATCAAAATGTATCAAAATTTCAACCAGGGATGAATTATAAGTGCTGGTATGGGAGAACTTTAAGTTAGATATGCTAATGTGTGCAAAAAGTGAGGGCATTGAACACCATTTCTGGGCAAATACATATTTAAGAAACTAAGGAACAGAATGAGGAAGTGCATTATGCTATGCCATGAACAGAATAGAGTCAAAAGAGACATGCAAGGTAGAAAGTAGAAGGGGATTTGGTTACCTAGGCTTGATAAGATATACAACAGTGAAGGCCATAGCCAAAAAGAAGCTCAATCCTCCAACAGTGAGATAAGCAATGCCAAGGAAGTCATTCTTCCCGCCAAGCCAGGTAGTAGTTGACAGAACAAGCTTCTTCTTGCCATTAAAACTGTATGTGTTGTAGTTATTGTTCAAATTCACCTTAATGACATCACCTTTCTCCAAATCCACTTCAATCCTTCCATACAACTTCCTAAATGTTGGCAAAGCTGCCGTTCGCATCCAAACAATAAGATCCTCTTGCTCACTCAGCTGTTCCATAAACATTCAAAAAGTGAGCAACTTTTCTCATTGATGCAAGCAAATAGAGAATGCCAAGACAATCACAGATGAACAATGAACAATAAAAGGATTAGCTGAGTTGTTTAAGCCAGGTATATTCAACACAGATAGTTAACCAGATATTTCTACTATTCCAAACTTTAGCATGATAACCATATTGGTAGTTTCAGTTTTCAAAATCAAAATTTGGTTTAGAGAACAATTTTAGTAAGAAAAACATAAAGATCAAAACAATACAAAACCTATGTGCACCAATCATTACTAGTAGACAGACTGAAGTGTAATTAAGTAGCATCAGAACAATATTAAACCAAAAGTTGGAAGCACAAATGTTTATATTTAAACAGGGACTTACAATAGACTGATGCACATATCAAACAACCTCAATTTATGGACTTTATGAAAAAAGGAGAATCATGCACAAAAATGCTTCTTTTTTTTTATCAAAATTTGAGTTCAAAGAAAGACTTACAGATCTGTTTTCATCAAGACGACCACCCCCTATTAAAGTACCACTCTGGAAATTTTTAGGAAAAACATCACTTCCAAATTTGTGATCCCTGTCACTTTTCCATGAGATATCTTTCTTGTTCACTGTCAAATTAACGCTGTTGCGTGAGAAGCTGTATGTATCGTTGAACAAGCTCCAAGCTATAAGACCACAGGGTACAATTGGCATTCCATTTGCTGAATCTTCAGGTTCACAACCACTTGTTGAGTTAGCATTTTTGGAATCCCTCAGCTGCTCATCATTTCGGCTTTTAACATACCTAAATTACCAAATAACATAGTTATAATAATTACATAAAAAAAAAAAAAAAAAAAAAAAAAATTAAAATTAAAAACAAAATTAAAAAAAATAAAAAAAAAAAAAAAAAAAAAAAAAAACCATTTGCATTACATTCCACTATTAACCAAACAGACTTTGAAACTGAATTATTGAAGGAACCAGTCACTGAAGACATAGAGGTGATGAACCATTCAGAATATAAAATGAATGCTTGAAAAATAAAGAAGTTCATAATTGCCTCTTAAACTTTTATATCTGATGCACTTCCGTTAACCTCTTCAAGTTAAAAAAGAGTCACAACTTACAACTCAAAGATTTACAATTATTATTTGTTAAAATACTTTTTGCATTGTTTTAAAATTGTAGCAGACAAGCATGAAACCAAATCTGAAGTTCAGTGCAATGCAATCCAATGAAGGAGAGGGTTGTGTAAGATATTTGGCAGTCAACCATAAACCATTGTTGAATGCTTGAATCCTTATTAAATAACAATAAAATTCTCATTGGCTGGTAAATATAAAATTCAGATTGGTGATAGAATTGCGTGGTTCACAAGAAATAAAAGGAGTATATACCGCCTATGATTCTGGTAAAAGTTGTCAAGCTGGTAGTAAACATAGATTGGAGACTTCATACGCTTGTCCACCTATTCACAAGTATTGAAAATCAAACACATTAAGCAACCATCAAAATTTGAAATCCACAATCATCAATTATGGGAGCAGAGCCATGGTTAAACACCAATAAGAGAAATCAGCATCAAGAAAACTTACATGTAGCTCCCTGTTGCATGGCTTTTCACCAGGAGTTTGAATGTATGCCACCTTGTCTGTCACATTTGATGGTATGCACTGAGAGTCATACCTATCAATAATTTCAACAACCTGATAGATATAATCAAAATCAGCACTCAACAGTACTCATAATATACAGAACTGGTAAGCATAGTTCAAAAAGTATTGCACTCAAGCGTACATCATGCGAAGCAATTAACGAAGCAACTCCAATGGGAATGAACACAATGGTGACAATCAAGAAGGCTGAAATAACCTGCATGGAAAGTAACACACCATGTAAACCATGACTTCTAAAAACATGAAGAAAATCACTGACAACATATCCAAACAGGTAGACCTACTGCTCGGGGTGTGAGAATAGGTTTGCACGCTGGTAGTTCTTGTTGTGTAAACTTTGAGTCTGGGAGGCAAAAAAGGAGTTGGAGTTAGAACCAACAAAAGACACAGACACAATTGTTGATAAATCAAAACTTTGATGCATAACTTCCTCATTTAGCTCAACAATAAACCTCCTCAACTAGCTCAACAAATGTCAAAAGCATCTCTTTACACACTAACAAACAAAACAAATAAATGGGGATACAAACACAATTGTTGATAAATCAAAGCATACTCCTAACTTCAAGAATTTCAAAGAACTTTAGTCAACAAAGTTCTGTGCAATTAGAAACAACAAAGGACACAAACACAAACATGATGTATAACTTCTTAAAATAACAAAAACCCCTCAACTAGCTCAACAAAAAAATCCATGTCAAAAACATTTCCTTACAGAAACACCAACAGATAGATAAAAAGGGGCAATGTTTGCTAAACAAAGTATAATAAATTCTCGAAACAACAGCTTCAAAAAGGGTCTTAAGAGAGAAACTTTATCCTCCTTTGAGAAACAAACCTCAACAAAACCCCCACCCCTCCCCCAAAAAAAAAAAAAAAACGAAAATTCACACGACAACACAAGAAAACCCTCAAAAATAAAAACGAAAAGCCAAAAAGTAAAGGATAACAGAAGAGAATGATTACACTTGGGTCTCTTGCTTTGTCTCCTGCCAGCATTGGAATCATTGGATCCAGCACCCCCAGCGGCGGACGTAGACATGGCCAAAATCCAATCCAATTCAAAACAAAAATAAAAACTAAACCTTTTCCAAAAACTCGTATACCCAGATGAGAATTAAGAGCAGAGATGAAGAAATCAAGATATGAAGATTGAAATTTGAGAAAGATGATAAAAGGGTCAATATATGTGCATAGTGAAGGGAGGGGACCGGTTACCGGTTGGGTAGGTGGTCACGAAATTGACTTTTATTGTAGAAAGGAAGGAGGGAGGAGGGTACGTTTGGCGGGGGCGGCCGGTGACCCTTTCTCTCTCTCCCTCTCTCTCTTCAAAGAAAGAACAGAGAAAGGAGAGAGAGAGCAAAGACCAGTCAAACAAATACAAATATACATATAAACAAACAAATTCACACGCTTTCTTCCATTGAATTCATCTTTCTTATGTTATGGGCTATTGTGTCAAATTCTTTTCTCTCCTTTTTGTTCTTTTCTTTCTAATTTTGGTTTTTCAAATCTTCCAGAATGCAGACATAAAATTCAAATTTTTATTAAATTTCATTACTTTGATTCCGCAACATTGGGAATGTTGAAATATTAGTGCTTTTCCTATAAGGTAAATAAAATATTATTGTGCTTCATATCAAAATCACTTTTAACAATGAACACAATTAACTTAGGTGATTTTTAAAAATATCATCCATGTATTAAACTCTCTTTTATTTATCTTGTATTAATACAGGATATAAATAATCAAATATTTCATATAATTAGTGATTTCTTTCAAAAATAAGTCTTATAATAGGAACCGAACAATGGAGTAGCATTCAAAACTTAAAACAAAATAATAATTTTACTTTTTTTTATGATTAGTTATTTATTATTAATTTAATCTCTAAATATATATTTTAATATTATTAAAAGCACCCTTTCTTTTCTAGTTTATACTAAAGGATTCAAAATTCGAAGAAAGAATATTTTAGTATTTTAAAGTTAAGAAGTTATATATATTATAAAATTAATTACTTCTTTTAGTTAAATTTTTATCTTTTTAAAACTTATTTTATTTGAACTTTCTATATATTATATATACACATTTTCTTTATAATATTGCGTTACGAAAAGAATTAGTCATAACTATATACTTGACTTTTCGATTGTTGTGATTTTATAAATTTCATAATTTAAGTTTTTTTCCCTTAACAATGAACTATTGTAAGACCCACTTGTATTTTTGTTTAATATTTAAGGGTTGTCCTAAATCAATTTGGGCCTACCATAGTGTGCCAAGATCCCTAAAGCAGCAAAACACTCTCATTTGACACTTCCTTGTAAAAAAACAGCCACCTTACTCTCTTCTTTTCCCTCAATAGAAGCTCAGCTTGGGTTTAGACCTCTTTCATCTTCAAGCTAGCTCAACTCCGTTTCTACGTCACATAAGTTGGTCTTCAACCTGTATCCTCTTCCCTCTAGCTATATTTTTGTGATTTCAGTTAGGGTTCACCGTAGTAAGCTTGTCCTAAATCTGTTCCGCTATTTTCCAGCTCTTGAATCTGTTCCCTTGAGCTGTTGTGCTCCGCTATTTGGTGTCGAGTCTTTTGCTAGCTCTTTTCAGGTAAGGGAAGTTAGGGTTTCGTATTTTAAATCGATCTTTGCCTATCTTTGGGTCTGTATCGTGTTTCTAATGTATGTATGGTGTTTAAAATGATATAAACATGTATTGTGCATTGCTCTGGATGAATGATTTGTGTTGACCTGTGCAAACAGTGGAGGACATCTGATATTCTCGCCCAAGCAAGTGGATTTCGCCTAAGCGAGAGTATCAAAAACCTCTCCCAGGTGTTGTGTGAGCTGTCGCTCAAGCGACAAGCTCTAATTTTGAGCGAGAAGCTATCTCGCCTAAGTGAGAGAACGCGAGAGTACCATTGTTCCCCTTTTCGAGCTCTCGCCTAGGCAAGAGGAGCTCGCTTGAGCGAGAGAACCCTCTCGCCTGAGCGAGGCCTTTCAGCCTAAGCGAGAACTGGGCGAGAATGCGTCAGATTCTGTTTTCTTCTCTATTCTTATATGTTTGCCCCATGTTTGGTTGGATTACTTTGTTAAAATATGAAATGAGTGGTTTTTGCATGTATTGAATGGTTTATGGGCTGAAATTGATGAGTTGGGTATGATCTTGGCATGTAAAATGACTGGGATGGTTGGTTATAAATATTGACATGGATTTGGTATGTGTAATGACTTTTGTTGGTTGGAGAAATACGAATTTGGTATGGTCAGGACGTAATTCCACGATGGTGGCGATGTGGTGTCTCATTTAGTCAGGACGTAATTCCATGAAATCTCTAGGTGAGATCTCATGGTGGTGCCTCATTGGTCAGGACGTAATTCCACGATGGTTGCGTGGTGGTGCCTCATTGGTCAGGACGTAATTCCATGACCCCTATTAGTGGGAGCTCATGGTGGTGCCTCATACTTAGGACGTAATTCCACGAAGTTCGTAGTGGTGCCTCATTATATAATTTAGTAAGGATTTAAGGTAAGGATTGCATCCTGACACTCTAAAGAGTTAGTTAGTCTCACGTAAAACATACTGACTCAAGTGGTGAGAGTAGCAAGAGGTCTTAGATCTTTGAAGGCTAACCTTGTGAGTGATACGGTGAAGCCCATTGGCAATTGGCTCTGCAGAGTAGTAGAGGTCACCATAAGTGCAAGCATCCAGTGAATCCGACTAATTATATGTATCCGGATAAGTCGTGTCTTGAGTCTTAGTGTATTGTTTGCGAGTCATCACACGATTGGTTGAGGTATGTATCTTTGATTATGAAAATGTATGAAATCGTATGATAATATGTTTTTCCTACTTTAGCTTACCCTTTTTACTTGTTGTATGTTCTGTGTGTGTGATTTTCTCTCTTTGCGATGATTATCAAATTTATTGATGGGAGCAAATACGAGAACTCCTCGTTGTCAACATGGAGACTCTGTTGCATAGCTTTGGGTTGGATTCCGCTTTCCAAGTTTCTTTTAAGACTGTAGCCCATGTATTTGTCTGCCTCTTGGACATTCATTTTGAATATTGTCGATCCTTGTACTTTGTTTTGTATTGACATCGTGGTGTGCCTCAATGTTCCATTTTAATTACCTTGGATATTTGTAAGGAGTGACGTTATACTCCATGACTTGCTTCTTATATTATTCTGTGTGACATTTCATTTAATTAAAGCTATTATTTAAATGGGGTGTTACAACTATCAAGGTTTTCGTTTTCACATATTTACCATTTATTTTTTTCGCACACTTCATCATATTTTATCGTTATGTTAATAATAAAACGATGTTATTTTGAAAAAAAAAATAATAAAATGGTGTTATTTTAAAGATTGTCACCACTTTATTATACATTCAACAAATTAGTAAAATATGAAAGAAAAAGTATAATAATAAAATGTAACTACAAGAAAATATCTCATTAACAACTAATTTTAGTGATCAAAAGTTGTTAGTTACTATTAACCAATTTAGATATCAATTTGTAAAATAAAAAATTATTAGTTACTAAAATAATCACGAATAAAAAATTATAATTGGTTGTTAAATTGATTACTAATTAATTGGAGACAAATTTAGAAAATAATTTATTTGGCAGCAAAAACCAATGTCGCTAATGTTTAGGGACCAATTTTCTTTGATGTTAAAATCTTGATAGTTAAATTTTAAAAACTAATCTAAAGACCAATTATAATTTTTTATTCATAATAGTGACTATTTTAGTAACCAGTATTTTTTTATTTTATAAATTGATAATTAAATAGGTCACTATACTGACAATTTTAATCACTAAAATTGATTATTAATGAAATATTTTCTTATAGTAAAAGATAGTACGCAGTCAGATTTATGAAATGCTAATGATTAAAGGTAGCATTTTAAGAAATTACTAGTCATATTTTTTGTGATTAGATTTTTTTTTTTTTGTTTAATTACACTATCCCACTGTCTAGGGTATAATTTGTTTTGAGCAGTATTATCAAATTTGAATTTTTTAATCAAATGAATGACTTCCTAAATAATCATATTAATAAAATACTTTTTTAGGTGTTTAAAATTAATAATGTGGGTGCTTGTATTTCAGTCATGATATCTTATTTAAATAAATTACAATTTAATGATACAATATTATTCAAGTATTGAGGTAACCATTATTTTCATTTGATTCTTCCTTTTAAAAAATAGAATAGAAAATAATTTGCTGAAATAATAGTTGAGTGACATTTCAGATAAGGAAGTGCGTTTGGTAAGACCTTTTTAATTTATTTATAAAGTTAGTGTCTTGTTTCTTATAAACTAGTTGACCAATAGAAACATAATCATATTAGTTTAATGTCCAACTAAACCAAATGCTATAAAAATATCATATTAATTCAAAATGATTATCAATTATAGTAAAAATATTTTCTGAATGAACACAAATTAAATCAGGTTAGTCTCCCAAATGGTCATGGAGCCATAAGATTGTTCTCTACAAACCACAATAGAAAAATGAACATAATTTTTGTCTTGCTATGTTTTATTTGCAATTGTATGACGCAAAACGAAAGTTTTAAGGAACTTACTTTGGTTTGAAGTTGGGAGGTAAAGTAATTATGATACAAATGCTTTTAATTATGCAAATTTTGAATTAATTAGGATTATACTACCACGAAACATGTTCTTTTAAGTCTTATTATTTTGGATCTTTTAAGTCTATTTTAGAACAAATTTAGATTTGACAGACTTAAATTTTAGGTTTGTTGTGGAGCATGAGACTTAAATTTCAAATCTATTGTGGACCAACAAACTTATATTAATAGAGTTTTAAATAAAGAAAACATCCATTATTTTTTTCCTAGTCTTTTTCTATTCATAATTGTATTACCTACGTCGATATATGAGTTAAATATATTTTTGGTTCGTGAAAGTTAGAATTAGTCCTATTTTGAAACTTTGGTCCAATTTAGTTTTTCAATTTTAGAAAATATCTGAATTTTGTCATTTTAATCAAATTTTGTTAAAATTATTTAACGTTTCAAACACGTTTTACAGCTAACATTGAAGCAAAATTGTGTCAAACGATGTAAACAACTCAAATGCTATCCTGAAACATGTTCGAGACATCAAATAAACTCAACAAAATAAGGTTAAAATGACTAATTATATTTTCAAAAGTTGGAAAACTAAATTGGACCAAAGTTTCGAAGAGGGACTAATTCCAATTTTCACTAAAAGTTAAAGGATAAAAATATATTTAACTCATATACAATTTATAAGCAAAACAATTTCATTAATTTACTTTATCCAACAAATAAAAGAGACTTGTTTATGAAATTGTATATAAATAATTGTATACATGTTAGATAGGCCTGAGCAACGGTCGGGTTGGACCGGATTCGGGTCCAATATGTCTAATCCAGCGCAACCCAAATTTATTTTTTCAAATCCCAACCCGACCATTTAGTGATTCGGATTAGACGGTTTCAGATAAATTCGGATCGGTTTATTACGGACGGATCACGGGTTACCCGAATTGCTAATCGAAGAGAAGAAAATCAACGTAACACACACCAAAAGCTCGTCAACGGCATTCTATAAACATCACCACCACCGTCAACGCTCTAGTTCCTCCCCCTCCTTTAAACGCCCTCGCGACCTATGAACTAGCTGTTGTCACTGTTGCTTATGAACTTAGTTGTTGTTGTCGTGGCCTCTTCCTCTTCCTCTTCCTCTTCCTCTCCTCTCTCCCATTCGAAGACAAGGCAACAAGTTGTGAACGACGTCACAACTGACTTCGAAAGCAACACAGCGGGAACTACAAATGGAAGATGAACAACAAAGGAGAAGTCTCAACACAACCACTGTGAGTACACAGATCTGCATCACAAACGCAAGTCAGTCCACTTCGCCGGAAAAAGTGTGACTACGCAGATCTGCATCGCGAACGCAAACCAGTCCACCTTGCCGGAAAAAGACAGTACCTTTATGAAAGGAAAGTTTAGTACCTTCCAATGAGCATGAAGGGTGAGTGAATTCAAAGAAAAAAGGAAAGTTGCGGAAGAAAAGGAAATAGATTGCAGGAGAAGGAGGAGAGGAAAGGGACGAGCGACTAGGGTTTAGATGGTGAAAAATTATAATGATAAAACTTTAACGGGTCGGGTCGGGTATTTGGGGATTTTCTTTTTCTGATCCATATCCGACCATATATATTCGTTTTACCCGAAATTTTTTATCCATTCAAATCTGAATTCGTCTAAAACCGACCCGCATTCTATTTTTTGATTCGGATGGATCGGTTTTGGTCGGTTCTGCTTTTTTTTCTCACCCCTAATGTTAGAGATATGACACTACAAGAATACAAGATAATAGAGTCCAAAATATTGTGTTCGTCGATTAATGGGACGCTATTAGAGTCCATGTTAGAGCCGGTTAGACAAGAGTAATAAATTCAGTAATGTAGCGTCGGCTACACTAACATTCAGAGGAAGCTACAGACCGTATAAGATTAAAAAAATAAATACATAAATTTTTGTGATAGTAAAGTTAACTTTTGTTTAAATATTTAAAAGGAAGGCTTCCATTGTCCGACACAAATAGAAAAAATAAAATTGAAAATGAAAAATTAATAAGTCAATCGATTGAGCGTGGTTGAAGTTGATAAGACACCAATGTTAAAACAATAATGAATCAGGGGTTTTGTTTGGGGTTTCATTTGATGTGAAGTAAAGTTAGAAGTAAATTTGAAATTTGAAATTTCTATATTATTTGATTTTGATGTAATTTTATGACTGGATTTAGTTTGTGTTGTGAATTGAATCAGTTGGTCTTAGGTGAAGTAGAAGTTTCTGGCATCGAGGTGAAGTTGTGTTGGCTGCTGAAATCTTATTGTAAGAAATTAGTTTAAACAAACTCACTATGAAAATGTCTATTATACAAATAAACAATAACATATAAATTCATAAATATAGATAGTAGTAGAAGATAAATGAGAACAGGAAAAAAAATTATGATTTTAAATATTATTCAATCACTATTTTTTTTTTCAACGAGTCACTCGTGGTTTAAACAAGTATTATTTCAACAACAAAAAATTGTCCTAAGATGTATATATGATTTATACTTTCCTTTACCAAGTTATGTTCTTCTTTGAAACTTTAGATGGCTAAAAAATAAATTAGTATTGACACTATACACTGTGATCACTTTTTTTCTTCTACTTCTCAGAGTGCATTATATAGATTCTAAAAAAAATATCCAATGTAAACTTGTTTATAGTCGTTTAACGGCTTCAACTTTATTTTAATATTTTCCTTTATCCGAAGAATTTGATATTGATAGATGCATTTAATGCACTTCTTGCAACAATAAATATTTTTTAATGCAACATCCCTAGATGTACTTATCTTGAGGTAGTTTGCATTTTCTTGATTTTTCTAAATTGCAATGTTATACAAAGTAGACCGTTCTTCTTGATTTCTTCTAGAGTTGACAATTGTTTTGTTCAAATAATTGTTGAAGAAAACCAATTTTAGCTTTTTAATGAGATCCTTTTGCATGACTTGTCTTTTATCTAACGAATTTCTTTTGGTCAACGAAAGTGGTAAACATTTTCTATAATATAGAATAAGGATTTTATGTGTTTCTTATTTAGAATGAGGGTGATTTACTTCAATATGTTATTTATTTGAGCATATTTGTGTCATGTCAAACTTAAAATAGGTTTGCATAAAGTTGTATCATCTCTCAAATGAAGAACTTATATCTTACATGATTTGTTGTTGAGATTAACCATCATCTTTTAAATAAAATATGATCATGTTAAGGATCACACAAAAATAACGTGGTTGAATTAAAGTATTAATGACCTTCAATCTGCATCCACAAAATATTTATTATATTCTCATATTATAACTGTTAGAATTAATTCTATTATGTAACTCATTTGAAATATTATTTAAAATATTATGATGACTCAATTGTGATTTAATAAAATATAAGGATATATTGGTTATTATGAGAAATCATAATAAATAAAATAAAGATAAAATAAAGTTCAACCTAACTTGATGAACATTGGCTTATAAAAGGGTATTAAGGTTCCGGACATAAAGTTCTCTCACAATAAACCATCAAGAAAGAGAATGTGAGAGGAGAAAGAAAGACAAAGAGATAAATTGATAAAAGGAGGTTGATGAATAGAGATTAAAAAACGCATTCCATTCTCATTGAATCTCTCATGAGTTAAGGTTAGTATCCCATTATGATTTATATACATGATGCGTGAGAATCATAAATCTTAAAATGTTAGAGTAGTTTTCTATAATAAATTATTATCGCATGAAAACTACAATTTAATTTAGAGTAACTTCACATTTTCTCTCAACAAACTCACCAGTGCAGAAAGGACTTTTGACCCCGGTTGTTTTTGTTATTCTGCCTCGGTTTTAGAACCGAGGCATATTGGGGTGAGGCCAAAAGGTATGACTTTTGGCCTCGGGTGTTAACCGGAGCCATAAAGCGCTTTTTCTACCTCGGCTAACGTAAGAACCGAGGCCATAGGGGACATTTTTTTTGGAACACCACTGCAGTTGTGGTAAGTCGTTCGAGCACGGTTGAAGTGCACTTTCATTCTTCGTTTCAGGGCTATGATTTGATGAACTTGTTGATTCATACATCTCAGGAGCATCAACAACAACTGAAGATGCATCCTCAGTTGAACTAGTCCCTTTTGATTTTGGAAGAATCCCTCAGTGGTATCATCCTCATTACCATCCACATCTGAAAGTTCATCTGGGTCATCAAAATTATCACAACTCGTTGAAACTTTGTAGGGAAGTATGAATGTGAAGGTAGAATCGCAATGTTCTTTGCTAGAAACTATTAAACGACCCCGATTAGCTCAACCTGTTCCAAGTGCATCCGTGAGAAGGAAAGACAGTCGCGTGTTGGTCCAGCACCATCTTCGTTCCAGATCTGGTTTCAGCCTCTCTTCCACTTTGCATTTCAGCCACCCTTTTCAACAAACCCTAAAAACTACATATAAAATTTAATCAAGGAATCAGGAAATGAAGGTGGAGGAAATGGAGGTGCAGCGAACCAACAACGGCAGCGAACCAGTGACGGCAGTGAACCAGCGGCGACAACGAACCAGTGGCGGCAGCGAACCAGCGGCGGCAGCGAACCAGCGGCGGCAAACCAGCGGCGACAGCGAACCAGTGGCGACAACGAACCAGTGGCGACAGCGAATGCGGAGGGGTAGGTTGCATGGAGAGAGAAGAGAGAAATGGAGTTGTTGAGAGAAATGGAGAATGCAGCGGGGAAGAAGAAAAAGAAAAAAGGGCACGCATTTTGGCACCGGTTGTCAATCACCCGAGGCCAAATATGTGAGTTTTTGTCTTCGTTTCTCCCCAACCGAGGCATATGCTAGCTTTTGGCACCGATTTTTTATCAACCGAAGCATAACATCATTTTTGGCTTCGGGTGTTCTGTAAACCGAGGCATAAAGTTGGGTGGAATTGCAAAAATACCACCGCGCCATTATATGCTTCGGTTTTTTGATAACCGAGGCATATAAGGCGAGTTAAAAACAATAATCTGCACTAGTGACTCTTTCTCAAGTACAAGTGAAGTGTTAGTTTTATTTGATGATACAAAGGTCTTATTTATATAACAATATGATTATAACTAACACACATGAAACATGTCAAAACTAACGAGGAAGACGCGTAAACAATGTTTCTCATCTTTAGCTAACTTCCCCTTGGAATCTATTCAAATACAATACTTAGTATACTTCTTATAGTTGTTTCACACAACCATTTCTTGTCTTCCACATTAGTATTGATTACCATCATAAGTTTGCGTGATTGTTTTTACAAATGTCTATTATTTCTTCTTCATTGTGGTTTTGTAAATTACCTTATTTCTCCTTTCACATTTGCATATGACATACCTCGAATGTGGTGGGTGGGTATGTGTGAACATAAATAAGCATATTGTGAGACAAGGGTTGAGAATGTTTCTTCTTTGTTTGGTTTCTCCTCTTCCTATGAATTTGTTTAACTAATACATGATCTTCCCTATATATAAAGGATCTCCTTTTTTGGTGTCTACTTTTTTTTTTTCATTTTTACCCTTGAAGTTACCATTTTATTCAAATTTAATTAATTTTTAAATTTAATTATTCTTTTACTTTAACTATTTTTTAAGTTAAATAAATAAAAATCATCTACTAAATAAATAAAAATCATTTACAAAAATAAATACAAATTATCTATAATTAAATTGTAAAAATTATTTATATTTATTTTTAGGTTTATTTATGTTTTTAAGTTTCTAATAAATTTAGAAACTTTCAATTGAATTTAATTTTTTGTGATCTATTGAGTACTCTATATATTTAATTTTTTTAATTGAGTCTCACTGTTAACTTTTTTCCGTTAACGGGTGATGTGGCTCTTGAATGGCTAACATGATCATTATTTTGTCATGTCACCTTATTTAGTTGTTGTCACATGTCATATTATTATTTTATTATTTTATAATTTTATATTTTATGGGTTTGGTTTGTTGCCCTCATAATATTTTATTTTCTTATTTGATAATATTTTCATCTAATGTCATATGATAATTGTGTTTTGTGAAAACCTAGAAAACAACTCAAGAGCATGGGTGGTTTTTATAAAAAGAGAACACTACAATATTTTAATAATAAAAGGTTTAAGATATATAAAGGTTTCAAATAAGTGACATTCATTTTATAAAATCACCCTCTCTTTAAACCTTCTCTCTAGGATTCCTTTCTACTTCTTTGCTTTTGAATCTAATCTTCATCTGATTGAAGATTAAAGACTATATGATTGATCCAATCAAATAGTCAAACGTAGTAAGTTTTTATTTTGCCTTTTTTTTAGGTGTTTTAGTTCTTGGGTCGCATGTGAGCCTAGTGTGAATAATGTGACTCAAGGTTGTTCTCGGTAAATATATGTTGCTCTCTAATCATGATGTCATTTTTAGAACTTTAATTGGAGTTTTGATATATTGATTAGGTATTTTGTGTGGTATAGGGGTTTTAGAGAGCAACTATATGAAAAAGGAAGTCGATTTCAAGTGAGAGAGGCTAATTTTATCTCTTTCATGTTTGAATTTGTTGATTAATTGTCTATAACTATTAAAATTTTTATTGTGTGATGAATTATCATGTTTGATTATTATGAATGGTTGATTTTGGAATGTAGAATATGTCTTTATATATGAAAATTGATATTAGGATTTGGCATGAGAAATGAGTTTGTCAATTTGATTATATTGGCTCAGGTAAATGGTTTTATCATGTTTTGGATCAACTATGAATTTGTAAGCATGAAAATCTTGAGTTGATTTTGATTAAGAATTTTTTTTGAGATTTTTGAATTAAACTAATTTGACACTCCCTTAGATAAGAACCTAAATTTTAAAATTATTATAAGGTTTGTTAACTAGGGATTAATTCAAAAAGGGTCACTCAATTAAAGTTCAAAGAGGGAGTATAGGAATCTGATACACCGTGGAACATAGTTGCATCATTATTGGACGCAACTTAGACAATGACCACTAAATCGGGAGTGCTAGGTGCCACTTTTGAACCATCGGACACTCTCAAATACTACTATACATCATAAAATGAATATGAAAAATTAAAATCAACAATTTAAAAATATAAATGGATTTCAAGATGCAACAAATATTTTTCTTTAAAGCATTTAAACCCCAAATTTGCTCATTGTACAAGACTAAGAATAAATGATTTCAAGAACCATATATATTATAACTTTTAAAATTTGCTCATTTAAACTCTTTTTTATTATCACTTAACTAAATCTTAGTTACAATCCTATATATTAAGAACCAAATACACATAACTGCATACTAAATGAAAGTTTAATGTGACATACATCAGGAAGGCTCACAAGTCTATCTTGATGAAAGTTTAGATTTGGTCCTTCAACCCTAAGACAGTTACAAATATCTCTTATTCCTTGTCCATGAGGAATAGCCATGGCTCTTTTGAATGCATCTGATGCTGCATTGCAGCAATCAGAAGATGGATTAGGTTTGTTATTCACCAAATACTCTCCACATAAGCTTAGTAACTTTTCATCTCCATTGCATGTTGCAGGAGCTTGAGAATAACTCAGTGTTGTTACTGTAAAACCATAAGCCATCACAAACATCACACAACCCAAAACTTTCTTCTCTCCCATCTTCTCTTCAATACCTATGCCAATGCCAACTTTCTTTTCAATGATTTTATTGACCATTTGTAGCATAGCATTGCTTATATATACACTTATAATATTTATTTTAGAATAACTTTGAATCCTTGTACAATCTTTTTCAATATTTTTTATAAAAAGTATTAAATAAGTTGACAATAAGTTGACAAAAATAATTAATGAAAAATATAGTATTATATAAGTTTTTACTATGTATTTAATTCCTAAGGACACACAAACAATGTTAAATGGATTTTTCCAAATAAAGTTACGTTAGTTATAACTATGAATTTTATCTTCGTTAAGTGATATTATAAATCATTTATTAAGTAAATATATTAAACTATTTGTATTATTTTTTATGAATAAAAACTAAATTAGTTAACTTATTATTATAACGATTTTCTTTCCAAAATAATGATAAACTTTGAATTATATATACATAAAAAAATGCAAGAATTAAAGATGATTTCGTTCCTGATAAAATTTTATTTTGTTTAAACTTGTTTTTATTAAACATTATTATTATATTGTTTGAAGTTAATGTTTTACCTTTCTATTGTCTATTTATTTCCGTCTAGGATATAGTGTTGTTTTGGTAAAACTTAGAAAGAGAATAAAAGTGTGAAAAAATATTGGGAGAGACTGAAGTCAAACAATCAGATTTTACCAGGATCAAAGCATAATGAACCAAAATTTGTTATTTTTTGCTATTACTTAAAAAGTTACTTTATAGAACGTGTTTAAAAATGGAAATTTAGAGTAGTCAAATATTTTCAATACCTGAATTTTAAATTCAAAGTTGATTTACCAAATATTTTTTAAATGTATTATTATTTATTTAAATTTTAATAAAAATATGAATTGAATATACGTAGAGATGTCAAAATGGGTTTCAACCCGTGAGCTAACCCGGCTCACCACGGGTTCGAGCCGGGTTGAGTTGAGAAAAATTCAACTTTTTCAAAGGTGGGTTGAACTCAACCCGGCTCACTTAACCCAAGGGTTAAACGGGTTCGAGCCGGGTTGAAGGTGGGTTGACCCACTTAACCCACCAACATTTTTTTACAATTTTTTTTTAATTTTTTTTTAATTTTTTTAATAATTATTTACTACTCCTATTATATTTGTTCATAATTTTATATTTTTAAATACTAGAATATGGCTTAATTATATTTGAATAGTTTGAATGTTTAATTAATTTGATTGTCAAGTTATATATATGTTGATACTTTAATATTTAATTATAATCTTTATAGTAAATTACTAAAGTAACCGTCTTATAAACAATTTTTTTCTAAATTAGCATGAAAAAAATGTATAGTTTTTTACTTATATTTTGTTGAATAGCATGACAGAAAATTTGTAATATTAGTCATGCTTTCTTAGACTAATGGATACTTTCTTAGAAATAATTTTTTATATACGTTAACAAATAATTTTTTTCATCACAAATTTTTATTTAAATAGGCAACAAAAACTAAATGTTTTACGATTGTGTTACTATGTATTAAGTTTCATAGTTTAAAATATATTTTCCGTTGGAAAAGTTTAAATGTATGCTAACATATCAATTCTTATTTAATGAAATAATTATTTTAAAATATTAATTTATTCAATTATTTATTTAAATATTAATCTAATTAAGTCATTATTTATTAATTATTTAAATATATTTTTGTTGCTCACAGTCCATGATCCATGTGCATTAGACAAAATAAGTTAAATTTTGAAAACACAGGATGACAAATCAATTCGTTCATGTGAATATTGTCTAAACTCATCCCTGTTTTGATGAAGAATTTTCGTATTGACTGAGTATTGATATAAGTATGAAAAATACCTGATTATTTCAATTGGATATGGGAATATACATATTCATCCCATTCTTGTCTGTAAGGCCCATTAATTTTGGGCCTAGAGTTGGCCTTGTGCTTGGGCCTAGAGTTGGCCCAACTGATAAAAACCCGTTTCAGTTGTCCTAACGCTTCACTTCTTTGCATTCACAGAAACCACAGCCGTTTTCCCTAACTGGTACACTAGAGCTCTGCTAGGGTTTGTCCTTTGTCTCGAACCAGTCCATTCCAAAAGCTCAACTAGTGATTTCTACTCCACGTAAGTAACTCTAAACCTACTGTACTTACCTTATAAAGTTTTACATTCATTTTTCACCGATTAAAGTCCGAATATAATCGTGTCCTCCGCTGTTTCGCCAGTTTTGCAAGTCCGCCTTTCAAGTTGTTGTGCTCCGAGGTCCCGCATCAAAGTTCTGTTAACCCTTTTCCAGGTACGGGAAGTTAGGGTTTTAATTTCGGGTCATGCTTCTGAACCGTATATGAGTTGGTTATTAATTTGATGGCGTGATATTTCGTTTTGATGCGTGAGAATATATTGTATGAACTGTTTGGGTGAAGAACTTGGCTGCTGCAGGTGAAACAGTGGCGAGACCTGTTAAACTCGCCCAAGCGAGCCAGACTCGCCTAGGCGAGATGAACAGGGAGCTCGCCCAGAGCTGTTGCGCGAAAGGTCGCCCAGGCGACCAGCTCGACTTTTGAGCGAGCAGACAACTCGCCCAGGCGAGAGGGGTCTCGCCTAAGCGAGATCCCGCGTTGTCCATGCTTGCGTTTTTGTGCCCTCGCCTAGGCGGAGGGGGAACTCGCCTGAGCGAGACTGCCTCGCCTGAGCGAGACCCCTCAGCCTGAGCGAGGTGCTGGGCGAGAACGTGCTGTGTTTGGCTGTCGGTTTATTCCTAAATGATCTGTCTTGGTTGAGTATGATTGTATGATGAGTGATATGTATATGATGGAGCATAAGGTATGTTTGGCATGATTTATGAATTTCGTATGACGGGTTGGGTATGTTATTGGCATGTGAAATGAATGAAAGGTTTGGAACTAAAGGAATACGTTATTGATGTGAGATGAGGCCCTAGATTCATGGGGTGGTGATGATCCGAGGTATGGATTCGAAATATGATGCGTATGAGGAATTAATCTCGAGGGTTGCTATAGAAATGTAAACATGATTTAATGTTCTCCTATTGCTGAGTTATGAATGTTGGTCCGTGTCAGCGTGTAAATTCCTTGGGGTCTCTAGGCGAGACTTTCAGGGTTGCGCTTCAGTGGTCGGGACGTAATTCCATGGCCCCTGTTAGTGGGTGCCCATGGTGGTGCCCCATCTGTATAACTAGGTAAGGATTCAAGGTAAGGACTGCATCTTGACACTCTAAGGGGCCAGTTAGTCTCACTTAGAGCAGACTGACTCCTGTGGTGAGAGTAGCAGGAGGCCTAAAATTCATTAAGGGCTAACCTTGTGGTGAGGGAGATTTGATTCACGGTAACACTTGTAACACATAGCTCGGAGATGAGCAGCTCAGAGTCGAGCAGGGGTATCCACCACAAGTGCAAGCATCCGCTGAATCCGACTAAGTTATACGTATCCGGATGAGTCGAGTCGAGTCGTAGTGTATTGAATGAAGAGTCGTGACATGGTTGGTTGTTATATGGATATAGGATGATGATACTGTGTTTGACTGTATGATGAAAATGTATTGGCTCTAGCTTACCCGGTTTGTTGTATGGCTGTCTTGTATGTGGTACTTCTTCTTGCGATGATCATCAATTCGATTGATGGGAGCAGATGGGCGAGGTCCTCGTGGTCAGCAAGGAAATGGAGATTCTGCTGCTTAGTCTGCGTGGATTGGACTATATTTGTTGTTGTACTTTTCTTTAGGGCTATGGCCCCTGTTTTTCGCTGTTCTTGGTTTTTTGTAAACTTTCGGTCGAACCGTTATTCTGTTTTGGTTGGCATCGCGGTGTGCCTAGTTGTAGGGGTGGTATTATGAACCCCAGGACTGCATTGTTGATTATCTCTGTGTGACGTTTCCTTTAATTTTACGTATTAAATTAAATGGGGTGTTACATTGTCCTCGTCCTTGTACCCACCATAATCACTACAAGAAATCAACTTATTATCTACGCTAGTTTTTCGTAGGTAATGTTCTATTTTCGTAGGTAATGCGTTGTTATTTACGAAAATATACTTCTTAGATAGCGTATTTACGAATATTATCTACAAAAGAAGACATAGATGATTATCTACGAAAATAACTCGTAGGAAAAATATTCGAATTATCTATGAAAAATTTGATAGATAACTTATCTACAGAAATTTTTGTAGGTAATATATTTGTAAAATTCTACCTAGATAACTTACCTACGAAAATATTCATAGATAATTTACCTACAAAATTTTTCATAAATAACTTAAATATAAAAAATAATAATACATATTATAGAATTCCTACAGCCATATATATCTCGAATAATATATCTTAAATATACTAACAACAATCAATTACTAAAATTAATTCTACACTACCATCAACCTCGCTTAAATATATATATATATATATATATATATATATATATATATATATATACTTTACAATATAAAATAAAATTTCATTCTATCGAATAATTATGTTTATTTAAACATATCAAAAGGTTTTAATAGTAACGCGCGCTCATAATTGTTTAAAAGAAAATAGCACCATAAATAAACACTCATATTTTAAAACCCACATGCATATATCATGTTTTAATTTGTTAGCAAAATTGAAAAAAAAAAGTGGTTTAGGACCTTCAAGTTTACCTTCAAAAGGAATATATTCATTGGAAGGAATATATTCATTCGTAACCCACAAAGATGCGTTAAACAAAAGCAAACATGTTGCACACAAAACCGAACCTACGTTTTATGATTTTTTATAAAAGCATTTCTAAAAAGTGAACTTTGTACTTTTCTTGCTTATCAGAAACCCATGTAGACAATAGTAATCTATTTAAAAGTCGAGTTTAGAGAAACTTCTCAAAAAAAAAAAATAATAATAAAGAAAAATAAAATAATAAAGTGAGCTTATTAAAAAATTTAGTTTAGGCATATTAAGAAATTTATATAAATTTTTATTTTTTGGAAAAAATTTACATGGAAGTCTGTTTATAAAACAAATCCTTAATTGGAAAATATAACTTCCATATAAATTGAAAAAATAACTCTAAGAAAAAAATTTCTAGATAATGACCAATTTTAATGACAAAAATATGTCTATAAACTAATTCAGTGATCAATTTTCTAATTAAAGATCAATTTAGAGATCAATTTCTTTGATAGTCAAAACATTGGTAGTTAATGTTAGTGATCAATTTAGATACCAATTCATAATATAAACTATTTTAGTTACCAATTTAGAAATCAATTATAATTTTTTATTCATAATATAAATTATTTTAGTGATAAATAATTTTTAGTTTATATTAATATCTAAATCGATCGGTATAGTGTAATTATTTTTGTCACTAAAATTGATAATTTTAGTAATCATTATTCTTGTAATGTAGTGTATATATATATATATATATATATATATATATATATATATATATATATATATATATATATATATATATATATATATTTAAAAATTCACATAAACTAAACTACTCTATAAATTTTATAAATATACACGTTTAGAGCTATTAGATTATAGAGGGAAAGTATAAAATGTAAGACAATATAATACTAACAACCTTTTAGATTATCTTGTTAGAAAAGAAGATAGAAATATGGAAAAATGAAAATTGATTAAGTGAAATAATATTTATATAAATAAAAGTAATATAGAATAAAAATTGTAAGTGAAAAAAGATTAGAAAGAATTTTAGTTAAAAATAATATGCACTCTTCCTATATACAATAATGAGTCATATCAATCAAGTATGGTAAAGAATCTTTAAAGTTTATGACCAAAAACATAAGACTGAAAACACTTATATATATATGAGTTATATAGTTTGTTGTGAGTCTTTTTCTTGTGCGGATATATTGTATTTATAGGTAAAAGAAAATAATTAATTGTAAGTATTAATAAATATGATTAAAATAAAATAAATGTAATAAAAAACTCATCCATAAGTAATATCTACCCATAAAATTTAGTCCATAAAAGTATTAAAAATCAGAAGATTAAAATTATGATATATTCTCTTTTAAATTACACTAACATTTTCAACAATTTCCCATATAATTTAAACAAAAAATATATATACTATCTTTTAAAACAAAATAATGTACTTTAGCATAAGAAACTTTTGAGCATAAATTTTTGTACAATGTATTTCATAATTATTGGTTTATTTCAAAAATTTTAGCATCTTTTTAATGCAGTCCAATTAGAATGATCATGATTATGTATATATTTTTCTAATCTATTGCATATGTAGATCTGGAGAATTTATCAAATGTTATATTGATATCAAATATTAAAATATACAAGAAAGAGCAATTAAAACTCTAATGATAACAATTTTCAGGTGATTATGATAAATCTATACCTTTTACTTGGTGGCAACCAATAACAATGTCTTGTCTTAAATCTATCCATTTACATCCAACCATTTCACAATCAAAAGAAAGATCAACTAAAAATCAAGTTTTATTTTTTTAATATAGAATTTATTTCATTATTAGCAATTTCTTTCCAATAGGAATGTCAATTAATCTCTCATTACTTCACCATAAATTTTAAGATCATCGCCAAACAAAATAAATAAATAAATAAATAAAAGTCAGGACAAAAATTTAGCCTTTTTCTTCCTTTTACTCTTCCTAATTTTATTTTGAACATTAAAATTATCACTAAAATACAAAACAAAATTAGAAGCATCACAAATAGTATTATCATTACAAGACAAGGAAGTCGGTGCTAGAGGTATCAAATTTAATGAAAAAAATTTTGAATTTATCAATTGGAAAGAATATAAAGTGAAATAGAGAGGAAAAAGTAGGAATAAAAATAAGGAGAAATGAAACAGATTTATTTATTGTTTTATTTTCTTAATATAGTAAGTTAAGTAAGTTGATTGTTTATGGTTTTGTTTTTCAGTTTTTACATTTATCATAAGTAAATGTATGTATATGTAATTCTCTTACACATGTTATCATTTAAAATTTGACGTGATATTACATTACTCTAATGATTGGTTAGATAATAATGTTGTATATGTTTTCAAAATTTATTTTATATTGTATCGAGTGAGCTTTATTTTTTTCTTTTTTAAATTTAATGCAAAAGTTATGTATTAACTTTAATTTCAAAGGTATTACTAATCGATTATATTGAATCTTGAATTAATTGATTGAATAATTAAGAATATTAATAATTTTTAATATATATATATATATATATATATATATATTAATTTCTATTTCATGGTTCATTTAATTTCATGTTGATTTTTTTGATACATATTAATTATGTTAATTACTGGTTTTATTTCGCATAATTTGAAAATAAATGTGAAATGCTAATGGAGTTTTATAAAATATAAATAATGGTAACTAAAATGTATGAACTAATAATCTATAACACAACACTTAAATGCTTATAACAATTACAAATATACATATATGAATCAAGACAAGATTAATTCAACATGCATTAGTAGAATCTTCTTCTCAAACATATGAATATGAAATAATTTTTAGTGATGCAAAGACTCCCTTTTATTCAAGATAAACTAAGTTCACACAGTCATAGGGATGTTAATGTTGATGAATTTGAAGGTAATTAATGGATAAACTAATAAAAGTTTCACATAATTGTTTGTTTTGTTCAAAGATATGCTTCCAAAAAAATAAATTATCTAATAATAATTATAAGGTGAAGAAAATAATTTCTCTAATGGATGTATGTGAATATGACTATTATGTAATACAATAAATGACAATCAATGTATGAGCTAATGTTGAAAAATGCTGGGATCAAGTAATTATGTTCAATTAATTCATTATTAAACAAATTATGTTTAGTTTATAAACTAATTCAAGTTATTATGTGTTGTAATATTTTATGGATGTTCAATCGTTCAATTATGTATTCATTGACTATGTTTGATCGACATGAGAACTACCTATTTTATTAATTTCTACAACACATTATTTTTTAATTTTTCTTTAAAGTTAAGGTTTTTAATATTTTAAAATTCTTGACATTTGCAATACTTATTTATAATTTCTTTTTATATATTTTATCTTATTATATTGTTTTATCCTTGAGTAATATATCGATGATTTATGTTTTTTCATATGATATTATTGATTTTAGATTGTGCAACAAATTTTATATACGCATGTTTTTCACTGATCTAAACAACACAAAACAAGCAAAACATTAAAAGAAATATGGAATTACCAGTGAACAAAATTTGTTGGTGATAGCAAAAGTCAGTCTGTAAAACAAAATTTTAAACGAAAAAGTGACAATTAAAAGTCTATTCTAAAATTCTTTTTGGTAAATTTGACCGAAGAATAAGAAAAATTCATCAGTAATTATTCATTGACATTACTGATGACCATAAATCCATTGGTAATAGTTCATTGGTAATTATTGCAGTTTGGTTCTTCTTCTTCAATTCATTTATATGACAAATTTCATTGAATTTAGTGAAAAATTTGACATCCATTTTGTTGACAAACTTAGCAATGGATTTTTAAAATAATTCAATTACACACGGATTTTATCATGAAATGGTCAAAGTCAAAAGGCGAGAACTTTGATATTTATTTTACCAACAAAATTTATTGACAAATAATTAAAACATCCAATTATCGACATATTTTACCAATATATCTATTATCGATTGAAATATCTATATATAATAAAGTATAAATTACTAATGAATTTTTTCGACAAAATTTATTGATGGATTTATTCCAGACAGAAATATCTATTAAGAATACAAATTTTAAAATTCATTTCTAAAATTTATCGTCCAATTCTTTTCCATCAATAAAATTTTGTTGATTGTTACAAAATTTCTAGTAATACATGACAAATAATGAAAACTTAAAGTCTTTCAAAAAGCTTCTATACAAACTAGGCAAAGCATAAACACTAAACAGTTGCATCTATTTCTTCATCTATTCACACCAATTAAGGTTGTGGTCATTGCAAAAGAGGAAAAAGTTACAAAACAACACACATAAAAAGGATAAATTAATATGCAAAAGAGTTTTCATCTTACAGAAATATAGTTAACATTACATACAAATTGTTCATAAAGGCAAGCTTATCACAATTTAAAGACTTCAACAAAACTCAATTATTCAAATACATGCATTGATATTAGACGCTAACAAATTTTGCACTTGTGATGGCCTCTACTACTCTACAGAGTCATCACTAATGGGTATCACCCTACCATATATAAGGTTAGTTCGTTATCATCGTAGGCCAAGGTAAAGTCCTTATACTAGGACCTTTTGCTCTTCTCACCACATACCCCATCCTTCTCTACATGAGTCTGGGTGGTTATTAGAGTGTTACGATAACTTCTAATACTGAATCCTTATATCAATGCACACACTAATAAAACCCAAAATTAATCTTCCTTGGATCAGTACCAATAATTCTTACACCATTCACATACATAGAATTTATCTTAGTAACTTATAAGAGTACATCAAACACATAAAATCAATAAATATTGAAGAATGAATAACTCTGCTAATCTTGCTCAACAAGAGCATCCACTTGCTTAGCGAATAGTGCCTAAAGACCATCCACTTGCCCAATGACTAAACATATCAAAAAACGACACTAGCACTAGAACTCACAGAGATAAGATCACAAAAAAATTGTCGAACAAAGTCCTATCATGCCCAATAACCACCAAGTCAGTGAACACTCTAACTTTGGAGTCACTTAGCGAGAATATTCTTGCCTAGCGACTACCAAGTCAGTGGGCTCTCTAACTTTGGTATCGCCAAGCGATGCAATCTCTCACCTAAGAAGTCTACATAATTTGCAGAAAATGCAAATTTGTAGTTTTCTGCTATTCCAATCATACAAATTCTAGCCATAAACATACCAAAATTTGAATTACAACAATCCAACTTATTCCAAATCATTACAAATGAAATATTACTCATTAACTTACTTCAAAATTCATCATACAATCAAATCATGTAATTTAAGAACCTAACGCCCAATTCAACATGTGATGCTCATCACACAACTCAATCATATATGTAATCACAATACAATCATTAAATCAATAAATTGAACGTATATAGAACTTAGAAATACTGCAATTAGCTTCCCTTACCTATGAAATAACTTAAACAGCTCCAAGAATACCAAATCCCCTTTTGGCTCACAAGATGCTTTATCTATACCTAGGAACAACACAAACATGATTAGGGCACACCATTGGAACCAAAATTGTCATATTATTAAAAACTTAATTTTCAATTTTTTTTAACTCTAAAGTGATTTTGGCTATGATTATGTACAAAATATGTCATCGTTTAAGGATATTTACAATGATGGTTAACAATCAAATTATCGTTTTAAGTAACATACAACAAATGGTTCTATAATGAATCATGGATATATTTTCTACATGTTGTTTCTTGCGAATTTTGTCTCGATCGATTTTCTCATGTTGTTCACAACTAAATGGACTCGATATGAGTTCTTTTTCCACACCAAACACTCATTTTTCAATCTAACTAGAGTGTTTTCACATTTAAGTGTCGATGAAAATGAGTAATTTGACATAAAGGTTACTAATTTCACGAACCAATTCACCCAAAACTTAATGAATTTGATCTTCTTTCTACTTGAAATTTCAATGAGAATTTTGTTCATAAGCAATTTGTGTTTTTGTTTGTTTAATAAAGATGGAAATGGAAGTGTAGTAACAATGGATTAAATGTAAGTAAAATGTGGTAAAAACTCAAAGTGGTGGTAAGTGTGTTGATAGAAAAAGTTGTAATAAAGTAACAAGAACGCTAAAGTAAATTGCAAAAGGTAAATTATTAAGGAAAGTAAAGGAAATTGTAACATAAATCAACGAAAGCGATGACTCAAATTGCAAAAACCAACATTGACTTCGCCATTTTTCTTGTCCTTGACGTTTATCAAAATGTATGTATTGTTCCACAATTTGTTACACCGTAAAATAAACTTATTTATATTTTATAACCATCCTGGACATTTACAAGATTTGAAGTCAAATTTGAACAAGTTACATATAACTGCCCTAAAACTACCCTTATTAGTTTTTGTGTCTAGGTGGCTTAAGCAATTGATATCCACTAAGTTTCCAAGGCGGTTGTCGCTTTGTCCTTCTCAATTTTCTTCCTGGTTTCAATCAATAGTTGGTCTTCTAGTTCCTTTTTTCAATGATCAATGTTCTAACCGGAGGTGAATAGGTGGCTCTTCACGAGTAACGTGTCTGTCTTATAGCATCCATCTCACAAAAAAAAAAACTTGATTAAATTGACCTTTACTTACCCCATTTTTGTAGAATATAATCCTCTACGGTTTACAACCAGCAAAATTCAGAAAGTACGAAACAAATCATTGATTACTTTTAAAGGTACTATTATCCTTCACTAACACTGTCCTTGTAAAATATGATGTGTCATGATCCTTTGTTTCTCGTTCTTCAAAAGACTTGACTTTTAATCGGTTGAATGACATAAAATTTGACTTTCAATCAATTGTATGTAATTTATTTCACTAGCCTTTAATCTTACAACGATTAAATTTTTTGAATAATTTCTTCCTACTTCTCAAAACACGTATGATGATTTCACCCATTGTAAAAAATTTTATTTATCAACTATATCTTTATCAATCACTGCTCAAATATTATTATATACACTTGGAAGCATCATTAACGTCTTTTCAAGTAATGTTTTTCTATTTTTTCATCTTTCTTCTCGATGCCAACATAACTTTTTTTACCTCTTTCTTTTCTCTCCATTTCCGAAAAAAAATAAAATTGGGTTAATATAGTTACATAATGATGAAACTTTATATTTAAAGAGAGACATATTGAGACGTTAATAAAAAAGGAGCGGAAGAATACAAAAGCAAATCTATCAAGTGCATGAATATGTTGAGACAAAGTTTTCTACAACAACCTCTACAAGGAAAAAGAAAATATGAAGAATAAATTAAAATTAACTTTTCTTGGACTAAAATTTAAATTTTGAAAAAATTAAAAAAATTGGAATAAGTTATAGGAAATAATTTCTATAAACTAGGTTATACAAAAGTAAATTTTAACATATAAAAAAATCAATTTTTTTTTATCTTGTTTCTTTATTAGCAATCCTTAAGAACAAAAAAATTAATCAAAACATGCTACTAATCACTTAGATTTAGAACCGTGGGAACAATTATAGAGATGGTTTTCCAAAAGCACTATTATATAAGCAAATTGTGTATCATTAACTTTCATACTTTTTGAAGTGGAATCTTCCTTTGATTGTCAAAAAAGAAAGCATTTATTCTCATTCGATTTGGAAGAATCACCCCATTTTTTTTTCTTTCTGTTTTCCTTTTAATATTTATCTCCATCATTTCTTAATGTAAGTAAATTGAATTAGAAATTTATTATAATGTGTATTCACTATTTAAGATTATTGGAAGGGAAACTTGAGCAACACAAAAGTTGTAAGGGCTTGAATCTTATAATGCTTTATATCTAGAAGCTCCTCCATATGATTGCAACGACAATATTTACATTTTCAAATATTTTAGGAAAATAATTTTCCCTAAATCATCATATATTTTAGGAAAATAATTTTTATTCTAAATATTTACTTGATATAATTAAATATTATTACATGATTTGTGTACTTTGAGTACCAGCTTACTGATACTACCCTACATATACGTACCTAACATGATTTTTTATATTAAAAAAAACACTATTATATAGATTTTCTCAACTATTTAACTACTAAGTTATATACAAAAATTATGAAACCAATCCAACTTGCTATATATGGTTCTCAAAATTAGATTAGATCAATTAGTTGAATTGGTGAAATCTAAATGAAACTCATTCTTTATCTGGTTTAATTGTGATACAATAATGCACAAAACGGGTACACTAGTAAAACCAGTTCAATAAAAATAAATTATTTTTTTTCTTGAAAAATAAAAGTCAATTTGATATTTTTATTTTTTATCACACATGTTAATTTTTTCCTATTAATAATACTAATGTATATTATTGGAATTTTAATTTAAATAGGAAATGCGTATTTTATTTAAACTTTTATATGTATTTTAAATGTTAAAACTTTTTAAATTGATTTTTTATTTTAGATTTTAACATCATAGAATTGTTAAATTTTAAAAGTGTTTTCATATCTTGAATAGCCGAAAAGAATGGGAAGAACATTGACAAATTAGGCACAAGATTCTTATGGGTACAGTTAGTGATCGATACAAACTTTTCTTTTCCATGTTTTTTTAATATTTATATACTGTTTCTCTAATCTAGATTAGATATGGTGTTGATATTTTATATGATTTGGTCTCATATTTATTATTATTGTATCTTCTTGATAAATTTTCTTCAAAAGATCCATAAATATTATTAGAATTAATTACAATTTTTTTTCTATTTTAATATTAATGGTTTTTTTTTTTTTAAGAACAATCTTAATAGAATAAAAGAGGAAAAAAAAAATAAAATTCACATGTTATCTCTAATTTGTATTGTTAAAAGACGTAAACATATTTTGCAGCATGAGAACACTATCTAAGATGTTGTTGATAGGTTCATACTAATGATTATGCTGAAAAGGTTGTCGTACCACGAAACGACCATGCAAACCTGAACGATCAAAATTCTGAGGTTATGCCTTATGCCAAACGTACAATTTAATATGTAAAGATCTACTACTACAAAGCATAAGAAAATTGAGAATTATTAATATATATTGAAAAATGAATTTGTATTCATTATTATATTAAAAAAATATAAAAAACGTGAGAAACTTGAATATAATAAACCCTCTTAGTCAATTAAATTAAAAGTTAATGTTAGTTGCAGAAAGTCGAAGCTGAAAAAATTATAGAAATCAATTTTGATATCAAGGTGAATTAATTAATTTTTTTTTAAATATCAGTGTTTGTTTTTAAATATCATTTTTCTTAATTAATCTGTCTCTCACTTGCTCTCTCTATATTATATACATTATAACATGAAAAATTATAGTTATATATAATTATATGATTGGTATTACAAATGATTTAGTAAATAATAATGAAAGGGTGTGGAATGTGATAGAAAGAGACTGTGTGACTTTTTACAAAGGAGGGTTTGCATGTTAGAATAGGAATGCTTTATTCTTTTTTAACATTAAAAAAAAAAAAACAAATCTTTTAATTTAATACATTCTTTTTAAGCAAGGTAGCTCTTCCCTTATTCTCTAGACTTTAATCATAAGAGGTGTGTATGCAGCAGCTATAGCCAAAGGCTTTCACATCTTCATTTCCTCTTCAATAAAAAACGCACCATATTCATCGAATTTGTTCTTCAATTTCTTTGTATTCTTCTCAGTTTCTTCTCTCATCACAGAAATAATGGAAAGAATGTTCCCTCCAAAGAAGCCTTCTACTATGAATTCCCATGACAGACCCATGTGTGTTCAAGGAGACTCAGGCCTTGTCCTCACCACAGACCCTAAACCTCGTCTTCGTTGGACTGTTGAACTCCATGAACGCTTTGTTGATGCTGTTGCTCAGCTTGGAGGACCAGACAGTACTCCTCTTAACACCCTTTTTCTTCTGCTTCAATTTTTCTTGATTTTGTATTAAAAGTCTCACATCGATAATAAGATATAAGAGATAAGATATAAGACATAAGAGATAAAAACTAATTTAGTCGGTAACTCTCTTTTGTGTTGTGTGAATTGCAGAGGCCACTCCTAAGACAATCATGAGGGTTATGGGTGTGAAGGGTCTCACTCTTTATCATCTCAAGAGTCACCTTCAGGTTTCAACGCTTCTTTTTCCTTTTTGTTTTCCATTTTGGAACACTTTTGTGACACCGGGTTTCTCTGGCTATCTTGTTGTCTCTCTTTTTCTTCCTTTTGCTTTATGCTAACTCGTTCTTTGAAATTCGTAGAAATTCAGACTTGGAAAACAGCCCCACAAGGATTTCAATGAACACTCTATTAAGGAAGGCATGAGAGGTGCTTAATTACTTAATTAATTACTCTTTTTCTTCTTCTTCTTCTTCATCACTTTCCTTAATTTATTTTAATTTGTTTACATTTCATGAAGTTTTCTTCAACTGTATTTATATCACTGCAGCTTCTGCTTTAGAACTTCAACGAAATATTGGCTCCTCTTCCGCCATGATTGGTCGCAACATGAACGAGTATGCATACTTCACTATTCCGTCAAATCCATACCACAATAAACAAAACTCCAAGAGAATTGGTTTTCCATTTACTCATATACTTTTTCGTTTATTAATACATTATTCGTGTGTGTGACTTAACTTATTCTTCAGAAAAAAGTAATTAATTTTTCTTATATCTAAACTCAGATTGTTTCTACAACAAAATATCAATAACATGCACTGAGTTTTTCTTTTGATTTTCTTTAACTGGTTTGTTGGATGCAATATATAGGATGCAAATGGAAGTGCAAAGAAGACTGCATGAACAACTAGAGGTAAAACATTACACTTTAAAGTTCACATGTAATTATGTGCTTCAAAAATCCAAAGATTTGAATAAATTTAGATTCTTTATTAGATTTTTTTATATTAGTTTTCTGCTATACTTTCAAAATATATTAATAGACACTTATTTAAAATATATTAAAAGGACATTTAAAGTACATACATCAATTTACTTCTAATACTAAGTAGAAAACAGTATCAAAAATCCAAAAATCCAAAAATTCAGAAGAGGATCTAGTCTCAATTTGAACATACATAGTATATAGGTTTTACTTTTTAGTTAAACACTACTAAAATTTGTTATAGTACATGAAATTTTTCTTACAAATTTGTTAAATAAATTTGTAAGAAAAGACTTTTTCCTGCCATTTTTTCTAAAAATTTTAATTGGCAAGTAATTCCTTTGTAGATAATCATTTCATACAAAATTATTAAATTTGTAAGTATTTTCTATAAAATTTGTTGTAAAAAGTGTTTTATATAAAATATTTTGGTAACAATTTCTTACAAATTTTTTTTTTCCAAATAAAATTTGTAAGTATTTTCTAAGAAATTTTTTTTTAGTATTGGAAACACAAAGATGGAACATATACATGAAGAAAACATTAAACCTTGAAGTAAACTCATGTTTCTAAGGTTGTGATAACATAACATGTTTAACAAGAGTTTAGGTGTATTAACTATGATTTGTCAGGTTCAGAAAAACCTTCAACTGAGGATTGAGGCACAGGGAAAATACATGCAAAGCATATTGGAGAAGGCTTATCACACACTTGCAGGTGAAAACATGGGCACTGGCATCATGAAGGGTATGGGAGGAGGTCAAGGAAGTAGCAGTGACATGGGTGTGATGAAGGAGTTCTGTTCTCTGAATTACCCTTCTTTTCAAGATCTGAACTTATATGGTGGTGGTGAAAACCTTGAAGGGTTCATGGCATCAAACACTGAGAGTGTTTTTGAGGGAAAGAAGAGGATTTGCAGCTACAGTGGAAGTGGGAAGAGTCCATTGATTTGGAGTGATGATCTGAGGCTTCAAGATTTGGGAACAACTTCATCATGCATCAGCCCTGAAGAGGAGGACCCTTTCAAAGGGGATCACAATAAGGTTCAGATTTCAGCACCATCAATGGATAGTGACCCCATGTCAGAGATCTATGACACAAAGCCATTGATGGTGCATGGAGAGAGTGTAGGTAACAATAGTCACAAGAAATTTGAAGGTTCTATGAAGCTAGAAAAGCCATCACCACAAAGATCACCACTTCAACCAGAAAGGAATAACAGTCCTATGATCAATGCTACTTCCATGGCACAAGGTACAATTATAATTAATCTCCCTTTTGGATGATAATTATTCATAATTATATTAAGGTTTATTTTCACTTTTCACTTTCTCTATCTACATATGCATTTACTTTAGGCTCTCTCTCTATATATATATATACATGCATTTTAGTTCTTTTGAGTTCTCATATGTACTATTTTAATATGATTTATTTATTTTGTTCAATTTAATAGTTTTATAAGTAAAATACTTAATCAAGTCTTTTAGTTTTTGAAACATAATAAACTGATCTTTAAGATGTAATAAGTCTCTCGTTTTAATGAAATATTGTTGCATTTTTAAATTTAATTAAAATTTAACTTTTTTGAGTAATATTATAATACCAAGTTAAGCAAAATATAATAAATACTACGATTTAAAAAAGTAATTAAGTTTAACGTATTTTAATATGTGAGTTTTTAAATTCATAGAGATTAAAAATAATATGAATTGGAATTAAAAGGAATCATTTTTCTTTTTAGTTTACATAATTAAAATAATTTATTTTAGTTTATATACATAATTTTATTTTTATTTATAATATATATATATATATATATATATATATATATATATATATGATTTTAATTTATTTTAATTTACCGACATATTAATTTCAATCTCTTTTAGTTCTTGTAGTTATAAAGACTAGAAAAAAAAATAGTAAAATAGTATATATTAGAATGAAAAGTTTTCTACCTGATAATAAAAAAAGGTAAAATTTGTTCAAATATAGGAATAATATAAATAATCTAAGGTTAAATAAGTTTTTATAACTTCAAAATTAATTTTATCCCTATAATAAAATATCTCATTAACAACTAATATTAGTGAACTTGTTAGTCACTATAATAACAAATTTAAATACCAATTTATAAAATAAAAAATTATTAGTTACTACAATCGTGAATAAAAAATTATAATTGGTCACTAATTAATTAGAGACTAATTTAGAAAGTAATTCTTTTTGGTAACAAAAATGTTTAGTGACTAATATCCTTTTTGATAGCTAAATTTTAAAAATCAATTTAGAGATTAATTATAATTCTTATTCACAATAATATCTATTTTAGTAAGCACTAAAATTGGTTGCTAATGAAACATTTTATTATAATGTATTGAATTTAATGCTTCATTTTATTGCTCAACATTTAATAAATAAATATTACTTTATTTGTGAAAGTAATTTATTGCTGTTAAATTAATGGTATTGACATATAATTATTCAAATATGGTAAGATATATTGATAAAATTAATCTGTCAACACCTTAGTATAATAGTAACAAAATAACTTGTGGTTAGATTAACATATTTATTTTGAAAAATTGAGAGATACCAAAATCTTATTCATTAACCAATAATCTCCTTAATTAATTATGTAATTAACTACAATTTGTATGCGATGTAGGGTTTTGAATTGGTTGTTAGAGATGAGAAGTTGATAAGAAGGTTACTTCCCCCACAGAGCTATATTGTTTATATAAAGCCTTCGCATGGCTAATCAAAGTCTCTCTAATCTATCATATATGTACTTTAACAACAGCTTCTCTTATGTTCTTACATCTAACATATTCTACAATTTTGGTGGATTATTTAATATTTAATTTTGTTAACATTATAGTAATTATTCGTATATATATTATTGTTTGTTAGTCAGTGGAATGTTTATTTTGGTATTATCCGTTTTAAAGTTTGAAATTTTGTTAATTTTTTTTTTAAAGAATATCTTAAAGAGTTAAAGTAGGATTTATTTAAGGGTCAAATATGTTTTTCGTTCTTCAACTTTTAGTAAAAATTATAATTAGTCCATTTTTGAAATTTTGACTAAATTTAGTCTCTCAACTTCAAAATTGCATAGATTTAGTCCTTTTAACTAAATTTTATTAAGTTTATTTGACGTTTCAAATACGTTTCACGATAACAATTCAGATGTTTACACCATTTGACACATTTTTGCTTCAATACTTGAAAATGTGTTTGAAACGTTAAATAAACTTAACAAAATTTGCTTGAAAAGACTAAATCACGCATTTTTAAAGTTGGGAAACTAAATTTGACCAAAATTTCAAGAAGGGACTAATTCCAATTTTTATTGAAGGATCAAAAATATATTTAACCCTTTATTTAAATCGTCACTATAATATCGACTTTTAAATATATAAGGCTATTAGACATATTAAAACACCACTTTCAATCAAAATATATAAGAAAAATGATAAAATACATAATTGATTATTATTGAATATCTATTATTTTATAAATTATAATTTCTCTTCTTTCATATATTCACATATATATCTAGTGGATGGGTAGGTAGAATTTTTTTTTCACACACTTCTGGGTGTACACAAGATAGAACTAGTTTTTCATATCTAAAGAGAGAAAATTTAAAAAGGAAGTAAAATTTAGAATAAATTAAAATTAGCTTATATATAAATAAAATAAAGTTTTTAAAATTTTAAATAGGAGAGTTTTTACAAAATTAGTTTATCTAGAAATGAAGTTGATTTTTTTAAGTGTTGTTGTGGGAAGAAGTTTCTGTAAATATAAAAATAAAAAACTTTTAAGCAATAAAATTTCCTATACTTAAAAAACTATATATATAGTTTATATATATATATATATATATATATATATATATATATATATATAAACTAATTTGTGGAAATTCTCTCGATTTATAAAAGATATTTCATTTAATTTTTCTTATTATAATTCTTTATAAAAAATGTTATTAAAACATATCTCAATTTTTATTTTTTATTTTTGTATATATTCCTTCTGATTTCTTTTGGCGAGTGTGAAGAACATTCTTTGCGTGGTTATTAAGCATTTAATTCTGATATACATACGAATTCAAAGCGAGAGAATATAATGAATCTCTTTTTCAATTAAAGGAATAAGTTGATATAGAAAGAGCATTCTTTGCGTCACTATTAAGCTGTATCTTGTAATTTTATTTTCATAACATAAAATGTCCTTTTTGAAGTTCATTAGTGTCCTGGTTGCCATAAGACACACCTGCAACATCCTTAATTTTGAGACCTTTGATACCTTCTTCCCTTCATTTGAGGAATCTCCCTTTGCTTACTTATTATAGTGAAACACACAATATTACAATATCACAAGGATTTTAAACATGTATTATGTGGGAATAAGAACTAATCACTATAGGAGAACATGACAACTGAGATTTTGTGTTTCATTCACACCCAAGCTACCATTCGAGCATGACTAAAAATTTCTATAAGATCCACTTTCCTTTGCTTAAAGATTACACCATTTCTATGGTTCCAAATTTCTCCTATAATAGCTAACCACATTCCTCACCAAGCTAGATTTTGTCTACTATTAAGATAAAAAAGATAGAAGTGTTGAAAGTTGGTCCTAACTTTAATATGGTGCACAATGCATACCCTTAGCCAACTGTCACACATATTCCACACCATTTGGGTCACCCTATAAGAGAAGAATAAATGGTTTGTAGTCTCTTCGTGTGCATTACACAAATCACAAAGACTGTTGTAGTTGGACCCCCTCATTAGCAGATTATCTTTAGTTGGTAATTTATTCAAGAATACCCTTCATCCTAATATTTGAGCCTTTAGGGTTACTCTTATGCTCCACAACATTTTGAACTCGTTGTTCTATACTTCTTCAACAATTCTTTACGATGCTTTATAAGTTGTCTTTACTGAGTACATCCCATCCCCATCTTCTTTCAATTTCCAAGTATCTACGTGCCCCTTACATAGTTGATTCCCACACAAATCGAGGTCTCCTCCATAACAAATCCCAACACCAGACATTGTCCTCCCAGTGACCGACCTCCCTAATGGCTCCATCTTTACAATTTGATATCAGGTACAGCCTAAGGAACCACTTTTAAGTGTTTCTTCCCCTACCCATTTGTCTTCCCAGAACTTCACTTTTTTCCCATCACCTAACACCCACTCAAAGCTATTATCGAACCAAAGAACTTGTAATGTGCTCCCACACACCTTATGTACGTTTATCCACCATCTTGAAGCAGACCTCAATATGTCAAGATCGTTAAGGTTTCTCCACGACCCGTACTTTAACTCAAGGACCTGTTTCCATAACCCATTATCCTCTGTTCCTAATCTCCATTTCCATTTGGCTAAGAGTGTGTCATTAAAATTCCGAATGTTCTTTATGCCCAGCCCCCTGCCTCCTTTGATTTGCATATATTATCCCATTTGACCCATGTTATTTTCTTGGCTTCCGAACTCTACCCCCAAAGGAAGTTTCTTTGCACTTTTAAGAGTTTGTTGCTCACATATTTTGGCATTTTATAAAAGGACAGATAGTATAATGGCAAAGAAAATAGGACAAATTTAATTAGACATACTCGGCCAGCCATACTTATAAGTTTTCCTTTCCATTTAGCTAATCGACTATTGACATTCTCAATCATGGGTTGCCAAAATTGTTTTAGCCTTGGGTTTCCTCCAATTGGCATTCCAAGGTACACGAAAGGAACATCCATATGTTTACAATTTTGGGTGTTTGAGAATACTTTCAACAAAGATGCATCTAGGCCCAACCCCCCGAATTTGGTTTTGGAGAAATTAACCCTAAGACCTAACGCTAGTTCAAAACTTCTTAATATAACCTTTAAGGTTTGTGCATTTTGAGCTTTTGCTTCGCACAAGAAGAGGGTATCATCAGCAAACTGTAGTAACCCCACATTTGTGTCATTATAGCCAACTTTAATCCCATTGTATAAGTCTTTCTTAATAGCTTGTCTGACTAACCCTGCCAAGTCCTCTACTACAACAAGAAAAAGGAAGGGTGTCATAGGGTCTCCCTTCCTAAGGCCTCTTGTTGGAGCAAACTCCTTAGTGGGACTCCCATTCACTAGAACTAACACCAAGGAGGAGCCCAAGGATTCTTTAATCCAACTGATCCATCTATCACAAAACCCCATTCTCTCTATCATATGATATAGAAAATCCCAGTTGACCGAGTCATATGTTTTTTCATAGTCAATTTGTACTATTTCCAACCTTTTCTTTTTTCGCCTATATTCCTCCACTATCCCATTAGCTACCAAAATACTATCCAAGAGACCTCTTCCTTTGATGAATGTTGATTGAGTGCTATCTATAACCTTAGGCAACACAATCTTAAGCCTATTTTCTAGGATCTTAGATATTATCTTGTACACACAACCGACTAGAGAAATAGGTCTATAGTCATCTAGGTCGAGAGTGGTTTGTTTTTTTGGTACTAGTGCTATGAAGGAAGCATTACACCCTTTTGGGATCTTCCCCTCTTTCCAGAACCATCTCACCGCATTGTTAACATCGTTCTTCAGCACCTCCCAGTTGTGCTTTAAGAAGAGAAAGTTAAAGCCATCGGGACCTAGACTTTTAGTTTCTCCACATTGGTTTCCTTATCACATATTTCCTTCATTAATAGCATGTTATCCTCCTCATATATTGTTTGAAACTCAATGTTATAGAAGTTAATGTTGAAAGATTTAGGTGCGAAAAACCTTTTTTGGAAGACTCACCTTACTTCCCCCCTTACCTTTGTTGGGTCCTCACACTGCAACCCATTCACATCCACCCCTTTTAATTCATTCGTGATCCTCCTCCATCTTATTCTTGAGTGGAAGTACTTTGAGTTAATGTCCCCTTATTCTATTCATTTAAGTCTTGCCTTTTGATTCAACAATGCACTTTCCTTGTGTAATAGCAGCTTCAACTCGCTTAAGAATTTCATGCGCCTTACCTTATCTACATCCCCAAGATTGCTTACATCATCTTCCCTATCTAGATAATTAATCATTGATTAGTTAAAGTCTAATTTAGAAACTAATTCATTTGGTAACCAAAACCTTGTAACTAATTTTAGATACCAATTTAGTAACAAATTATAATTTTTCATTCATAATAGTTACTATTTTAGTAACCAATAATTTTTACTTTTGTAAATTGGTATCCAACTTGGTCATTATAGTTATTAACAATTCTTGATCACTAAAATTTGTTACTAGTTAGGAGTTTTTTTTTGTAGTGTATATTTAAAAATTTTCATTTCAATTGTTTAGGTGCTTTATGTATATCTTCAAGAACAACTAATTGTGAATTTGGTTGTTATAATTTACTTCGCCATCTTTGTAGTTAGTACGCGAGAAGTTTATAAATATTGATTGGGTTAATGATGTTTTTAGTTTTTGTATTTATACATGAAATTAAGATTTATCCTTCTCTCAAAGTTTATATAAAATTCATTTATGTATTTTAGTAATGCAAGGAATACGTCCTCTAAAAATAGACAACGTTAACATTTAGGTGACATGTCTAACGATCATGCTGACCGGATTAAATGTCACAACACGTGACTAACATGTGGCTACCACGTGGCTGACACATATAATTAAAAAAACAACTTTTTTGTTCAATTTTTTATTTTTATTTTTTTTACATTTTTTTTAAATAATGTATTTCATGCATTACTAAAATATTAGAATGAATTTTATTTAAACTTTGAAAGAAAGGGATAACTTCCAATTTTACATGTAAGTAGAGAGACCATTACTAAAATATTAGAATGAATTTTATTTGAACTTTGAAAGAAAGAGATAACTTCCAATTTTACATGTAAGTAGAGAGACCAAAATCATACTTAACTCTAATTTAAAATATAAAATAATTAAATTACTGTATTTATTATGCATTTTATTTATTTTTTCAATTTTGTTATAGAAAATGTGATTAGATGACAAACACTTACAATACCTTTGGATTCATAATATAATTAAATATAATTTATATTTTTATCATAAATTATCTAATTAATTTAATTTTTAAAAATAATAAAAATGTTTTTCTATTATTAAATGTTAATAGTTTGAAAATAGAAATAATATAATAGAATGACATGATTTTACTTTGATATAAATTATTTTTATTTTTATCTATATTAATAAAAGATTAGCCAATCTATCACATAATTATATAATAAGATTAATTATAAATAAATAAATTATAGCATTTAAAAATATTTAAAGTTTTTTTTTCAAAGTTTAACCGTTCGGTAAATACTTGACTAAATCAACTTATATTAATTTTTAAAAAATATCAAAACTTCAAACACGACTTAAAAGATTGTCTTAAAAATAGAATAAGTTATTTTCATCTCAAAATTAATTTATATAAGTGGTGTTATCATTTGACTTTTATATAATTGAATAATTAATTAATTACTCAAAAAGAATTTATATTTTGTTTTTCATAATCTTATTTCATACAGAAATTTAATTATTTTATATTTTAAATTAGGTTAAGTATGATTTTAGTCTCTCTACTTATATGTAAAATTGAAATTTGTCCCTTTCTAAAGTTCATATAAAATTCATCCATATACATTAGTACTACATGGAATATGTTCCCCATAACCAAAAGAAAAAAATTTAAAAATAAATAAATAAATAAACTGTTTTTCTTTTTGTAAATTACACGTGACAGTCCTGTTCTGACATTTTGATCCAATGAGCATGATTGTTAGACACATCACCTAAAAATTAACTCTACTTGTTCTAGAGGAAATATTCCTTGCTTTACTAAAGTACATGGATATATTTTATATACGAACTTTAAGAGAGAGACGAATCTCAATTTCGCGTGTAAGTAAAGGAATTAATACTACAAGAAAACTTCTAAATAGTGACAAATTTTAGTGACCAACAATGATTAATAACTATAGTAACCAATTTAAATACTAATTTACAAAACTAAAAATTATTGGTTACTAAATTGTAATTTAAAATTAGCTACCATAGTTTTGGTTACCAAAGAAAATTGGTCTCTAAAATTAGCTACCCTAGTTCTGGATACCAAAGAAAATTGGTCACTACAAATTAGTTACCTAGGTTTTGATTACTAAAATGACTTAATTTCTAAATTTGTCTCTAATTAAATAATGACCAAATATAATTTTTTATTTATAGTGACTATTTTAGTAAATAATAATTTTAATTTTTTAAATCAATATCTAAATTGGTTATTATAGTAATTAAATAATAATAGTTTTAATTATTTAAATTAATATTATAGTAATTAATTATTTTTTATTTCTAAATTTTTATTTGAGGATTTTTTTTATAGTGTAAACACATGATATTATCTATATCTAACAAGTGAATTGTCCAATGTTAAATTAATAGAAATATTTTTTATAAATTATATTTGAATTTCACTTCTAAAAGTAACCCCTCAAAATTTGCAGTTTTAACTTTATTAAAACATGTAGATTCTTGATTTACCGCCACATTACTATGACAAATTTCTTTTCTATTGCTTGAGAGACATGTGGACGCTTGAACAATAATGTTTTATATCAATTTTTTGTTACTCTGGAAGTGATTTTGAAGCTACACAAATGATGATATTCTTTTCCATGAAGTTCCTAGAAGATGATAGTTGAGGCAGACAAAGAGCATCTATCTTTCACTCTCCTTTTTAAATTCCTTTACTGTCTTATATTCCTTCCGAATAACATAATCTGCATATATACACATTTTTCCTCCAACCATTCGAGAAAAAACTTTTAAACGATACTAATTTTAGTGATCAGTAATTATTAGTAATTAGTAATTATATAATGACTAATTTAGATATTAATTTACAAAATCAAAAGTTATTGATTAATAAAATAGTTATTATTATAAATAAAAAATTATAGTTGATTATTAAATTAAATTGGTCTTTAAAATTAGCTACCATGATTTTAGCTACCAAAGAAAATTTGTCACTAAAAATTATCTACTTAGGTTTCGACTACCAAAATTAGTTAGTTTCTAAACTAGTCTCTAATTAATTAGTGACCGATTATAATTTTTTATTTATAAAAGTGATTATTTTAGTAATCAATAATTTTTAATTTTGTAAATTAATATCTAAATTAGTTGATACAGTGACTAACTATTTTTTGTTTCTAAAATTGGTTTTTAATTGAAGATTTTTTGTAGTGAACTTTAACAATTGTGTTAAAGTATATATAATTCAATTATATAACCTAAAGGAAATGTCTCTAAAATTTACTTGTATTTTCTGAAAAAAAATTACTTTTATTTAAGAATATATTTGGATAAATTTCATCATAAGTACTTCTATAAAAAAATCAGAGAACAAAAGTTAAAAATAATTTGTTTGTTAAAATTTAGTTTATTCATTATGTTAATTTAAAATTTTATAATATTTTATATTATTGTTATTATTTAACTTGTGCATAACTTAGAGAGATCATATATCATTATTTTTTCTTATTTTCAAGTATTTATATGTATGGATAAGTTAGTTCAACACATCCTTAATTTATTTAGATTTTTTTTATGTAAGAATTAGTCGATGTAAAAAATATCTTGTAAGAACCAAAAGCTAATGATCATGTATGGTTAACCTCACAGGAGCAAAACTAGAATATGGTACCTCAAAATTTTACTTAATATACACGATAGCTTCTTTCTTGAATTTTATTTTTTGTTGTTGTGCTAAGCTTCGTGACTATCTTCTGTTACTCTGAGGATTAATTGTTAGAATTATGGTGCTTGATTTAGTTCCATAATAGTGAGATGTGGTTCTCTATTTTATTATATAAGAGACTCTATGTAAAGCTTTAAGATATACCAGAAATATAAAAATACAAATACTTCCTAGTGTAGTCGTGGACGTAGGCATACACATTGTACGTCGAACCACGTTAAATCCTCTGTGTCTATTTTACTCTCTTTTATTCTTTCCTTTATTGCCTTATTCCTAACAATTGGTATCAGAGCCATTTTTCTTAGTATGCTCTGTGGTTGCAACATTGTCTGATCTTCCACATTAGAAAAGATTTGGTTTCTATTTTTTCTTCTTAGGGATCTCAGTTTAGAGAAGTAGTGGGAGCTTTGGTCAAAAGCCACAGCAGGAGCTTTGGTCAAAAGCCGCAGCAGGAGCTTTTGTAAAAGCAGCAAGAGCAATGACATTGGAAGAAGGGAAGGTGAGGATTGAGAAGTTTGATGACAGTGACTTCGGGTTCTGGAAGATGCAGATAAAGGACTACCTATATCAGAAGAAGTTGTATCTACCCTTAACAGGGCAGAAGCCAACTGACATGGAGCAGGCAGAATGGGATTTGTTAGATCGGCGGACACTTGGTGTGATCCGGTTGACATTAGCCAAGAATGTTGCGTTCAACATCATGAACGAGAACACAACCGTAGATTTGATGAAGGCATTGTCAAATATGTATGAGAAGCCATCTGCAGCCAATAAAGTGTATTTGATTCGCAGACTAGTCAACCTAAAAATGGGTGAAGGTAACTCGATTACTAATCATATTAGTGAATTCAATACAATTATTGCGCAGTTGACATCAGTGCAGATAACATTTGATGATGAGGTGAAAACATTAATTTTATTATCATCTCTTCCGGAAAGTTGGAGTGCAACTGTTACTGCAGTTAGTAATTCTACAAGTAATAATAAGTTGAAGCTTGATAACATCCGTGACTTGATCTTAAGCGAAGATGTTCGCAGGAAAAGTTCAGGGGAATCTTTCAGTTCTAGTTCCGGTTCAACATTGAGTACTGAAACTAGAGGAAGAAGTAGCCAGAAAGGTCGTAATCAAGGCCAAGGCAGATCAAAGTATTGAGAGAAATCAAAACCAAAATTCCGGAATGATATCACTTGTTGGAATTGTCAGAAAAGGGGTCATTTTACAAATCAATGTAAGGCTCCAAGGAAGAACAACAACAACAAGAGGCAAGATAGTGATCAATCAGCAAATGCAACAACTGATGAAATTGAAGATGCACTATTATGTAGTCTAGATAGTTCTATTGACTCATGGATTATGGACTCAGGTGCGTCATTTCATACTACACCTTCCTTAGAAT
>Ga0214543_1001486_pt1 | contig 45290 bp, 30 predicted proteins | sample CNSS2metaG_FD_160094 | JGI IMG/M metagenome (GOLD analysis project Ga0214543, IMG submission 160094) | Root nodule microbial communities from cowpea collected in UCLA plant growth center, Los Angeles, California, USA - CNSS2 | ecosystem: Host-associated > Plants > Roots > Nodule | place: USA...
TAAATTTTTTTTATAAAAAATATTTAATTGATATATGGAACAATAAAAAAATGGGTATGGGTATGGGTATAAGAAAATACCCGTTACCCGGTGGGGATGAGGATGGGTCAAAAGTTGTATACCCGTTGGGTTTGGGGATGGGGATGGGGATGAATTTTTATTATGAGGATGGGGATGGGATCATGATACCCGTACCCGCCCCGCCCCGTTGCCATCCCTACATATTATATTAACTCACCCTTTTTTCGTTTAGTATTTAATCTCAGTTAACTTTTTCTTTTCTTGTTTTAGAAGTAAAAGTTATTTAGGTAACAAAGTACATTATTTGTTATGATTACAAGTAACAGTGTTAATCCAGTTTTTTTCTTCCTGATTTACCTGTAGTTTGTCAAGAATGTGTCGAGTTGGATTGATCTATTACCGTAAATGGGTAGAAAATGTAATTCGTGTCTTAACATAGGACTGGTTGACGGGTTGGCAGGCTAGCAGATTGACATACTATTTTTTTCTTTTTCTTTAATTTTTATTTTATTTTATAAATTTTTTGTGTATATTCTTTTAAATCAATATTTAAAGCATATTTAATCATACAAAACTTTTGTAAGCTTTTAATTGATCAATTAATACTTTTAATTACATAAATTAAAATAATTATTACATTTACATGTTAAATTATTATATTATAATTAATTGTTGGAATTTTGTTTGTGAAGTTAATGTTTTAAATTATAATAGTATTTGTCGCAACCAAAATCGTGACGAGACAACGAACCAAAAAATAAAATTTGAAAGAAAACAGAGTTTGGAGTCGCCACCATAGTTTATTTTGGAAAACTAAGGAAAAACAAAAAAAAAAAAGATAAAACAAGGTATGAGAAAAACCAGATTCTAGGTCCGAGAATCGGTTACGCGTGGGAAAGGTATTACAACCCCACAACGTCCGTCCTAAGACGATACATTTAATTAAATGTACAAAATGATGTGGTTTTCAAAATATTTATTTTCACCCAAAAATAATAATAAATGAATTTAAAAAAAACAAAAATATATATTTTTTTTATTTTTTGGGCCCGACGAGGTTTAATCCCCGCTCCTATGTATCTCCATCTCCATGTGAATGGAGAATCAGGGTTACATAGTTCTTTATGAGAAATTATTTGGAGAAATATTTGAAAAATGATTTAATTTTTTTACAATTTTGAAAATCTTTTTATTTAAATTTTTAGTATTATGTTAATATTAGTGTCACGCGACGCGAGCGGCCGAACAAACACTAAAAATAAATTCTTTTTTTTAATCTTTGTTTTTTTTTAATCTTTTATCATTTTTCATTTTTTTTAAATTATTTAAAAGTGGATGTGAATCTCACTGCGACGTGAGCACCCAGATAGATATTAAAGAGTAAACAAAGAAAACTATTTTTGATTCTTAGATTGATATATATTTTTTAGAAAAATAAGGAACGAAAGTCTAGAATGGGTGTCATGCGACGCGCGAGCGGTCGAACAGACACCAAAGAAATGAGAAATTTTCTTTAATGATTTAAAAGAAATAATAAAAATTGATAAAAATAAATCAAAAGAAAAAAAAGCAACTGGGGTGACGTACCTTCAAAAATGTTCAATATCTCCTCACTTTGTGTTTTTTTTTTTCAGAGAGATAAAAATGAGATGGGTATGTATAGGTGGTAATGAGAGAGAAAGAGAGAGTGTAGAAATTGTTTTCTTTTTTTTCTACCTCCTTCAATATGTTTTTTTTAAAGAAAGATAAAAAATGAGGTGTGTACCTAGGAGTGGTGATGGGAAAGAATTAGAGAAGTGTAGAGAATATCTTTTGGTCTTTTTCATATGACAGACTACGTATTTATATTCCCATATTACAATCTCAATGCAATCCTAGCCTTAATTATAATGAACAATATAAGAAAATAAATTGTTATGATAACAGTACATTATAGGGATCAAATCATAGCAAATCAGAGCATAAAATCAATCAAGATCAGTAATATTGATTCTAATTATATGAAGAGATATTGCTTTTAATTATTAAAATCATATCACTAATTTCTCTATCAGAACCAAGGTGGTAGAAGATATGTTAAGTTGTTAGACTCATGAAGAGGAGTGTGATAACAAAATAGGCTCTTCCTTTTTTTTCCTTTTTTTTCTTTTTTTCTTCTCTCTTTTTTTATTTTTTTTTTCTAAAATTAAAGTTGAAAATCTTTGAAGAAAATTTTGTTTCACATTTTTTTTATTTTTCATTAACTAAAAAACTTTTTTTTAAATAAATTTATTTACCCGGACGAAATTGGGTGTTGACAGCTGCCCCTCTTTACTTAGATTTTACTAGATAATATGAAAATTTGACTTTTCATATTATCGTAGTAAAAGATAAGTAAAGATAAAAACACTAATTTCGTTCGGGTTTCAAAAGAAGACAAATTTTAAGACAAACTTGACCATACCAAGTAGAGGGTCTCGATTTTTACTTTTATTTTTTGAAAAAACCAAGTTAGACCAATCCCTAGGAGAGGGTCTAGATCCAAAGGACTCAGCGACCATTAACATGTAGAGGGTCACAATCTGACAAATCACTTTGTTCTATTATTTTCTTTTCTGACTTTTTGAAAAAACGTATTAGACCAATCCCGAGGAGAGGGTCTATATCGAAAGGAAAGAAATCAATGACCATTGCCTCGCATAAGGTCTTGATGTAAAGAGATCGATGACCATTGCCTCGCAGAGGGCCTCAATGTGACATAAGAAAATCAATGACCATTGATTTGCAGAGGGTCTTAATGTAAAGAGATCGATGACCATTGCCTCGTAGAGGGCCTCAATGTGACATAAGAAATCAATGACCATTGCCTCGTAGAGGGTCTCGATGTAAAGATATCGATGACCATTGCCTTGTAGAGGGCCTCAATGTGACATATGAAATCAATGACCATTGCCTCACAGAGGGTTTTGATGTAAAGAGATCGATGACCATTGCCTCGCAGAGGGCCTCAATGTAAAGAAAGAAAATCTATAACCATTGCCTTGCAGAAGGTCTTGATGTAAACATAAGGAAATCAATGACCATTACCTTGCAGAGGGTCCTGATATATAAAAGGAGAACCTGAAATTTGCTTTTGAAGTGTCGACAAACACCGAGTGAATGTCAAACATTGGTGAGACTTACACAAAAAAATATCATTGTTGACTTTTTTTTAAATGATTTTCACTGATTTTGTGGAGTATGATGGATGATTTGATGATGCGTGAGATGTTATGATTTTCTTTTTGAACCTATATGATGATGCATACATGAATGCGTGGATGCATGGGTGGAATTTGCTTTTTTTCATTTTTCATTTTTCCTTTATTTTAATTTGAGAGCAAGGAAAACTAGGCTTAGAGGCTAGAAAAAAAAAACTGTGAGGCCAGACAAAACTGGATTTAGGGGCCAATGTGGAAACTAGGCTTGAGGTTAGTGTGAAATTTGGGCTTAGGAACTAGTGTAAGAATTGGACTTAGGGGCCAGTGGAAATTGGACTTAGGGTATATTGGTCATTCATATGAATTAAGAGGACCATAAATTTGAGAAACATCATAAAGACAAATTTGGGTATTTTTTTTTTTAATTTTCTTCCTTCTAAAATGAAAGGATTCAATAACTATTCATATGAGTGAAGAGGAATTCGATTGAAAAGGTGAAAAATATTTTATTCAAAAAGATGGATGACACATGTATGCATGACTTAGTATGATGTATGAAAAACCTTATGTGTGATATTCTTTTGCATTTTTTTTAAAACAAATTCGAATTGTTCCCCATTGCATTGTTATTTCGAATTCATGGAATCATTCTACTTTGATATTTTTTTACTTTTTCAAATCATTTCTTTGGTCTAATCAATTTACTAACGAACATTTTTTTTAATCATTTCTTTTAAAACACTATTTGAATGACATCCATGAAATTGCCAAGGGCTTGAAAAGGCTTAGATGAGGTGATGAAGATTAACTAGAGAGTTGCCCCAATTTGAATTGGTCTTAGGGTACAAAATGTGTTTGGGCTTTCCCAGTTATTGATGGTATGAAGAAAATGATGGGGATTTCAAAAAAAAAATAATAATAATATTTTGCTCCTAGTGTGAGAGCCTAAGATGGTCTTAGGGTGCAAAAGCATGTTTGACTTTTCCCAATTTAGGAGATTGAAGAATGACGAGGTCTTCACAAGTAGCCCTTAATGTGATCACAGTCTTTGATGTAAATAAATGCCCCAATTCAGAATGAATTATGGGAATAAACAAAGTGACTGCCCCAATTTGGGTTTGGGATTGATAAAGATGGACTATTGTAAGGTTGGTAAAGGTTTAGGCTTAGAGTGGGGTTATTGTTGGAGCAAGGAGTTTCATGAAGAATGAATTGAAAGAGGACAACCCAAATTTAGCTTAATTATCTGATTGCCCATGCTAATTTTGAAGCTTTGGAAATATGTCATCCAAAATAAACTGCCCCAGTATTTAAAAGCAAATCCATGAACACACTTTTTTAATTTTCTTTTAAATTTTTGTAGAACAAACTTGTTAGCAAATCAAAATTTTCCTTTAAATTAAAAACTTCGAAAGATAACAACGAATCTTTGATCTGTGCGGACTTTAATAGGTTTGTATTGTGGCCAAGGCTAGGGGTATGGAAGTAAATGATAGTAAAGGTCCAAACAAGTGATGTGAGGATTTTTTCAACAAGGATCTTTGAATAATGTTTCATTCATAATTTGTTTGACTTCTTCTTGTTCACCTTTTTTTTCTTTCTATATTTTGACCTTTTATTCTCATTCTTCAAACTTTTGCTTTTTTTTTCTTTAATCATATCATTTCTTTCTTTTTCTTTTTTTTTTTTTTTTTTCTTTTTTTTTTTTTTTTTTTTTTTTTTTTTTTTTTTTTTTTTTATTTTTTTTTTTTTTTTTTTTTTTTTTTTTTTTTTTTTGGATATTTTTGTATTGGTGAACTACCATTCGGATGAAACAAATGCAAACATTATGTCAACCCTTAGTGTGAGGTAATCCTTATTTAAGGTAATTTGAAAGAAATTTTTTGGAAGGCTCAAATTGGGTAGCAAAGGATAATTACTTTTGTTTTTTTTTTTTGGGATAAAGACTCATGGCCACACATAATTTCAAATCATGGTTGTTTTTTTCAACAAAAGCTTTAATTCAAAGGAAAATAATTTATTTCATCTTACAGGATGCCCCTTGTTTGGTTCTCTTTTTTCACTTTTTTTTTGTCTTATTTTTTGCCTAGACTGTCCTTCAAAGTTGTTAGTCTAGCGAACTTTTCTTCCCTTTGTATTTTTTTTTGTGTTTAGAGAATTTATGGTAATCCTTTTTAAGGTATGTGTTCCCTTTATAATGATCCTCTATGGAAATAAAAACAAGGTTTATGGTGAAAGAGGGATGGATAGGAAAATAGATCTGAGCAATTTCATGCATGCAAAATTAGATAAGTACATCAAAAGAAATGATAATAAACAATATTTTATTTCTTAATTAAATCCACTGATTTGACCAAAGAATATTTTATTATTTTCTCATTTTTTATAAGAAAGATTCCGAGAATTTGGTGACAAGCAAAATGGGAAACAATTTGAATTTATTGTAGTGCAATATTTTTTTGTTTATTTTTTTTTTAAATTAGGCATATGCATGTTGAAACTATGAACATGATACCATGGATGACCACAGAATGTGAATGCAAATGCATGTTTGTGCATCGTAGAGCACTTATTCATGTCATATGTTAATGAAATGTATGCTTATGCCTAAGGAGGTATTTTTTTATTTTTTTTATAATGGTGTGATTGTGATGAATTTATTATTATATACAAGGAAGAAAGGTGAGGGTAAAGGACGAAAATATTCTCCCTTTTTTGTCTTAATTTAACATGGGTTCGATGCTTAAATTTATAATAGAAAGTATATGTGCTTACAAGGATAGTTCCCTAATACCTAAAGATCAAGGTCACTAGAGCTATCACCCACTTCATGGCATTTCCCACGACAGTTGGTAAACAACAAGAAGTGGGAGTACCAATGAAGCAAAGAAACTCTAGCTGGGGTTCTCACAATGACCACTTGGGAAGTACATCCACTGTGATATTACAACACAATCCCCTCTAATTCTAAGCAACTCAAACCCGGGTATAGGGCCACGCTCATGTAATGAAGAAAATATGTGTGTGTGAAGGGAGAATACAATGTATACCCAAACCCACACCTGAAAATTATTCCAAATACCAAAATAACAAAGAATGTACACATACAATTATTCCAAATATAAAAAGAGATAAAATACACATACCCAAACAGAAAAAATGAGAAAGAAAAAATATGAAGAAAAACCACATCAATTTTGCACATCCAAATAAATGGTATAACTCTCTAGGGTCCCCAATGGAGTCGCCATTTGTCGCAACCGAAATCGCGATGGGACAACGAACCAAAAATTAAAATTTGTAAAAATAGAGTTTTGAGTTGCCACCATAGTTTATTTTGGAAAACTAAGGAAAAACAAAAAAAAAAATAAAACAAGGTCTGCGAAAAACCAGATTATGGGTCCGGGCGTCGGTTACGCGTGGGGAAGGTATTAGCACCCCACAACGTCCGTCCTAAGATGACACCTTTAATTAAATGTACAAAATGATGTAGTTTTCAAAATATTTATTTTTCCCCGAAAATAATAATAAATGAATTTACAAAAGAAACAAAAATATTTTTTTTTGGTTGTTTGGGCCCGACGAGGTTTAATCCCCACTCCTACGTATCTCCATCTCCATGTGAATGGAGAATCAGGGTTACGTAGTTATTTATGAGAAACTATTTGGAAAAATATTTGAAAAATGATTTAATTTTTTTTACAATTTTGAAAACCTTTTTATTTAAATATTTAGTATTATGTTAATATTAGTGTCACGCGACGCGAGCGGCCAAACAGACACTAAAAATAAATTCTTTTTTTTAATCTTTGATTATTTTTTTTCTTTTTAATCTTTTATAATTTTTCATTTTTTTAAAATTATTTAAAAGTGGATGTAAATGTCACTGCGACGTGAGCACCCAGATAGATATTAAAGAGTAAACAAAGAAAACTATTTTTGATTCTTTGATTGATATATATTTTTTAGAAAAATAAGGAACGAAATTCTAGAATGGGTGTCATGCGACGCGCGAGCGGTGGAACAGACACCAAAGAAATGAGAATTTTTTTTAATGATTTAAAAGAAATAATAAAAATTTATAAAAATAAATCAAAAGAAAAAAAAAGTAACTGGTAGTGACGTACCTTCAAAAATGTTCAATATCTCCTCACCTTTTCTCTTTTTTTATTCTTTGTCTCCTTTTCTAATATTTTTCTGTTTTTTTTTCAGAGAGAAAAAATGAGATGGGTATGTATAGGTGGTAATGAGAGAGAAAGAGAGAGTGTAGAGATTGTTTTCTTTTTTTCTACCTCCTTCAATATGTTTTTTTTTAAAGAGAGATAAAAAATTAGGTGTGTATTTGGGAGTGGTGATGGGAAAGAATTAAAGAAGTGTAGAGAATATCTTTTGGTCTTTTTCATATGACAGACTACGTATTTATATTCACATATTGCAATCTCAATGCAATCCTAGGCCTTAATTGTAATGAACAATATAAGAAAATAATTGGTCATGATAGTAGTACATTATTGGGATCAAATCATAGCAAATAAGAGTACAAAATCAATCAAGATCAGTAATATTGATTCTAATTATATGAAGAGATATTACTTTTAATTATCAAAATCATATCACTAATTACTCTATTAGAACCAAGGTGGTAGAAGATATGTTGAGTTGTTAGACTCATGAAGAGGAGTGTGATAACAAAATAGGCTTTTCCTTTTTTTTTCCTTTTTTTCTTCTCTCTTTTTTTCTTTTTTTTTTCTAAAATTAAAGTTGAAAATCTTTGAAGAAAATTTTGTTTGACATTTTTTTATTATTTTTCATTAACTAAAAAGTTTTTTTTTAAAAAATAAATTTATTCACCCGGACGAAATTGGGTGTTGACAGTATTGCATATTTATATACTTACAAAAGTATAATATAAAAATAATATTTTTCAATAAAAAATATTTTTTTCAATTATTTTTTATTTTAAAAAATAAATAAAAATGGGCTAGCAGTCTAAATAGGTCGGCTCAAAAGAGGCTGACGGGCCCAACCCAATTTATAACCCATAATTATAATGTTATGTAAAGATTGTATACAAGTAGATGAAAACCTTTTATATGATTTGACTAGATAGGTAAATATTGACCCAATTACTTTTTTTTGGAGAAAACTTGAAGGGAAATGGTATTTTAGGATTTATAGAGGGTTTAAAATAATGATATTCAATTATTTTAATGTTAAAAAGTTAAAGTATAAATAGAAATTGTACAAATGAGTTTCATTATTTATATGCACATTATCTCTCTAAAAACCTTTTTTCATAATGCTCTCTCATATCTTTATAAGATTTCTCATCCTGTGTTTATCTTTTTGAATTTTGAATGTTAGAGATTACTGAGGTGATCCTTGTAGTGAGTTTGTCACTTTTATCCAATCAATTTCTCCAATTGAGTAAGTTGGTTTTTTACCTTTTCATGGTCAATTGTTCTTCATGTTGCATGTGAGTAATTCTAACTCGCATGTGACATTTGAGTAATCTTTATGAGTCTCTATTGATCAATGGTTCTAATAGTATGTTCTGATCATGTTTGTATTGTTCTTAGGTTCTTAGGTTGAGTTTGTGCATCCTGTTAGCTTAAAGGGGGTTTGATACTCTTTTAGCTATATGAGATCTTTTACAAGCAAGGGAAGTTAATTATAGTGTTTTTAAGTAATAGGAATGTTGAATTGGTAGATTTTATGATCATACTATGAATTGTTTGAGTTCGATCTATGGAATAATACATGATTATGTGAAATTGATGTTTTAAACTTGGGGTTGTTTACATGTGAATAGCAATTTAATTGGTTTTGTAGTGGAGAGTAATTGACACTAGTGTTTGTGGTTAATTTGAGCTTGGTATGTGTTTGGCATTTGTTAAGGTTTTTTAGTTGCTTAGATTTGATTGGGAATGCATAATTATGCAAAATCATGTTCAACAGAATTATGCAGACTCGTTGGTCGTTGAGCGAGAATTTACTCACTGAGTGAACCTAAAGTAAGGGGCTCACTGACTTGGAAGTCGTAGGTCGAGTACCTACTCGCTCAACGAATCCAAAGTCAGAGCGAATCCAAAGTCAGAAAATTTATTGACTTTGTAGTCGTTGGTTGAGAACACCCTTGCTAAGTGAATTTTATAAAGATTTTCCTCATGCAATCTCAATAATACAATCATGGGTGAGTCATCTAGTAGCTTGACAAGTGAACATTTATGAATTTTTCACCTAGTGAGAAAATGATTTTGCTGAGAGAGTGAATTAGAGTCTAAGTAGATGTTAGATGATCGATTGTAAAGGTTTTATGATTTTTGTGAATTAATTGTCTAATAAATTATTTGTATATGAGATGTAATTAAGATTTGTTGATACTAGTGGTGATTTGTAGTAGTGTATGCATTGATGTAGGGATTCAGTTGAAAGTTATCCTAACGCTTTAATAATCATCCAATTCTCAAGTATAGAAGAGTGAGGTATGTGGTGAAAAGAGCAAGAGGTCCTAGTATAAGGACTTTACCTTGGCCAATGGCGTTAACAGACTAATATTGTGTGTGGTAGAGTTAAACCTTTTGTCCATGGCTCTGTAGAGCGTTGGATGTCACCACAATTGTATAGCTTACGAGTGTCTAATATGAATGCATATATTTAGATAATTGAGTTTTGTTTAGGTCCTTGTATGAAATAGGATGACTGATTATGATTTAAGTGATTGTATTCTTTCATGACTAAATCTTTATATACATTAGCTTACCTTTTTTTTGTCTTGTCTTGTTTTCTTTTGATATGATCACATGATTGGAGTGAGTAGATGAAAAAGTTATAGCTGAATCAATTGAAGATCAAGAAGATGCAGTTGTCTAGACAATATTTTAAAACCCTGGTGTGCATATATCTTTTGGAAAACTTTAGTTTTCTTAGTATAATTGTGCAATGAAATATATTTCAGTATATTAGTTCTGGATGACTATAATATTGTAAATACATTTTAGTACTTTATGCTTGTGATTATCAATATGAAAATATTTTTGTTTAATATTTATGCTATTAAGTATGATGTTACAGTCATTTGAAAAATAAAATTATGCTCTTGATATCATGTATGTACAGCCGTCAAAACTAAATAATAGTTCTAAATGAAAGAAAATGTCGTGATGTAAGAAATCAGACGAAAGAGAGATTTAATAAAAGCAAAGGAACTTTATATTATTTGTTTAAGAGATAGAACATATGTATATATAATAGAGAAGATAAATAATGAAAAGAACACATAAAAGACATACAAGCATACACATTGAAGGTACACAACTACACACGTAAACCATGATAATAGTGTTTATATCATGAGACTCCAATTTCTTTTTATTGATTTTTAAATCAACTTGATTTTATCTACAATTTTTTATTGCATCACTACAAGAAAGTTACGTATTAACGAGGGAATAATCCCTAGCTAATCCCTCGCTAATCCCCTGCAAAACGATTTAGCGAAGAATTAGCGAGGAAATAACGAAGACACTATGTCGTAGCTAAAATATAGGTAACTAAGTAGCTAGAGAACCACTTTGTCGCTAATCCCTAGCAAACTAATTGTAGCTAATCCCTAACTAATCCCTAGAAAACTGATTGTAGCTAATCCATAGTTAATTCCTAACAAAGAGGTTATAGCTAATCCCTAGCAAAGATGTTGTAGCTAATCCCTAGCTAATCCCTAGCAAATTGGTTCTAGCTAATCCTTAGATAATCCCTATCAAAGTAGGTGTAGCTAATCCCTAACAAATAGGTTGTAGCTAATCCCTAGCTAATCCTTAGCAAACAGGTTGTAGCTAATCCTAGCTAATCCCTAACAAACGGGTTGTAGCTAATCCCTAGCAAACAGGTTGTATCTAATCCCTAGCTAATCCTTAGAAAATAGATTGTAGCTAATACCTAGCTAATCCCTAGCAAAATGGTTGTAGCTATTCCCTAGCTAATCCCTCGCCAATTGAATAATTTATCTCTAGCTAATCCCTACCAGAATTGTAGCAAATTGCATCAGTCCAAAATATTCCATCTTTTTTTACTTGTACCTTATGGAATGCATTTTAACATAAATATAACATAAAGTAATAAATCTTGCCAAACATTTTATATGAAACATGTCAAATATTATCACATTCAAAATAATAAAAGTAATGAACATAATGAAAGTAGTCTTCACAATTGTCAACATACATCATTAAGTTTAAAAACAAAACAAAACATCATCATCTTCGTATTTTGTTCTCACCATGTTTCTTGACAAATGGTGGTGATGATATCTTTAATGCAAGAAATATTTGTGTCTTGAAAAACTCCATCTGTGTTTGCATTTTCATATGCATTTGTTGTTGTAAAAGTTTTTGCATTTCTATTTGTGCTTGTATTTGTGCTTGGAATTGTCCTTGAAATTGTGCATGCAATCTGCTTGTGCTTTTAACTGAGGTTGCACGTGTTGTGCATGTGCCTCTATTTGTGCTTGTAACTCTATTTGTAGTTGCTTTTGAGATTCAATTTGTAAATCTAATTGTGTCTGCATCTGTTGTTGCATTTGAGACATTTGTGTAGCTATTGCAGTGATTTCTTCTGTTGGAGATGCATGATTTGGATTTGTGGAAGGACCTACAACTGATGAAGATGAACCATTCACACTGATGATGGCAAGTTCCAAGCTACGACCAATACCGTGAATTCTACCTTTCTTATTTTCATCTCCCATTTTCATCCATACTTCAAAATCAACTTTAGGATGCTTTGATACATCTTCTCCATATTTTTCTACCATAGCACTTTAATATGATTCCTGTATGTAGTAAATCAATCATTTTGTAATATAAGATTAAATAAGTAAATAAATTATCTTATTACATGTATACTTACAATGAAATTTTTTGCTTTATTGGAGACATATTGACCGTCTTTTCTTTTATGAACTTTGTTGTATAGTTCACCATAAGAAACAAACCCATTACGCTCCACCTCCTATAAAATAATATGTAACTCTACAAAATTAATACTATAAAAATCAATATGTATTTATGTATATGATTGATACACTAATGATATCCACCAAATCTATACAATATATAAGTATTATTAGAAAGTCATAGATATTACTAGAAAATGAGAAAATGAATACCATCTTTTTCAAGTGTTGTCCAAAACTTATTGACCCTCCAGTGTGCACCATAGCCTCTAGCTTGGCAGCTCTATTGTTTTTACCAGCAATAGATTTCTTTTTCCAGTCTTTTTCATCCATGTGTCAATTAAAGCATCCCACATCTCAGTCCTTATTTCCCTTGGCCCAAAACCTTTTAAGTCTTCTATATTATCTGAGTTTGCTCTTTCTCTTGTCTTTTTTCTTGCCTTAGCTAAAGAGTCAGAATAGCGGTCCATGCATGTTAAATTCCAAACCTTTCTTGCCATGCTACGGTCATAATCTGATGCAAACTGGTACTTATTCTACACCAATACAGATTTATCAAAATTAATGATAAGTAAATGTAATATAAAGATAAAAGATTATAGTAACTTGCCTTAGAATCATTGAATAAGATTTCTTTCACATCAACAAAATAAGTTTTCCATTTCTCAGCTGGATTAGGCATTCTCATCAATACTTCAAATATTATATCTCGAGTCACAAAATCGGGAACAAACCTTCTTCTGCATGTTCAAATAATCATTTTACAAACCAAACATTAACAACATTGAATTGAATGTTTGATTGGATGTACTTACGATCTGCTAACTTTTTATACATATATGACAAGTCTCCTAATATTAATATCAATGAGTATTTAAAAAAAATATTTTAATATCAATATTTAAATATTAAACGAATTTTAAGTGTTTAATTAAATTAAGTTACATATTCATATTTTATAAATAAAATACATACATACAATTTATTTTTATTTATAATGTATCATAAATAATTTATTTCATATTTAAAATTTTTTTAAAAATAAAACATACTGTACCATAAATATAATAATATATAATAATATGTAACAATATAAATTAATTAAATATTTAATAATTCTTTTATTCAAATAAATTAATATAAAATATAAAAAAATAACGTAAGAAATAATAAATAATTATCAAAATAATAACTAATTATTTCATTTTCAATATAATTAATAAAAATGATTTTAATACCTTTATAATAATATTTAAATGGAAAAAGATATTGTATTAGTTAAATGTTAGTTATTATTTTAATATATATATATATATATATATATATATATATATATATATAAAAAATAATAAATTTACAAATAAGAGATTAATTTATATAATAATAAAATATATTTTTGATAATTTTTTAATATATTTATAGTTTTTAAAAATTTCTTTAATAAATTTATTTTTTAAAGAATAATTTTATAGTTAAAACCATAACTAATGAGATTCAACTTAACTATCATATTATATTGTATCTAATCATTAACTAATTAGCTACAATTTAACTACCATATATTATTTTGCGTCTAATCCCTAGTTAATTAGCTTTAAATTAGCTATCATATCATGTTGTGTCTAATCCTTAACTAATTAACTACAACTTAGCTACAATATTTATGTTGTGTATAATCCCTAACTAATTAGCTACAACGTTTAGCTACCATATTTATGTTGTGTTTAATTTTTAACTAATTAGCTACAACTTAACTACCATATTTATGTTGTATTTAATCCCTAACTAACAAGTTACAACTTAGTTACCATATCTATGTTATGTCTAATCCCTACCTAGTTAGCTACAACTTAACTACTATATTTATGTTGTGTTTAATCCCTAACTAATTAGCTACAACTTAGCAACTATATTATGTTGTGTCTAGTCCCTCCCTAATTAGCTACAACTTTATTATAATATTTGTTTGTCGCTAACTTATCTCTAATTAGTGAGGGATTAGCAAGTAAAATATTTCCTCGCTAATTTTCCTTGCAGATCAACAAATTTCTTGTAGTGCATAACTGTTTTTTACTTTTGGATGCATATATACATGAGTTTTTTTTTTGTACGAATTGTTCTTATTTATAAATATATGCATGTTTTATGATTCGATGTTATGCGGAATACTTTTAACTACTTTTTGTTGTTTATGATATTTTAGGAGACTAATGTTCTTTATGATATGTGAAATTGTGAGGTGAGACATTGATGTATTAGTAAAATTGCTTAGCTAACCAATATTTATAATTATATCATTGTTAGAAATGAGTTGTTTTTGGAACTAGAAAGTATTCTAAAATCAAAACCTACACAGTACCTCCAGCTTTAATCTTAAAGATTTCATATTATATATATATATATATATATATATATATATATATATATATAATTTACCGTAAATACTCACTTTAAATATATTTTCTTTTATATTTTATCATTTCATATATAAAATAAAATATGATTTCTTTTGTTAATGTACAATTTTCTCCCGTCTTAATAGGTCACATACACATATTCTTGTCCACAAAATACATTAAACACGTACAAAGATGATAATTCATGGAATAGTTTGTTGGGAAAAATATAAAAGAATCACCCTATTTACAAATAAATAAGATAAAAACAAAAAACATGAATATGACATGAAAATCTCCAAAATCAGAGAAAAATCATAACACTAGAGAATAATTATTGTGTGCAAATTTATACAACATACAGAAAACACCCTCAACCATTTGACTCAAGTACACCCACTCCTTCTATAGCAAGAATTTCACTACACCTCACAACACTCTATTATAAATAAGATAATAAGAAAAGTGAAACACTACCTCAAAGTGTCTTTGACTTCAGACAAATAACATCATGGATTTAGAGTCCATTATATAGCCACTAACACCCACACCCTAGGTTATCTTAGGTGATGTGAGCTTTTCAAGATGTGTTATTTTCATTAACCCAACATTCTCCACCCTGATTAAAATAAACACATCCTCATTGCCTATACCAACAATCATACTCCAATATAAAGAGTATCACTTAGAATCAAGTCGTCCCGAGAATTTTCACTTGGAATCAAATTATCCAAAAAATTTCCACTTGGAATCAAACCATCCTAAGAATTTTCACTTGGAATCAAACCATCTCAAGAATTTTCACTCAGAATCAAACCATCCCAAGAATTTCCATTTGGAATTAAACCATTCGAAGAATTTTCACTTAGAATCAAACCATCCCAAGAATTTGCACTTGGAATCAAACCATCCAAAGAATTTCCATTCGAAATCAAACAATCCTAAGAATTTCCATTCGGAATCAAACCATCCCAAGAATTCCACTTCAAATTAAGTCATCCCAAGAATTTCTATGCACTCTGCATCAATGCTAATCAATGCCTGTGTATATCACCACACACATTGCATAAGTATTAGTCAATGCTCGCGCATAAACACTATACACCCTTCATTAGAACCATGTCGCCACCACCGACGCAAAAACACCGAACATTGTGAAAAGCCCCAAATCGAACATCCGCACTTCGCAGCCACCATGTTGTCTGACTCCCTCGTCGGAGAGGCATTACCCGTCGACATAACACATGTTGACATAGCACCACAAGGGCACCACGACATCCCACCGCCAATAAAGCACCAACAATTATCCTTCCATCAAATTTTTCATTACAACTTCAACAACTAAGGAAGATTCTCCAACAACAAGGAATCAATATTTTCTGATGTGGAAGTTCAGACTACGCTGCAACCATAAAGCATACTAAGAGAAAAACCTACCAAACCTGACTCTAATACCACTGTTGGGAAAAAACCCCGAGAATCACCCTATTAACATATAAATAAGATAAAAAAAATGAACATAAAAATATAACGTGGAAACCCCCAAAATCGGAGAAAAAGAGAAAAACCACGACCACCAAAGAATGTTCACTATATACAAATTTATACAATACACAAAAATCACTCTCAACCCTTTGACCCCAAGTACACCCACACCTTCCAAAGAGCAGAAATTTCGCTGCACCTCACAACGCTCTATTACAAGACAATAAAAAAAGTCAAACACTAGCTCAAAGTATCTTTGACTTAGGATAAAAAACGTCATAAACTTAAAGCCCGTTATATAATCACTAAACACTCATTCCTAAATTATCCTAAAGGATGTAGGCTTTTCAAGATGTGTTATTTTTATCATCCCAAGATAGTTGATCGTATGAAATAATCATATGAAATTATATTTAATATGATTAATGCAAAATATAGGATTACAATCTTAAAATTATGAATACGCTGTCCATTTTTGTATTCAAATTTATTAACTAAATTCCCAGAAGGCAAGTATAATAATTTAATTTACTTATACAAATATAACGAAAAATTTCATAAAAACTAAACTTGTAATAAGTTATTTAGTTTTAAACTTAAATAAGTGAAGTTATAAGCATACTTATTTTAGTAAATATGAATTTAAAATAGAATAATACAATTATCTTTTTAATTAAGATATATAAAATCGAAACTAGTTTATATATATATATATATATATATATATATATATATATATATTTTATATTTTATTGTTTATATTTAGATTGAATTTGAATTTAATTCAATTTTAATTATTTAGACCTGGATAACATACATTGTAATTTTAAAAGAATGTCATAATTTATTTATATAAACATGATTCACAATTAATTTTTAATAATAAACAATCACTTAAGAACAAAAATGTAAAATATGAGAAGTTACAGCTTCTTCTATCAATTATTTTTCTTAACAACTATTTTAAGTATTCTAAATACTTAAATGTTTTCATTCAAAATATGTAGTACTTAAATCATACTTGTAACCAGTAATACAACTTAATTTACTTTTATTAAAATACACATAAGAAGTAAATAGAAAATATACTATAATGAAGAAATACAACAAATTACATTAAAAACTTTGTAATGTAGTATTATCTTATAAACAAACAATATACAAAAAAATCATTGAAATAATATTGAGGCATGAAAATAATTAAAAATTTCTAAAAGAGTTACAATGTAAGTATTATTTTTAAATATTTCAAAAATAATATTTAAAATTAAACTTTTTCAATCAAATTTTCAATTATATTTTTAAATACCAAATGTAAAACCCTCTTTTTCTGCCCTAAAATTTAAAGGGGCCTAGCCCTATCTGTTGGGCCTAAGGACTGGTCCATAGGGTGTCCAAAGCCCCTAAGGCAGTCTAATTCCTCTCATTTTTGTCATTCTTGCGAAAACAATACCTTACTCTCTCCCTTTCCCCATCAACAGAAGCTCTGCTAGGGTTTGGTCCCCTCTTGTTCGTGTTAGCTCAAAAGCTCACCTTGTCTCACGTAAGTTGGTCCTTGAACCGTACTCCCTCCTTTCTAAATTTGTTTTTGTGGTTTCTGTTAGGATTCACCGTAGTAACCCTGTTATTCTCTTTGTGCTGCTGTTTGAGTTCGTAAACCTGTTCTTGGAGCTGCTGGGTTCATTGGCTTAAGGGTCACAGTCTGTTATTAACCTCCTTCCAAGTAAGGGAAGCTAGATCCTTTTGTATATTCTGTGAGATCTACTTGTTGTACGTTTATTTCATGATTAAATAGACTGTGTGTGAATATGAGTTGCTGGAATACATGTTTGCACTGTTTGGAGCGTGTTTGGGTGACTGTTGCACGAGAGAACAGTGGTGAGCACTGGTTTTCTCGCCCAAGCGAGTATGTCTCCCCTAGGCGAGACTAACAGAGGCTCGCCCATGCCATTTCATGCGAGTTGTCGCTCAGGCGACTAACCACGCTTTGAGCGAGCGAGTGTCTCGCTCAGGCGAGGGAAGTCTCGCTTAAGCGAGAAGGAGCTGAAGGTCACTGTTCCTGATGTCGAGCTCTCGCCTAGGCGAAAGGAGCTCGCCTGAGCGAGAGTCCCTCTCGCCTGAGCGAGGCCTTTCTGCCTGAGTGAGAAGCTGGGCGAGAATGCAGGCTGTTTGGTTGTTTCTTGGTTCTGAATTGTTGGCTCTATGTTTGTGTTGATCTTGCTCTTAAAGTATGAATTGGGTGATTATGTATGAATGAGATAATCTATAGTTTGTAATGGATGAGTTCAATATGATTTAGGCATGTTACATGTATGGTTGGTTTCATGGATTGAATACGATGAGTTGGGTATGGATTTGATATGAGATATGGAAAGATTCATGGATAAGAAATGATGACTCTTGACATGGTATCGGCATGAGGTACAATTCTATATTCGTAGTTTGGGAAGGATGAGTTATTATTGATTCAACATGGAATATGGATGAGGAATGGGTACAAAGGTTGGCATGAGATTTAAATGCATGATTAATATTATTTGGTTGTTTGAATATATGTAGTATGTGGTCAGTACGTAAATCCATAAGTCTCTAGGTGAGACTTCTGGGTTGTGCTTCAGTGGTCGGGACGTAATTCCATGACCCATGTTAGTGGGAGTCCATGGTGGTGCCCCATCTATATAACTTGGTAAGGATTCAAGGTAAGGATTGCATCCTGACACTCTAAGGAGTCAGTTAGTCTCACTTAGAGCATACTAACTCCTGTGGTGAGAGTAGCAGGAGGCCTGAAACTCGTTAAGTGCTAACCTTGTGCGTGAGGGAAATTGATTCATTGTAACACTTGTAACACATAGCTTGGGGGTGAGCAGCTCGAGGGTGAGCAGAGGTATCCACCACAAGTGCAAGCATCCACTGAATCCGACCAAGTTATATGTATCCGGATGAGTCGAGTCGAATCTTAGTGTATTGATTGAAAGCTCATAACATGTTTGGATGATATATGTATATGAGACTGTGAAGGTATATTTGATTGCATGATAAAAATCTTGTGGGCTCTAGCTTACCCTTTGCTTGTTTGATTGCTGTGTATGTCGTTCTTTTGCGATGATCATCAATTTATTGATGGGAGCAGATGCTAGAGGTACTCGTGGTCAACAGGGGAGAGATGATTTCTCGGGCTGGACTTCCTGTCCTTTTGGGGCTTTCTTTAGGACTACGACCCATGTACTGGTCCGCCTTTAAATTTCTACTTAATTCTAGTAAACTTGATAACTTATTTCTTTTTGGGCATCGTGACGTGCCTTGGATTGTAAGGAGTTAGGTTTAAGTTGCTACTTTATTCAAACGTTTCTTAATTATGCTTATCAATTTTTATTTAAAATTTTTCTAGAACTGTATACATATCAACTAAAAAGTATTACTAATAAAATAAAAAATAATATAGGAATAATATTAAAATAAATTATAAAAACAATTTATCATTAGTAATTATAATTCAAATATTTTTAATTTAATAAATTAATATAAAAAAAAAACGCAAAAAAGAGAAAAGGAAAGGACCCTGCAGAGCACGGTCTCAAGCTAGTTTTATTAGGAAATTTAGTTTTACATTTTTCATATATAAAGTATTAATTAAAATATTATCTAATAAGAGAAACCCAAATCGTTTGAGTCGCGTAACCCAAATCTCTGAACCTCGAAACCACGATTCTTGTATCAGTGACTTCAAGCTTCTAGCCCTAGTTGCTGTCACCAATTTTCTCTCATCTGGTACTTTTCTTCTCAAAATCATTCTCCTTTAACTTCATCAGTTTCATTTATCAAAACCATTTCGGTTAAGCTTTTTGGTGTATTAAGTAATGTCTAGGTTTTAATAATTTGTGTGGAAGCTGAGAAGGATAGCATGAAACACTATTTGTGAACAGTTTATCACACATTGAAGCTCAATGTGAAATATTTCTTTTTGAATTGCTTTGTGTTGTGTTTTTTTACTCTGCTTTTGTGGTTTTAGAGTGAATCGTCAAATGGGTTGGAAAGCTGCTGAAAAACTCATTAGGCACTGGAAAGTTGTCAGAGGGGATAATGTAAGCCAAGCCAAGCCAAATTCTCCACCATATATATATTGTTGCTTGTTCTTTCCACTTCCATTTTTTTTTTTTTGAAATGATAACGATTATTATTATACAGTCATTCATTTATTCATTTATAACAGGTTATGATAATAAGAGGCAAAGATAAGGGTGAGACTGGGACTATTAAGCGTGTTATTCGCTCTCAGAATCGTGTCATTGTTGAGGGTAAAAATCTGGTGAGGGATGAACACAACTCTCACCATAACAATTTGGGTATTCCTTGTCGAATTTTTGATGAAGTGTTGCTTTTTCAATTCAATTACCGATGTTTCGAATATTAAATACTTTGTTAATTGTCTAATTGAGATTTGGACATTGTTATTGTGTAAATTTGCCTGACTGGTTTCTATTTCCAATGCCGATTGACTTTCTCTTTGCAGGTGAAGAAGCATATTAAGCAAGGGCAAGGTCATGAAGGGGGAATCTTTGCAGTCGAAGCCCCACTCCATGCCTCCAACGTGCAAGTTCTTGACCCAGTAACGGGGTATGCACATTTGTTAAAGAGCATAGCTTGTGATTGCATCTTCTGGGTTTGAGGATAACATATACTGAATTAACAAAGTTTTACTTTTTCAGGAAGCCTTGCAAAGTTGGAGTTAAATATCTTGAAGATGGTACTAAAGTCAGAGTATCGAGAGGAATAGGAGCATCTGGGTCTATAATCCCTCGTCCTGAGATCTTAAAGATACGAACTACCCCAAGACCTACTGTCCGTAAGTATCCCAAAGGCTAATACATGTTTCTTGTCTGAGCTGTTAATAAAAATGGCAAGAACTAAAAGATAATTGACTGAAAGTGAGAAACTGGCTATGCCGAATGTGTGTGAACAAGCTAATGAAATGGCTACCAGAGAAAGAGAGAGACAATAATTACTAAACAAGATTATAACAATTTTTATGTGGAAACAGATCATAATCTCTAAAAATAGTCCAATCTGAACATTTAGATTACTTATTAAATTAAGAAACCTGTGGTGGTGATAGTAGCTGATATTTCTCTTTCAATTCTCTTGATGTACCTCTGCTCTTTTGGGCTACGATTCTGTTAGTCTGCTAGCACATGTGATTATCCATAAGCTTGTTATTATACTTGCCCTTGAAGGGGAGCTTCCTTGCACATTACATTCTTTAAACTGGTCCTTTTTTTTTTGTTGAAGTCCGATATTATGCTAGGATTAGATGAGAGTAGAAGTGCCTTAGAGAAAAATGCTTGAGAGTGTGGGCTCTCATAAGATCTATTTTTATATATGTTAACAGAAATATAAATAGGCTGACTGAAAACCTACACCTAGGACCCTGTATGATTGACAACCACAGCCAAAGCAACTTTAACATAATAACCGAGAAGACAAGAGAAAGCGTTTTTTTCTAACAGTGTTAATAGTCTTTTAGTCAGCATAAGAGCAACAAAAATCCTAAATTCCCCCTCTAATGTAGTAGAGTGGCAACCTAGGTGTCAATCCAAGGAAACTCCAATCTTAGTAACTATATTGTGTTATGTTAATCATGAGAACTGAAAATAATGATGGGGGAAATATAAAATATGCAAACTAGTCTTAAATGATGAATGAAACTAACGCAAAAAGGCTAAAATGATGCAAAATGTATATGCTGTAAACATGACAGTGTTTGTGTGACTAAATGAATGTGAAAATGGTGGATTCAATGGTCAAATGATGTTGGAATGGTGTAACATAGATGGTTTAGATGCAAGACAGCAAGAATTTATGATTGCAATGTGCTCTGAGTCCTAATTCTACCTATAACAGTGTAAAAATGCAGAATCTAAAACTGTTTGTGAAAAGTCCCCTAGTTTTCACTAAGTGTTTGATGAAATGCCTAAACAAAGTAAAAATGTAGAATGTGCAAAACTGAAGTATGGATCATGTTTCAATGGATATATGTGTGCATGAGATGTGTTTGAAATTTGCCAAAATGCCCAGAATTCTCAAATTCACCAATCAAACCAAGATTTGACAGCAAAGTGACTAAACCAGTTTTGACAGCAAATGGTTTTTATGCAGATATGGGTTTGAATAAAATGCAATGCATGAATGTGTTATTTTATCATCTAAGCATGTTTGATATGATGCTAATTAACTTCTAAAACAGTGAATTGATCAAAAGAATCAATGAAAAGATGAAATGCCTAATTCTACCTAAGCTTATGAAACCTAACTTCTAAACATGGTTAAAAATCTGTAAAATGCATATAGAGCTGTAATTCTCAATACCAACATGTTCAGAACACTAAACAAACAATTTATGATGCTCATACCTCCTGGAATCACAGAATCACAAAATCAATGGTAAAACCAAAGATAGTAAAAGTAACTATATTACCTAACTTTCAAGAAACTAGAGATTTTAATTTCTAAACCTAAAACTAATGATTGAAACACATCAAAGATCATGAAAATAGATTAAAGACATCAAGAATCAGTATAAACAAAGATCAAAAACTGAAATGTTGAGTTATGAAAACAGAACAATGGATTTTGAGACAAAACCAAGAACTTGAATCTTGATCAATTTGGTTTTCAACCTGACACCAATCAATTCAATGAGAATTATTGAATTGAATTAGTGACATTGCACTACTTAGAAGTTGATCCTGAATCCAGAAATCGATTCTAGAAAAAAAATAAATAAAGGTTGGAACCAATTAATCAAGCTTCAGGAACAAATTTTGACAGCAAAACTGACAAATGGTTTTGGATAACATTGTAATGAGACTTTAGACTTAGAAGAATTCATGAATGAAAGCTATAAATTGCAAGAAACACAAATGGCAACTAAAAGTAGATCCAAAAGCAGTAAATCAATGAAAAACAGTAAAGAGAAAGATAAAATGCTACATTGAATTGAGAATTGAATACAAAAAAAGGTCAAAATCACAATTACTATGGGATAGTTGTAAAAACTCTGCTCACATTGTAGTCTGGTCTCCAACTTCCTTCCAGCAAAAAGCTCTCCAAAACTCCAGAAATCTAAAACTTAGGAACTGCTCTATGCTTGTACGTAAAAACTAAAGTGTGGTATATGATGTTGTTTTTCTTCTATCTACTCTAATCTATTTAAAGAAAAAGAATACAGATAATGAAGAACTAAAAACTCTTTCTCTATACAATGTATATCCTGACCAACTAAGCTCCTCTTTGACCAATCTTTTTGACTTCCTAACTTCTTGATGCCAATTCCATGAATCTATCCAAGTCAGTTTGATGCTTTGTCCATGCTTGCTGCCACCTAGAATTTGTGATGTTGACACTTAAACTTTGGTTTGACAGCTTCTATTCATTGCTCGGCCAGCTTTCTAGGCTTCATTATTCAAATCTCATCTTAGATCCACTGAAAAATACAAATTTACCTCAAGTTAGTCAAGTCAAGAAGGTTAAATGAAAAATAAAATCAAGTTACAACTACACTAAGCTAATTCTAAAGACTCAAAACTTACTAAACCAAAATTTACTCTAAAAACACCCTATTTAACACATTTTCACTAAAACTAGGATTTTTACTAAAAAGAATGAAAATGACCTAAAATCAGAAAATAAAAACAAGAAAACACCCAAAAGAAGTGCTCTAAACTACTAAAAATATGCCTATTTTGAAAATTAACAAACAGCAGTAAGCACTAGAACATAAAAGAAAGCCTTTGGGAAAGGGTGTTGGATGGAGGATGTTAATCATAAAGATTCGGGATTCATAAAGCGCCTTCCATTTCCTTAAAATCATGTTTCTATGTTGTGTGCTTTTGTTAGTTGATCCCCGCTCCTTCATATTGACCCTCTAACATGGTTTTATATGCAGAAGGGTAAGTAAACGCACATTTGTATGGTATAACACTGTAATTTATTGACAGAGTAATTTGGATTGATGGAATAATTCTTCTGTTATATTTGAGTCAGAAGCAAGGTTTAACGTAGTATAGTAAGTGGCACGAGCTCATTCTCCTGGTCATCCTCCATAACTATATTATTAACGTAGTATTGTTAGAAACTACTTATTCCAGTTGTCATAAATATGCAAAATTTGTATGGATATATGGAATTAGAATTCAGTGTGAAACCTATGCCTTTTCAATTCTCAGTCATTTCAAAGATACGTTATAACACATTTTTCTTAAATCCAAAATATTATCCTTTGTTATTTATTTTTGGCAGTTGGTCCTAAAGATACTCCAATGGATCTTGTGCTAGAGAAGACTTACGATGCTAAAACAGGAAGGGGAATGCCTGAGCTTTAAGGATATTATGTACCTTATTCAAATTAGTGAGTTGCTATCACGATGAAAAAGATATGGAAAGAGTTTGTCACATGTTTTGTTTACCGTGATTTTGTGGAATTGCTTTCAAATTTTACTGGTTTAGCCTGTGATTTACTGATAGCTAAAAACCATTAATAATTATTTTATTCTTTTCTATTCAATGGATGTTAGCTTTTCTAAGGATAGTCACATAACTTTCACTCCACAATTGTTAAAGTGAGTGAAACAAAGAATCCCTTTGATAGTTATGGTTATAGTGAGTGAAATTAATTGATTCCATCCATTATTGTTTGATTTGATCTCCTCCCAAAGGCCTCACATTCTATAAGGTGGAACTCATTCACCCAGTTTCTTCGAACCCTATTGTTCAAAATCAGGTTGCATGAAACTGGTAAAACAATTCTGAGGATTGCTAATTTAGAAGACTAACTTATTGGCCAACTTGTTTATTCTGATGACCTTATTTTTACCTTTTGTTGTAAATACTGTTGATTTTTCTGGTGTTAATATATTATATTTGAGAAAACCTTCAATTTGATATTCCAAAGTGACACATGGCACGCCTTAAACCTTGGTCACAGACCAAATTGGACTGACAAAATTTAAATAATTATATTTGTCCTCCAAAGATCGTCAGTAAATTATTCCATGAAGGATTCAATTGGTCAAATTAGTCCCTTAGATACTATATTACCACATTGGTCCTTATATAGGATGACAATGATGACAAAAAGAATCATTAAAACTGTGTTGAGATAAAGCATTTGAAGAGAACAATGTAATTTCACTGTTGACTGGAATTTCATTGCTTCTATTAAATTACTCTGCATTTCAAAATCTGACACTATAAAGCACTTAATCCAAAATGTAAGGGACTAATTTGATGACCAAATTTTTGGAAGATCAATATCGTAGTTTATGTGACGAACAGATAAAACCATTGTTTGCTGTTTACGTGTTTCGGAGAAGGAAGCATGCATCTAAACAAACACATGCCATTAATGTGGGGTAAGATCTAAAGATTAAAAAATGCGAGAAAAAGAAGAAAAATGATAGATCCACAAAGACATAATACGGACATAATTTGATGAAATGCATGGCATCGTATATGTTTGGCTACAGCTATAGCAATAGGAAAAAAAGATAAATTTCAGTTTATTGAGCTTGAAACAAGAATGACTAAACTTAAAAGTCTTAGCTTACGGTAAGCTGGAGAGTTTCATTACACACTGAGATTTTTAAGATACTTTCGATTTTAGAATGGAAGTTAGCTTCTGAAATTAGTATATTAATTTAATTTAATTTAATGTAGGTGGATTTGCTTATGATTGAATAATAAAGTCCAAATAACGCAATAACGCACAGTTTCATTACAGTGAATCTCACTTAACTTTTGACGTTGAAAAATACAGTCCATGAACCATATGACGACATTGGAAATATTCAGACAAATACACAAGGTTTGAATAAAAGGTTGTAATTGATGATTCTACTGTGCAATATTATTGTAGACATTGCATAAAAGGTTGTATTTTTTTTAAATAAAAAAAATACAATCCAAATTATAATTCCGAAGTAAAATTTAGATTTGAGATTAGCAATTTAAAATGCAAGAATTTATGAGGGTGCATGAAGAAAATTTTGGAGGTGCAGGAAGAAAGTGCATTTGATTGACATGGACCATATATTATATATGTATGTTACAGGAGTGATTTTAATTTAGTGGCTGAAGAAGAGAGATATTGGCACAGAAAAAATGGTTGGTGAAGGAGACAGAGGAAAGGCAGTGATAGTGGGAGGAAGCATAGCAGGTTTATCATGTGCACATGCTCTTACCTTAGCCGGTTGGAATGTCCTTGTGCTTGAGAAAACACCTTCACCTCCAACCGGAAGCCCCACTGGTGCTGGTCTTGGACTCAACTCTCTCTCCCAACAAATCATTCAATCATGGCTTCCACACTCACAACAACAACTCCTACTCAACACCACTCTGCCTCTGACCATTGATCAGGTCTTTCATCACTTTTATTAATCTTTTGTCAAATTTTTAACGGATAAATATCATTTTAGTCACTAAATTTTGAATGATTTTACACGAAATTGAATATAGAAATCAATTGTTGATGTGTCAAATGGATTTTATATTAACATGTGAGTTTTTACATCATTGATGCATTCTCGTTTCATTTAACGTTTAATATAATCTCAATTTCTTTTTTGGTGATTTCTTTCAATTTTAAATTTCTTTCATTTTCAATTTCCTGTCAAGATTCTGGAATTAAAAACATATTTAATCTTTTTTAATATTGTGTTTTCGCTTGATAATTTCTTTCTTTTGCCGGATTGTGGTGTACCAAATTTATGTATTAATTATGAGTGATTAGATAAATCAATAAAAGGATCCTTTTGATCTTGATGTATGATTCTGCTAAGAGAAAGTTTTATATGCATAATAGAAAAAGTTATTGTTCTTGTTATGATTTTCTTGTTTGCCTGAGCAGAACTGTGTAACTGACAGTGAGAGGAAGGTTCACAGTACATTGACAAGGGATGAGAGTTTGAATTTCAGAGCAGCACATTGGGCAGACCTTCATGGCCTTCTGTACAATGCACTGCCATCAGATATATTTTTATGGGGTCATCTTTTTCTCTCTTTCCATGTTCTACATGATAAGGGTTCTGTCATAGTAAAGGCCAAGGTTCTACAAACTGGTGAGGTTGTAGAGATACAAGGGGATTTGCTTGTTGCAGCAGATGGTTGTCTCTCTTCCATCCGTCAGAAATATCTCCCTGACTTTAAACTCAGGTTTGTATTTCAACCCAGTGGGATAAGACTTTTGCTGTCGTTTGTATTTCAAAATGCTTGATTTTCTCTATCCTTCAATCTGAAAATGTAAATGATATTTGTACAATAAATTTAATGCACAAATTTACAACTTATAAGAAAAACAAGACCCTGAAATATTGAATCTTAAGATTTTATGTTGGAGTTAGTCTCAGGTTTATTATATGAGCAACTCAGACATCACATGTGGTCAATTTTTCCAGTCCCAGTAAGAAAAAAAATCTAACACAACTAATAGAAGAAAAAGAGATATAATAAATTGTATGAGAGAGATGGACACAGAATTGTGTATAAATAATTGCTGTACGAGTTGTAATATGAACAATACATCTAATCTTGAAAAGGTCATTAATAAGATCTTGTATCTTTTACAGATATTCAGGCTATTGTGCATGGAGAGGAGTTCTTGATTTTTCAAAAATTGAGAATTCAGAAACAATGACTGGTATCAGAAAGGCATACCCTGATCTAGGAAAATGCTTGTACTTTGACTTGGCCTCAGGTTCACACACTGTGCTGTATGAGCTGCACAGAAAAAGACTCAATTGGGTTTGGCTTGTGAATCAGCCTGAGCCTGAAGTGAAGGTAACTTTGTTGCTCATCCTTTTACTTACAATATTAAAAACCTGATTGCTAAAATCCTGAAATGATTTTTCTGTCATTGTTGATGCTTCCATTTGTTGGCACTTTTTCAGGGGACATCAGTGACAATGAAGGTAAATAGTGAGATGATCCAGAAGATGCAGGAAGAAGCAGAAAAGGTTTTGATTCCTGAAATGGTAAAGGTGATAAAAGAAACAAGGGAACCTTTCTTGAATTTCATATATGATAGTGATCCCTTGGAGAAGATGGTTTGGGAGAGAGTGGTGTTGGTAGGTGATGCAGCTCACCCCACCACTCCTCACTGTGTTAGAAGCACAAACATGTCCATATTAGATGCAGCTGTGTTAGGAAAATGCATGGAGAAGTGGGGACTACAAAAGCTTGAATCAGCTTTGGAAGAGTATGAGTTGATTAGGCTACCTGTGACCTCGAAGCAAGTTCTGCATGCAAGGCGTCTTGGTCGGTTGAAACAAGGGTTGGTTCTACCTGATAGAGAACCTTTTGACCCAAAGTTGGTTAGGCCAGAGGATCATCAGGAGCTTCTAGTGAGGAACACACCATTTTTTAATGATGGGCCTTTATCACTTGGTTTAATACCATCTGATTGCTTGTAGAATTATCATTCAAAATGACATCTTCACAGTTGGTTCGCTGTTTAAAATGTTCGTTTAGTTAAATCTCTACAAAGACTCAGTCACCACAGTGTTTTCGAAAATAAACGAATAATAAGTAAAAGTGGTGACGTTAATTATCATTTAAGAATGTTATTCCGACAATCATTCGTAAAAATTGTATCACCCAACATTCATAATGCCACTCCCAATCACAAGTAAATTTCAATCCCAAATTTAACATGAACATTATCTTAACCCACATTTCAACAAAACTGCTTGTTGAGTTTATTCACAAGCCCAAATAAATTCAATTTTATTATTGATTAATAAAAGATTTGGTCCTCCAAAAATATTGAAATTCAACCAACAGACTGACATATCTGATGATACACAAGACCTTCTAACAACTCATGGGTAAATAATACAGCCTACAGTTGTAATGGAGGCAAACTATTAACTGGATTTTACATTTCTACCAACAGGAAACAGAGAAAACTTAAATCCCGGGCAGTACAGAAGATATATAGAGCTCTACCATAATTGCTTTCCACACCACATTCTGACACAGTGGAAACTAAACTTTTGTTGGCCATGTTGCTTGTGCTGACATAATAATTCCAACGATCACTCCAAATAGCCCAAGCGCGCTACCAAAGATCTCAATCACAAGAATTTTCACGAAGAGGGAGGAATTCTGAGCATCAGATAAAGCACAGCTGCTTCCAATGATTCCTACACACAACCTGCAAGAGAGGGCAAAATTGAATATGTAACAACAGCATGGAAAAGGCCCCCTGCATTGGGAGATTTTCCTGCATAAATATGAGAGGTAGGTAACAAAGAATACACACCCACAAACAAGATTTGCGAAGCCCACGATTAATCCAGAAGCAAAGATAGCATATCCAGCCCTAAGAGACTCTGGGTCGTAGATATTTGCTGCTGGAACGCTTTCTAATTTTGTTTGAAGAATAATAGCCACAATAACACCATATATAGCCACAGCTTCACAAAAGATTACACTGAAATACAATAAACATCACCAACCATAATGTCAAGATGGCACAAATGTTTATATTTGAAACTATATCAGCCATACCGAGATATACTATTATTCCAATACTACATGCAAAATGAACATTAACATTCACAGCACTCAAATAGAACCGTCTTGAGTTCAGAGTGAAAGTTTTGATATTCACATTAAAAACAGGGTTTAACAATTTATTTTAAATTGTAATTTGGGTCAATCAATCATTATAATATGATTAAGTGCGAATTAGTTTATTATGTATTCAAAACAGCTTATAATCAAACATCTTATTGATAGAGGTAGTAAAACTAAAATCTCTACATAATTGAGACAAAAGATAACTAAAAGCCGAAAGATAACATTTTGAGCTCAACTGTAACTGCAATTCCAAGCCCTAATATTAGGCAAACTAACTTTTAAGATCCTTACTTGAGCTGGCACAATAATCCCAAGAATAAACAAAACACAAAAACAGAGGTCCAGAGAAACTGTGAACAGAAGTTGACATAGAAACAAAATATTTTCTACCCCAGCTACAATGCCAGAGTGTGGTATGCCATGCTCGACCAAACACGACAATATTGAAGGTTGCATTGAAGTTGAGCAGTTAGAGTGTTCATTCCAGATTGACTTGAAAAAGGGTAAGCAATCTCGACCCAAAAAACCAGGCAGAATATGCACATGAGAATTTTTACCTTGTCAAGAAAAAATAAACTTAAAAGCATTCTCTTTATTTGAAATTAAAATATCAGTATTAATCTTTCAGCTTTTGCATCTGACCTCGGACAAAAAGTAGATGGATTTTGAAATGGAGAATAAAATTCAGTGCAAGAAGCTCTCTAGATCTTCATTTTTTTTTTCATGTATTAGATAGTTATTCAATAACCCAGTAGGTTTCAGACCATACGATCACTTACCCCCTATTATGAAGAAAAATTATCAGTGCTTATTATGTGGGGGGCGAGACTAATGCCCAATACCCAGTAAAAGCACCTTACACTCAAAGTTAAATCACGGTTATCATAATTTTAATACCTATAAATCGCTATTTACCAGAGAAACGAGCATTAAGCCACCAATAAAGTAACATCGTTTAATAAAGATCCACTGGAAGTCACCAACAGAAGAGGACTTATAGACAGATTACTCAATCTTCCAATCCGACCTAAGTCTATCCGTCAGCATCACTAGGAACAACCATCGCGTTCCTGAGATATTGTTTACTTTGAAGCATGAAACTCAGTCACGATTTTGTCCTTAAAAGACACATCAGAGGGTGGTTAAACTGCACTTGACCACTCCTATGCAATGTGGGACTTATTGGGTGTACCGGAACACACAACATCAAATACTTCAATTTACCATAACAATTCTCTTTTCCTTTCACAAGTATTAAAACAAAAAAAAAAAAAAAAACCTTTGTCGATCACTGTTTTCGTGTGTGAAAGCTGCGAACCGCCACTGTGCAATTGTGATTTATAAACTTGTAATACTGCAATAGGTATGCACTCACACCTTCCTCCCTCACCAGCACACTCAGTGCCACTCGCTCAGAACTTCTCATTATTCTATAAAAACTATAACAAGAAACCTATATATAATTTTGGCTAACTACACAGCAGAATTTTTTTTTTATTCTGTTTTGAAACAGTTGTTACAAAACTCTAACACAAACTGCCACAATTCTCTCCTATTTAGCAACTTAATCTCCTAATCTAAACCGAATGAATCCAACTTAGAACTACATAAATCAAGGTAAAATCAACAGAAACATAGACTTCCAATACCGTAAAATTTCTCATCAACCTAATTCAGAACAAAAAATTACTGAAAAAAAAAAAGAGAGTAGGAAACGCCTAAAGTAAACATCCGTAGTCCAATTAAAAAAAAAAAACAGTGGAAACAAAATTGCAATTAGTTTTACCTAATGAGATTTTTGGAAGTGATTCGAGGAGCCTTAATTGCAGCGCCGATCAAGCTACTACCGGTGATGTAGATCCCCCTGCAAGCGTGGGCGAAGCGATTCCAGAACTGAGAACAACGGAAACGGAAGCTGAAAAACGGATATCGAAGGTTTACCAAGCGGCGCCGAGGACGGAGACGCCGATTGCGACCGCGATACCGATGGCGGAGAAGGTGTAGGGCGAGATCGCGACAAGAGCCCTGCTCCAAGAACTCGAATGCGCCACAATCGTCGAAGACATTGTGAACGTGTTGCCAACGGAAGGGAATGGATGATTGTTTGTGATTGGATCTCTGAGTTGTACTGTTAACCACGGAGCCACAATGGAAGGGACCAAATGCACTGTCGTTTAGATGCTATTGAATTATTGAATCTCAAAAAAACAAAAATTTTATGAAAAATATAAAATATTTATTTCTAATTGTCGAATATGTAACCTTATACATAACATTTTACTTATATAATTTTTTAAATGATAGCTCTAAAAGTAAATTTAATTTATTATTAATTATCTGATAAACTCATTGATATTATCTTTGCTCTGTTTTGGATAGAATTAACACATTAGTTACTCTGTTGTTTACTCTGTTGCGTGTTTCTTTAGTTTAGAGATATTGCGTATTTATTATTGTTAAATGTGTTATTCAGTCTAATAGTGTATTTATTATTTTTAATAAATAAGATGATCAAATTTTTTTACAATCTGTTTTAATTTTAATATATTATATATTTAAACTTGTATTGCTTTTAATATTGTTTTTAATTTTTAATTTTTTTTTTCGTGACCATGTCATTACTAAACTAAATAGAATTAATAATTAATAATAAAAGCTAAAACAATAAAAAAAGTAGAAAAAAATAAAAAATTGAGGAACTATCAATGTCTTATCAAAGAGAATGTCCCATAAACAAAAAAGTAAAAATGTAGAAAACTTTGAAGAATATTTAACATGTCTTATAATATTTAAAAGTTTGAAATGACCTGATTGATCGAATGAAGGTGAATAAAATTTAGTAGATGGCACATAAAAATTTCAAGTATACATTTATTGAGAAAATGCATGGTATGTTTATAGTTAAATAAGCATACATATAAATAACATAATATTGATAGACTAATATGATACTGTCTTACCGGAAAACTACTCACTCAAACCAGGTGTATGAAAAAAAAAACTTCTTTCAAAACTAACAGTTAAAAAAAACTTAACACATTAGTACATGTTTTCACTAATAATTTATATATAAATTGCCAAAATTATGATTAGAACACTCTCATATTTTTTAAAATATTTTTACGGATACAAAATGTAACATCCTATTTAATAGTTTTTACACTATTAAATAAAATATTATATCATGATCAAGCAAAGCAGATAGTCAGAATTAAGTCAATATGGAGTGTTGATACAATCATCCAAAATAACCATATAAGTCACTAACTATATGTGCAACCTACACTAGAAAAGAGTTAACTTGAACATCCAAAACTCTAGTACAAAACATGAACAAAAACAACTACGGCTGGATATCCCAAGCCACGGTCAACTCCTGTCCAAGAGGGGAGTGTCTTCGCTTAGATCTTTCTCTGCTCACACCAATAGCAGGTGATCATTGCAAAGGAGAAAAACACACAAGGAGAACAAACACAAGCACGAAAAGTAAGCTAACATAATTAAGAGAAATCATGCAGTTCAATTATGAATGTTAAGCAAGAACTTTTCACATTCATCAAAATTACTCACACTACCGCAACATAGCACAAATACATTACTCTAGACTCAATATCCAGATTATGTAAGTGACATTGGATCTCTTGGTGGTGTGCACCTGTGAAGGTTCCCAAACTCTGCACAGTTTGGGCTCAAGGGGTTATCACCCAACCACTCCCAGGGTAAGTCCCCTTCGCATCTAAGACTGATCAGGTCCAAAGACTAGGACCTCATGCTACTCCTCACGACATAATCCATTATACTCTACATGAGCCTTAATGGTTATTGGAGCGTCAGGATACTAACCAAAACTAAGTCCTTATGTCCTTACATATACTAAAACATTCCCCTTAGAATTTCCCTTGAAATCCTAGTTCAACCACATCTTCTCATATTCCAACTTCATACAATTTCACCACTATGTCATTAGTAACAACAATGCAAGCATATGATAGGCTAATTGCACATTTTCTCATTCAAACATATAATTTCATCCATTAAAACAGAGAATTCAACACTCAGTTGCAGTGGTTGTCGCTCAAGTTAGAAGATCTAGCCTAGGTGAGAGGCTATCTCGCTTAGGTGGGTCATTCTCGCCTAAGCGAGGCTCCAAACAGTGGGCAATTAAAAATCTGAACGAATTCTCGCTCAAGCTAATTTGTTTCGCTTAGACGAGAGTGTCTCTCGCTTAAGCGAGACCAGCTCGCTTAGGCGACAATTCGCACAGGAACAGGGGTGGGTTTTCTGGCGTTTTCACTCAGGCAAGAGTTGCTCGCCTAGGCGAAAATACTAGATTTCCAATCTGTTCCCACATGCAGGAACCTAGAATTTTTGCACAAATCAATCACACACCCAATTATACAGTCCAAACACCAATTCAACACTCAATCATGCAATCCAGAGCCATCAGAATAGATTTCTATACGAAAATTAAGAAAATGGTTAGTTTCCCTTACCTTTTTTTGATTTTAAACTTGGCAAGACACCACCTCAACAGTGAGGGCACATAACCTCAATTCGACCTAAAGAATTTCGTCGCTAGAACACAGGGAGAGGAAAAACCTATGATTAAATCCAGAACAGAGGCAAAATTTCGAATTCAAAGCTAAAAAGTATCAAACATGGGAGGATTGACTTACTTTGAGGAAGGAAGTTGGAAGTGGAATCAATTGGGAGCTTTGAACATTTGATTTCATTTGCATTCTTACAATTTTATAATTTCAAATAGATTTCATTCAAAGGTAAAGAATAATTTGAGAAGGATGAACTAGAGAAAGGCTTTATGAAAATATATAATAACAAAACTGATATTCCTATAATTTTTCTATTCTATTTATGTAAATTTTTTATGAAGTATTTTTTAATTAATCATTTTATGAAATATTATTTTAAAAGTCATATTCTACATTAATTGAAATTAAATAGTTAATACAAATATCTAACGAGAGTTATGATTGAAATAAAATTGTTGTTATAGTTATTAGACAAGGACACCTAAGTCAATACCTAGATATATCAGCCAATTCCACCTAAGGATCATAAGACTTTCAACTAGAATTTTTCGATCCAAAAGGCTAATATACTAGTGAGTCAAGCAAGAAGACACCTCGTCATGCATGTCCACATAAGTCAAGGAGGAGGACGTTCCAGCCTACACTATAGTGTAATGGTTGGACTAGGACACCTAGGTCAATACCAATGCACATTGAAGACCCAAAGACAAGTACACCTCAACCTGTACCAAGAAGCCAAAGTCATGTATGTCACAACTACGGTATGAATTCACCTAGGCAAAAGGAGAAATCACAGAGTGATTAAGGACATATAGACACATGAAGAAACCCTAAGACGAGTTAAACTTGCAAACCTTAGGCCCAACAAGGAGGGCCTATCCAAGTAATATAAATAATATTGTAATGAGATAAGTCAATGATTTCATTTATTGCAATCTCACAATTACTGTTAGTAACTAATTTGAGCATCCTGAGTGTCTTAATAGGCTCCCCGTCGAGGTCACACCACCTTCATCAAAAAGGAACATCTCGACAAGAGTAATAAGTAAGGCTCGTGATCAGGAGGATATAAAGAAGAGTGGTCTTGACCGAAGTAATGAGCAAGACTTGTGATCAAAATGATAGGAAAAAAAAGTGATCAACTAAAAAGCACAAAAAGAAGTATACACTAAAACTATCTGATACGTCTCGACATAAATAAAATATTTGTGTTCCTTTGGATACATTTGGCCAGCAGGAACAATTTTGTTGACATACTATTTCCTCGCTAGAAGAAAAATATTAAAATGATGTTACGTATAAGAGAAAGAAAAAAAAATTATATAATATATAGTTAATCTAAAGCTATATTTTCTAACATACACTTTGTTTAATGGTAATTTTGTTCTAAATTAAGTGATATTTCCTCGTTATTTTTTTTACTTTTTTTTTGTTGCTGATGACATCCGTTTCAGAAAATCGTGAAACTGATTTCAATACCTGTTTTATTTTATTTTTTTTTTGCTTGTTTTCGTGTTTTGATCGTGTTGTGTGTGTGTGTGGTGATGGAATTGAGTAGCGGGAGATGAGGCGGTGCAGAGAGTGATGAAGCGCTGGCTGGAGCGCGAGCGAGGGCGGAGGGAGGCCACCGCGAATGTTGAACCGGAGATGGAGGAGCTCATGACCGTATTTGAGAGGAAGTATCGACCTCACTTGGTCATGGCGATTGCTATCCCACTTTTTCAGCAGCTTACGGGCATCAACATTGTCGCATTCTACTCCCCTAATCTTTTTCAGTCCGTGGGATTGGGACACAATGCAACTTTACTTTCTAGCGTAGTCCTTGGACTTGTCAACCTTGTTTCCATCATCGTCTCATTTTTTTTTGTTGATGAGTTTGGTAGAAGGTTCTTATTCATTTGTCATGCTTGTCTGTCAGGTAAGTAAATATATATCAAGCATTAAATGAATGAGTTTACAACCTTTTTTTGTTCATTTACTCTGCTTTGGAAATGTGTCAGAAGAGCTAGTGAAGCAGCCCTCAAAGAGATTACACCTCATTCTCATAAGGCAATTAAGAAACCTCAGAGGGCCATTGGGATGCTAGGTGTGAGAAAAAAAGGCTTATCAGAATGCAAATTACTTTGTACATTGAATTCTATAATTTCTAATTTGTGTTCATATTTAAGTCAATGACTTAAACTAGGTGTGGAGGAACAATTCTTGGTCACTAAAAATACAAATTAACAAGGCCATAATTAGAGGGACTAATAACACACTTAATCCATCAGAAAACACAAGCAGAACATTCAAATGAACACATTGATGAAGAAAAGGTTTATTGGCTGAAGTAAAACATGCATTAAAATGGTAATATACTTAATCCACAAAAAACACCAATAGGGCATTCTAATAAACTGTCATTAATAAGTGAACTAGAACATGCATTAAACGGCTTATCTTCATCAAAGCATAGAGTTGTAATTTCATTATTATGGTCAAGTTTGCCGAAGAGGAGAATTTTTTTTTACAAACACACACCATCAGAAGAAAAAAAGTTTACCTATACCTATTACTGTGGCCAAGGAGAGTATCTATCATATAATCAGAAAACAATCACTTCAGGCAAAATTTTCATTCCAAGTCATGAATATTTAGGTTTGAGTCCCTACAGTAGTAAACTGCTCGTTACTAGTAAGGAATTCATTCCTTGTAAACATTATATATGTAGAAAACAGAAGATAAATTTGATTTCCCTATACCTAATACTCTCATCTTTAAGTAGCTTTTTGTAGATTCTTGCGTTGACTTTGAAAAGTATCATCCATGCAAAAGAATTCATCACAATTATGGGGTTTTTCCCTTATAGGCAATTCACTCTGCATTATTACGGAACTAGGCAGTTTTTAAAAAAATTACGGAAATGGACAAATCGTTTGGGGGAGCACATTTTCGTATGAAGAAATCGTGTAGCCCCCAAACATTGTGGTCAAAATTTGTCAGCAGGCAAAATCGTGTGGGGGTGAACGATCTTTAAAGAAAATCGTTGTGGGGCTGTACGTTTTTGCATGAAATCGTGCAAGGGGGTAACGTTTTTCATGCAGTAATCGATTATCGTATGCTGTAATCGATTACTGCATGTGTTACAGTTTTCTGGGTGTAATGTAATCGATTACAGACGAAGTGTAATCGATTACATGGTTAATGCATTATGTCCAGGTGAAATGTAATCGATTACAAAGGTATTGTAATCGATTACAGTCCCAATTTTTTTTTAAAAAAAAGTGATTAAATTAGAATTGGATACAGAGGCAAGCATAATAATTTGTAATGATTTTATAGAGTTTTTTGGTCCATCAAAGAATAAAGTATTTCAAATTATAGTTGATGAAGGCATAAGAAATATTAATGTTCATAAAAAATTGTCTTAGTTTTGACGTTGTAGAAAGAAGAAAAAAACATTGAAAAGTAAATTAATTGAAATAAAAAATGTACAAATTATTGGCGAAATAGACATTGTCCCCTATGATGACCCTCAATGCGACAATAAAAGAATTTTTTTGGCTTATCCGTAACGGAATGATCCATTTCGTTATGGATCCTAGTCGTTGGGGGTCTGGATTGAAATTAGGACATGTATATGTTGACCAATAGTCCTCATTTCGCAGGGGGTGGAATTGGACTTGATAAGCCTTATTTATGTAATCAAGGCTGTAAACTGGATCGATAAAATTTGAAAGTGGCATATGACCAAAAGAACAAACAACCATGACGTGAGGACAGGGTAACCGACTAGCTTGGAAGTGACCACAATCACACCCCCCAATCATTTAATCTGATAGTGAATGAGATTGGTTTTGACCGATATTGATGGGGGCTCGATATCTCTTGCACCTCGAATTCTGAATTATCTCGATCGTAGCGTTGAACATGACAATATGCAGATTTCTGGTGATTTTGTTGTTGCAAGGCAGTGACATCTTCTGGATATTGATGACCAGCTCTTAACATAGAGTCTGCCTTTAAGCCGCGTTCAACAAACCAAACATTTATATTTTGAAATGTAATTTTCAATAGTGCACAAATAGGTAATGACCGAGCCCCCTTAAGCACAAAGTTCATGCACTCCGCTAAGTTTGTTGTCATGTGCGTGTACCTGCGCCCCCCATCATAAGCCTGAGACCACTCATGTAAGGGGATTTTATCAATCTAAGCTACTGCTTGTGGGAATTGGGACCTCATAGCTGAAAGTGTTTCTTGCATGGTAGGTTGTTTGACTTCGTAAGCTGTGAGAAAGAAATATAAAATGAAATGAAAAAATATTATGTTTAAAGGAAATATTTTGTGCATGTGGAATGTAAAGTTAGGAAAATGTCGTACCCAAGTTAATGAATTGTTTCTTGAGATCGACATTTTTGAAGTGGTTGTTGAAGTTGGAACCCAGATAACGTATGCAGTAGACAGAGTGAAGATTGTCTGATTCTCAGTCAATTTCTTCCGATCGTAGGGCGGACAAAATGCCCTTGCCTCTATCAGTAATTAGGCATAGATTTGGTTGAAGAGTAACATGCTCTCGTAGTAGTTGAAAAAACCAAATCAATGCCTCTTTTGTCTTACCTTCTACTATTGCAAATGCCAAAGGAAATATGTTTCTATTTTCATCATGAGAAATTGCAATTAGCAAGGTGGCATGATATCTGCCTGTTAAAAAGGTTCCATCCACTTGAACAACAGGTTTACAATACTTAAAGCCTTCAATGCATGGTCCAAATGCCCAGAAGCAACGTTTCATAATGTATGTGGATGTCCCATCCTCAACCTCAACATTAATTGGAGGACCGGAAAGTTAAAAAATTGTCCCAAGATTGGTTTGTTGGGCAGCTAGTAACCATCTGGGAACTTCATTATAAGATTGGTCCCAATCACCATACTCCATTATAATTGCTTTTTCCTTCGCAATCCATGCTCTTCTATATGTGACCGTGTATCCGTAACGACTTTTTATGTCAACGACTAAGCTTTTGATGCGAATGCTTGGATTTGTGCAGACCAAATGAAAAACAATGGAAACAATTTGGGTGGAATCCAGATTGTAGTGATCTTGTGAAATTAATGTAGAGAAACAAGTATGTGTACCATGTATGGATTTGATTTCCCAATGATGTCTGATTTTACTATAACTAGCTCTCAGACGCCATTGACATCCATTGTTGTAATTGATGCATCGTGCAACATAAAGATGTGGTTTTGATTCTACCACATTGAAGTTGTATCCATTGGTGATGTGATAATGTTTGATGGCAGACACCGTTGCCTCTTTTGAATCGAATTGCATGCGTTCTTGTAGTTTGACTTCCCCATATGGATTGTAATCCATAGTAGGAACCGGAACAATTTCTTGATCGTCTGTATTGTCTTCATAAAAATCATCGGAAGTAAACTCTTCGACAATGTCTGGAATGACAGGTTCGTCTTCGATTGGATTAGACGAAGAAGATCCTCCATAATTCCATGAACTCATTATGAACACGTTGGTATGGAAATATAGATTAGAAGATTTGAGATGTGAAGCTTGGTATGCAGAGAAGTATTGATAGAGGAACCAATGGTAGTGTGCATGGATATATAAGCGTTTCAGTTTCCAGAATCGAAAGGAGTGGGTTGGGGGTGCGAAAAGAAAAAAAATTGGTTTTAAAGAAAACGTGCACCCCCATACGTTTTCTTAAAGAAAACGTCTACCCCCCCACATGTTTTTTCTAATAGAAAACGTGTACCCCCCCATACACTTTCTATTTAGAAAACGTGCACCCCTTACACTTTCAATTTAAAAACGTTTGTCCCCATGACGTTTTCTTCTTACACCTTTTGATTTCCCCGCTTCACCGTGATTCCTGGACTACTGCACCTGTCATAATACTATTTCAACTTCACGCTTCTGCACTCACAATAATTCACGCTTTTGCAAATGCTATTAAAAATAATGCATGCTTTCTCTTCTGCACAATACTATTCACAATAATGGTGTGAGAGAGAATCTTTCATGCACCTACAACTTTGAAAAATGGTGTGAGAATCTTTCAGAAGGTTATTATTATTGAAGAGAAAGGTGTGTGTGGTGAATAGAAGAAGCCATGTGGTGGTGTGCATAGAGGTATAGGACAATAGGCTGCCATTGGTGAGACAACTCATTTGGTACGTGAGAGAGAGAAATATGAAAAGGGAGGCATGTGAATGAATAGTATAATGATGTATTTTAAATAGGCATGTTAGGTGCAAGAGTTATTTCACATCACAGAATACTTCATAGCTTTGCTATTGTAGTTGGATTTGCAACATATCAAAATTAATTTCTCATCCGTTAATCTAACAGGTTCGGTCATTTTTTTGATTTTCTTTTTTGTGTTTTTTTTGTTATTCATCAACTTTAAATGATATTCTGGTAATCTTTTCATATATTTTTACGTAGTTTATTATGGCTCAGAACAACAACTTGTCAGCAAACTTTTCCGTATTGCGTCATCAAGACGATCACATCACCAACCAGATTTGGGAAGGAAACGAGAGGGTCCTCCGGCCATGACGCCATTCTATATGGATTTTAAAACATACAGATCTTATTGACCCTAGGGTCAGAATGTTAATTGATGCAGCTGGTTTTGGTCACGTTTTGAAAATGAGTAATGTGGAGATTAACCACCTCATGGTAATAACATTATATGAAAGGTGGAGGACTGAAACTCATACCTTCCATATGCCACTAGGAGAAATAACTGTTACCCTACAAGATGTTTCACTACAATTGGGGGTGCCAATTGATGGTGAATCCGTCACCGGTGGAAGTTTCGAAAACCTGCTGCAATTGTGTTAAGATTTATTGGAGGATATTCCACCCGAAAATATAATCACAGGGAACCGCATAAAGCTATCATGGCTAAATAGCAGATTCCGAGAATTATCGGATGACGTAAACCTGACAACAGTTTGACAGTATGCACGAGCACACATCCTCATACTGATTGGCAGCATGTTGATGCTAGATACATCAGCCAGTCTCGTGCATTTTATGTTCTTGCCATTGTTAAGAGAATTGGATCATATTTCAAATTTTAGTTGGGGGTCCGCAGTATTGGCATGCCTGTATCGTGCACTAGATCACAACACAAAATTCCAACAAGACAATATTGTTGGAGACATGTTATTGCTGCAATGTTGGGTGTGGGAGAGATTCACATGTATCTCTCCAGAAATACAACCAGTCACAGAGGATGAGATTGTGGCTGGCCTTGCGTTACACTTAAGTGTGAGGTGGTGTCGGCAAACACATTTCGTCTTCCATGACCAAACTACTGTGGTGGAGTTTCGAAAAAAATTTGATCATATTCAACCAAAGCAGGTTCATTATCACCAATGCTCTACTACTTTGTTTGTTGAAATTTCCTTTGTTTTTTTTATGTTTAACATTAACCTTAATTTTTGCAGTTTTTATGAACATCATATCGACAACCCCATGTTAGTCGCATGATAATCATAAATGTTTCTCCCATAAGTCGGGCATTGGTTCCTCTTATATGTTTTGCGACTGTTGAATTTCACCAAGTCGACCGGGTAGTCAGACAGTTTGGTTGGCGACAGAGCATCCCAGCTGACCCGATGAACTTGGATGAGGTTCACCGAATTGATCCCCGAGGAAGGGGGAAATTAATTGGAGGCAATATCACCATCAGTTTATAATGCTATGGAATAATCGTCATAATTCCATTGTTTAGGGCGAATCTTTCACCAAAAGTGGTCATCTGCGTGATAACTCGCCCTACATGCAATGGTACATAAATCATACCATTCGTTATATCTCGGCTATTGCGCAATGATCCGATGATGAAGTGAGAATCATTTATTTCATGCACAACATTTAAATTAAACTTTTTATTATTATTGATTTTCAAACATATCAATTAATTATTAATTTTCTTTTAGTATGACATGCTCGAGCAATATCAGAATCCGCCTTCACATGAGCAGCTTCGTCCGGATAGACCCTTTTCAGGCTTCCTTCACTCAAAAAATCTAACTCCGGGTTTTGGGAATTGGCATCAAAGAATGCATCCTCCATCGTCATCTCAGCAGGTCCCGACTTCATATGGTTTTTTCCCACCGCCATCAAACTTTGGAGCGGGTCCATCCCAATATTATGGTGGTTCATCTGGCCCATAATTTTCCAGCTATGGGGGTGTTCCATCACAAATGTTTGGGACATCATCACTGACTCCACCATCGGCATACCGAGGCCCGTCATCTTCACAACAATACTACAGATCTGAAATTCCATTTAATGTTTCAGAAGAAGGTTCTCAATCTGTGGAAGTGGAAGATACTGATGACGAAAGTGAGTCACCCCCTCCTCCCCCACAACCTGAGAGACGACCTCTACGACCCACACGGAAGCCACCATGCGGCACAGGCAACCATCGTTGAACAATGTTATTGTCAAATAAAATAATCACATTATGGGAGAATATTGTACTATGTATTTGTACTATTTGAATATGACAATTGCATATGTACGTAATGAATTGAAGCTCTATAATTTTTTCTTTGTTTATTCACTCAATAATGGTGCAACTACTATGCTTATAAATACCACATCCCTACACTACATGAAATGCAAACTTTCAAGTGTCCAACACATCTATTGCTTGGTATCTCCTTCTACCTTTTCTTTCTTAATTGAAAACCGTAAGATGGAACATTTTCCCCCTGAAATGTTTGGCATCATAGAGTCTCAGGATTTCACCAATTCTTACATAGTTGCCTTATACATAAACAGTGAAATGAAACTCTGTGAGGATGGTGTGAAGTTCATATGTCAGAGTCCCCAGATATTTCGCATTCCATACAACTGCACATACAACATGCTCAACCAAAGAGTTTGTGCAGCCATTCCATGCTAATCAAACACATCCATAAACAACCTATACTTTAGACGACCCACCATGACTTCTGAAGGAAATATTGTCTATGACGCATTTGAATTAAAGACAGATAAACATGTTTTTCAAATGTTGCAATGTATGTCTTCTTTCCCTTTCAACACAATGATTGAATTGTATGTCACCTTCACAAGATCACCTGAAGAAATCATTTCTCTTTTAACTACAAACACCCCATCATCATTATCCTCAAACTCTGTCCAAACTTCACCAATTATTCTTTATTATGGTGGACCTTTAAGGGGTGCTGGTATCACAGAGAGTCCATCTGCTTTTGGTCTTGAGTTTGGTTCGGATGCCACAAAAACCTTCTCCATCAGACATGATTGCACTTACAATGAATTATTAGAAACCGTAACTCAATTAGTCGGGTGTGGTGATCGTAGAGTTGTCAAACAAATTGATTATCGTCGCCCTTCAACAATACGCAACAGGCGACTATTTCATGACACCGCAGAAATCAAATGGGACTTTGATGTGTCACAGATGATCAGTCGTTGGAAACACGTACAAAGTCTAGACTAATCTGTCAAAAAACCGCGTATCTCTTCCTATATCGAGATTTTCATCCAAACTAGAGACATCAGACCACCAACATCTGCCGAAGAATACAAAGATATCAATTATGTATGGTTTGTGGATCACCGGGGGAGAAGAAGATACAGATGGTTGTCGTAATTCATTTAGTTTATTTTCTTTGCTTTCCATTTTAAGTTATGTGCAACTTGTTAATCATTTTATTTTTCTTTAATTAGTGGAATATTTTAAACTTTTTTATTAATGGAGTAGAAATGCTATAAAAAAATGTTATGCTGTGATCAATTATATGGACCATGTTATCCATCACCACAATTAATTTGGTGTAAAAATGTGTACTGTAAAGTGTAATCGATTACCATCAACAAAATTTGGACATCAGATGCGAAGGTAATCGATTACAAAGTAAGTTAATCGATTATGTGTGACCTTAATCGATTAAATAATCGATTACACAAGTCTAAAATTGTAAAATGTAATCGATTACACAAAGCCTGTAATTGATTACTGAACTAACATGAGCCCCCCAGAAAATGAATCCTAACTTGGTAATCGATTACAAAAGCGCTGTAATCGATTAACGAACTAACAGGAGCCCCTGGAAAATAATTTATTGCTTCGTAATCGATTACAGAAACTATGTAATCGATTACGAACTAACAGGAGCCCTGGAAAATTATTCCTAGCTTCGTAATCGATTACAGAAACCCGGTAATCGATTAACGAACTACCACGAGCCCTGGAAAATAATTTCTAGCTTCGTAATCGATTACCGAAATCTTGTAATCGATTAACGAACTAACAGGAGCCCTTGGAAAATAATTTCAGCCTTGGTAATCGATTATAAAAATCCTATAATCGATTACACCTCTAACAGGAGCCCCTGGAAAATAATTTCTGCCTTGGTAATCGATTACAGAAATCCTATAACCTCTATCAGAAGCCCTTGGAAAATTATTTTTAACTTGGTAATCGATTACAGAAACCCTGTAATCAATTACACCTCGTCTTCCACTATAAATACAACATTTTCTCTCTTCGCCGCTGCACACCAAATACCCAACTCGCGCCCCCTTTGCCTCCTTCGTGTTTTCACCATTGTGCCTTCATTTCTTAACCAAATCACCTCCCATTCATTGCAATCTTTCTCATTTTCAATTCTCTACAAAACCCACCGATTAAAATCTTCAAAAACACCCAAAAATGGTTGAATCTTCAAGGAAACACAAGACTTAAACCGATGCTCACCGCCGCCGTGGTGCCACCGTCAACGAACCTGAAGAAATAATTGCACCTTCACAACCACAAAGACTCTTCTCTTTCGTAGCACAATATGAAAGGTATACTTAAAAATTTTCTAGCAGAGATATTATTGAACCCAGATATCCTGATGATTTTATTGCTGAGCAAAACTTTGAGTGCTATGATATACTGCACAACTTGGGATTATTACCTTTTTTTACTAATCGTCAATGTTATTATCCGGAGTTAGTTAGAGTATTTTATTCTAACTTACAAATTACTGATGAAGGGGTTATTCTTAGTGAAGTTAAGCATGTCAAGATTAGAAT